>OGWS01001611.1_pt1 | contig 16897 bp, 16 predicted proteins | sample 1576111 | NCBI WGS metagenome assembly OGWS01 (sample SAMEA3541534, study PRJEB24748) | human gut metagenome | biome: human gut; feature: human-associated habitat; material: faeces | place: China | collected 2012
CCTGCACTGAAGCAACCGGAAGCAGACTCTTACCTCGTTCCACTCTCTTTCCAGATCTTCTGGCATTGGCACAGCCTTTTTTTCCATAACCTTCATAGGTGCTCCTTCCTGAAAGTTCTTGTCTTCCCTGTTCTTTTAAGGAGCGCGGCCCGGCTGACTACCACCAGTTCCACCGGCGTATCCTTCACGATCAGCCAGTTCTCCGGTACCAGCCCTTTTCCCTGCAGGAACTTCTTTTGGGCCAGTGTCGGCTTCTTTCCGTTCTTCACGCTGCACTTACCTCCTTATTCAGTTTTACCTCACTCTGCCTTTATCCGGGCTTGTGACCGGCATCCTTCCGGATGGCTGCATTAAGGTGGGGCTTTACAGCCCCGGATTTTCCCTGTACCGGATGAGCATACGCTCGGTGGTTACGGTGATCGGCGGGAGTGAATTCTCCCTTCCATCACGGTATCCTTTCATCCATGCCCGGTCATGTTCGATCTTCACCCGCATCTGAATACCGATCATCCAGCCGCTAACTCCCGCCAGAGCCATCAGGAATACCACAACCAGGCTTCCGATCACTCCGACCTTGCCCGCTGCGATCAGCGCCGCCATTCCCCCGGCGGCCACCGTTCCAAGCGCGATCCCTGTCACCATCATTTTTGCTTTTCCTGTCATGTACTTCATTGCATTTACCTCCGTTTGATTGATTTTATAAATAGATTCCCAGCGGGCCTGTTACCTTCTGCAGACCTTCCAGGGAAACATCCTGGTTATTGGCGGCTGCTGTGAATACATTTACCATACCGCGCACTCCCCACTTGCTGTGGCCGACATTGTAGAGGTATGTCAGCTCCGGTGTCATTCCTTTCTCCACCAGGGAAGGGAATAACTTCTCAACATCTTCTTTGGTTACATTCGTAGCCCGGTACCGCCCGTGGAGCTTCGTCCGGTTAAACTGCTGTGAGAAGATCGCTTCCTGTCTTCCAAGCATCTTGTTGTAGACCTCATCGTTTCCGATCAGTGCGATTCCGATGCCAGGCTTCCCGGTGATCGGGTCTTCATCCACCCAGCCTCTGATTTCTTCCAGGGCCATAAACTTCAGGTTCTGGGCCTCATCAATAATCAGAACATTATCAGAACTTCTCAGCCGTTCACGGATTGAAATGGAAAGGTCTTCTGTTCTCTGGTTTTCCGAAATCTTCAACGCCCTTGCAATCATCCTTAAAAGGCTTCTTACAGAGCTGGTACTCGGTGTGGTGCTGATATAGATCGCCGTTGCCGGATTGTCCCGCAGGAACTTGGTAGCCGCTTTGGTCTTCCCGATTCCGGCGTCTCCGTCAATAACTACGATTCCCTTTTCAAGCTGGCAGTAACGGATCATCTTATAAATGCTCTCCGAAATAGAGGTTGCCACATATCCCCGCACTGCATTGAAAGACTCGGTCTTCTTGGCGTTTTCAGCCTGCTCCTCTTTGATCTGGAAGAACTCGCGGATCTTACGCTCTACATCACCTACATCACCCTTGTCATAAACGCTGCGGCGGTACTGGCTTAATACTGCTCCGCTCAGGTTCATCATCGGGGCCAGCTTTGCCTGGCTGATTCCCGTTTCCTTCATGTACGTTTCAACTTTCGCCTGAAGTTCTGTATTATACTGTTTTCCCATCATTTACCTCCCTGCCTTTTGGCTGCATTTTCAATCATTGTGTCAAGATCGACTCCGCCGACCACTTTCTGATATACCGGTGTTTCATCTGCCCGCTGAACCTCCAGTACCTTCGGGTCTGCTTTGCCTGTGTAGCTTTCTTTGTTGCGTTGTGCCTGGCGAAGTACCAGATCCAGCGCGGTAACCCGGTCGGCTTCTGCGATGACCACGTTCTTTTTATATTCATTCGCAATCTTCTCCAGCTTCCTGGTCACTGCCATTCCGGCCTTCACATCATCCTTGGTAGCGCCATATGTAAGAACCGCCGTATTATCTACCGGAACCGTCATCAGATATTTGTCTTCCAGGTTGTAGATCCGGACTTCCTTCAGATCATTCGGATTGTACCGGAAGTATACCTTCTCACCGAAATGTCTCATCAACAGTTCATCGTTCCAATATTCCAAGCGGCCTCCGTTGATATCCAGATGCACTCCCCGGCGGCCCACGGCCTGCGGACGGCTGCTTCTCATGAGCATCAGGTTTAATTCCTCTGCGGCTGCCACCCGGCGCTTAATCAGATGCTCATTAAACACATCCATTTTGAGCTTTCCTTTGTCTTCTGCCACCGGGCCATCGTATTCCATCATGTTGAAGTAATACTTCAGAATTGCATCCACATACTCCTGGAACTCATCGTCTGTGTAAATGGCATCTTTCTTCAGAACATATTTCAAACGCTCTGGCTTTTCCACCACGCTGCCGCCTGTGTAAGTATTGAACAGTCTGGAAAGGCCGTTCTTCACATCTTCGAACCGGCGCTCGATGATCTTTGCCTTCGCATTTCGGACGATAGCATTTGTCATATTGATTCCCAGGCGTTTAAATACACCCGGCGGTTCAAAGGTTTCCTCGCCATTCTTCGGCTTTTTCTTCCGGTGGCCAAGGCCGCCAATATCGAAGGTCAGGAACTCTCGACCGTTATCCACGTAGATGTTATCCGGGATGCCATATTCCAGGATCCCCTTCCGGAGCGCGATCAGCGTTGCCTCTGAACCTGGGTTATATGTAATGTAGTACCCTGTAAAGATTCCGCTTCTTGCATCCAGGAAGGCTGTCAGGTATGGCCTGTGCAGCTTGCCCGACTTATCCCTCACCATTACATCGAAGGTGTGGTTATCAGCGATCCACCACTCATTGCTCTGCATCTCATCATAAATACGTTTGATGTATGGAGCGCAACGGTCATTGAATGCCTTGTGACCTTCACGGCCCAGAACTTTTACTCCCTCCGGAACGCTTTTCAGTCTCCGGTAAAAAGAAGGATAGGCCGGAATCTGCGTATACAGATCCGGACGCTTTTCCTGGGCCCACATCTTTGTGTACTCCAGGCACTTTGTTACCGGATGCTGGGCTTCGTCCAGATAGTAATACAGGAAAGCCTGCCATATCGTTTCATCTATGGAGCTTGTCCCTTTCTTCCACTTATTCCGCTTATCAACCAGCGCTTTCATATCATCAGCCTTCACGGCATTCCATTTTCTGTAAAGCGTATCTACTGATATGCTCCGCTCTGGATATTCCAGGCTGCAGAGCGTTACGAACTTTTTATCTACTTCAGCCAGGGATGTAACTCCCGGCATCTTTCTATATGACTGCCAGCGCTTGGTGAGGTCGATCCAGAAATCAATTTCCTTTCGTTCATCCTCGGTAAACTCATCAATCGCAACTTTCTCTACTTCCGGCTCTGGCCGTTCTACCTCTTCCGGAGGGTTTTCTGCAATCAGTTGATAATACTTGTGCTGCAGTTCCTCATCCAACGCATCCAGCGGTACCAGGTAAGTTTTCCGGTTTTTGCTATTAACAGTCTCTACCGCCTTTAATTTCCCATCTTGTATAATTTTCTTAATATAACGTGGACTGCAGCCTTTTACCTCTGCAACCTGCTTCGCTGTCAGCATCTGCGCCATACATTTCCACCACCTTTTCAGCCTGTCCTCATCAGATGCAGGAGGCTATCCCTGCATGACCGGCCTCTGCCGGTTTCGACTCTTTTAAACGGTATTTAAAAAGTCTTTAAAATCATCCATGTTTCCGCCCAGTTCCTGGATCAGCGGAATGATAAACTTCTTTCCTGATGGCTTCCCTGTGATAGCCTCGCTGATCCTGGCCTGGTGTGTTCCCATTCCTGCGGCCAGTTCTCTCTGGCTGATGCCTCTTTCCAGCATCCTGGTTTTTGTCCATAAGGCAAACTCAGCGAAATTTCGCACTTTTCTGTTCTTCATTCTGCCTGCCCTCCTAACGTATTCCGTTATAAAATTCTGTATCAGCGATACAAAATAACCTATTCCGTTATCGGATTCTGTGCTATAATCGGTCTTGTATGATTGATACATTATTATAATAATCCTCATTTGAGGATTTGTCAATTAAAATTGAGGATTTTATATATTCATGTGAGGATTGTTGGAGGGGCTATGACTATAAATGAGCGCTTTTTTAAATTATTAGATGAGAAAAAGGTTTCCCAGAAAGATTTTTGCGAAGCAACGGGCATTCCGAAGCAAACCGTCAGCGGTTGGAAAAATAGAAAAACTGATCCGCCAGCATCGCTGATTCCTACTATCGCAGCATACTTTGGTATCACATCTGACTTTTTGCTTACCGGGAAAGAATGCAATCAGGCAGATCTTGAACTTAATGACACATCTACTCAGCAACTCCTGAAATACTTTTCTTCACTTTCTGAAGTGGAAAAGAATATTGTTCTGGGAAAAGCGGCTGAATTTTATCTAAAATCTTTGTCCGAGGATTGTTAGTCCTCATTTGAGTATCATTGACCATTTTTTCATATTATGATATATTCTTAGTGCATTTACCACCTTGCTGGACTGCCTACCAGCAATAAAAAAAGGGCCGCGTCAATTAACTGACCGGCTCTTTTTTGGTTCCCATTAACTGGTTCCCATTAAGTTCTCATTTTTCACTTTTATAATTGCTTTTAAATTTTATTGTTTTAAACGGTCTTTTAAAACCTTTCAAATGCCGAAAACCCTTGAATTATCAATACTTTCTCCCGTTTCCGCATTTTAATTTTAAAAATTTTAAAAGGCTTTAAACCCCCGCTTTTTATTGAGCGTTCTTCCCTCCATTTTCAGGCATTTCTATGATTTTTCGTTTTTCAATGTGAATTCTGGTTCCCATTAAAATTTTAAGGGATAAAAAGGATCTATAAGCCTAAAAAAGCCCCTATTCACGGGATTTCTCACCGTGTAAGGGACTTTAAGAGTTTATAAGGGTTCGTTGGTTCCCATTATTGCAGGTTATTCGATAACTTACAGCGCGTTTTGCGCATGCCTCTTTTTTGTTTTATGTTCTTTTGTTTTTCTTTCCTATTGTGTATTTCCCAGGTCCAGCTTCGCGCAGTCCTTCGAAGTGATATCCAGAACGATCCGGCAGTCTGACACATGATCGTAATTGATATCGAGGGAATATTCCACCTCGACCTTTAAGTGGTCATCCTCTTCTTCAAATCCGATACGGCTGGTCGTCATCTCCACCAGCAGTTCTCCCATTGGCGTTACATAATGGGTCTGGGTCTTTTTGTCCAGTTCAAATACCATACTGGCAGATATCGGTCCACTCTTTTTGATCTCCAGTTTTTCCGGAGTCAGCTTCATGGTATTGCGGATGGCTCCGTCCATTCCTTCCATCACCTCATCGTAGATCAGGTAATGTTTATTGTTTTTCCAGAAGTAATCACCGGAAGTAATCACTTCCACGGTTCCTTCGTCGCCCTCCATTGCCTGAAGACCACTCAGGCGAATCAATACATCTCTTGTCATAATCCTCTTTAATATTCCTCAATGTTGATTTTTTTCGTCTCTTTTACATCCTGCGGCAGGATCGAACTTGCAAAATCCGTAAACTTTTCTGCAAGGTCACTGACGTAAAACTGATGCTTCTCCCCCGCAAACGGAGCAGACGGATCGCGGCTTAAGCCTTTCTCCGCCAGAAGTCCGCGCAGCTCAATGGCCGTCTCGTAAGCCGGATTCACCAGCGTAACATCTTCTCCCATCAGGCGTCTTAACGTAGAACGCAAAAGCGGATAATGGGTGCAGCCCATCACCAGGGTATCAATATATTTTTCTTTCAGGACACTTAAATAACGGGATGCGATCTCATCGGTCACCGGATCATGAAGCCACCCTTCTTCTACTAACGGGCAAAACAACGGGCAGGATTTTCCAAACACCTGGATGTCCGGCTTCATTTTTTTCATGACTTCCGTATAAATGCCGCTGCCGACCGTAGCCTCGGTTCCGATGACACCGATGCGTCCATTGCGTGTTGCTTCCACCGCGGTCCGGGCACCGGCATTGATCACACCGATGATCGGAATATCCGACTCCGCTGCAACCGTATCCAGGGTCAGTGCCGTTGCCGTATTGCAGGCAATGACAATGGCCTTGACCTTTTTCGTCCGAAGGAAACGGATGATCTGTCTGGAATAACGCAGTACCGTATCTTTGGATTTGCTTCCGTATGGCACCCGTGCGGTATCGCCAAAGTAGATGATCCGCTCATCGGGCAGCTGGCGCATGATTTCCCTTGCTACCGTCAGCCCGCCGACACCGGAATCAAATACGCCAACCGGCGCGTTTCTGTCAACCATGCTTCTTACCTCTCAAACGCCAGATCGATGAGGCGGTCGATCAGTTCTTTTTTCGGAATGCCTGCAGCCTCCCAGAGCATCGGGTACATGCTGATAGCGGTAAAGCCCGGCAGGGTGTTGATCTCGTTAAAGATCACTTCGCCTTCCTTTGTTACAAAGAAATCCACACGGGACAGACCATAGCCGTCGACTGCGTTAAAGATCTTGGCTGCTGCCTCACGCACACGCTCCGCGGAATCGCCCGGAAGCTCCGGTCCGATGACGGTACGGGACTCTGCGTTATTATACTTTGCATCAAAATCATAGAACTCAGCTGCTGCCAGGATTTCACCGACACCGGAAGCCTTTACCGGTTTCTGTCCGCCGCCAAAGACTGCACACTCCACCTCATGACCCACAATAGTCTCCTCAACAAGAATCTTGCGGTCATGCTTTGCAGCCTCTTTCAGGGCCTTTACCAGTTCTTCCCGGTTTTCTGCCTTGCTGACACCGCGGGAGGAACCAGCGTTGGACGGTTTTACAAAGACCGGATACTGGAAGCGGGCCTCAACCTGCGCAATCACTGCATCCATATCTTTTTCCATCTTCCAGCGCATCACCGGAACATAAGCCGCCTGGCGGATGCCCAGGTCATCGACGATGATCTTGGTGTAAAGTTTATCCATGGAAACGGCAGATGCCAGCACGCCGCAGCCTACATACGGGATCTTCGCAAGCTCGAACAGGCCCTGAACAGTACCGTCCTCGCCGTAAAGACCGTGAAGCACTGGAAATGCCACATCGATCTTTTCTTCCCGGGTTACGCCATTCTCGGTGATCAGCGCACACTTTTTGGTGGCATCCGGGGAAATGACAACGTCCACCTTGCTCTGTCTCCATGCTTCGGAGCGGATGTCCTCCACACTGTCTGCCTTGACCCAGTGGCCTTCCTCCGTGATACCGATCAAAAGCAGATCGTACTTTTCTTTATCTATCTGGTCAATCACATTTGCCGCTGACACGCAGGATACCACATGCTCCGATGACTGTCCGCCGAACAGAACTGCGATTTTTTTCTTACTCATAACAGATTTCCTTTCTTTATTCAAAATGTCTGATTAATTATAACATACCTGTCAACACTAAAAAAGTAACAGGACACACAAAAAAGATTGCTGAAACGGAGGTTTTTCCATGAAACCAAAATCTTATCTTTCCATAAAACAACATTCGCAGTCTGCCGCGCATAAACGTGCTTCTACTTTTCCGCCCATTCCGGATCGCACACTGCATCCATTCTTCCCGCCCCTGTTTCTGATGCTTCTGTTTTTGCTGCTTCTTCTCTCCATGGGAAGCCTGCAGAAAAGCCGGGAAGCACTGGCCGGGCGCATCGCGCCGTCCATCCTGCGCTTCCACATTCTGGCAAACAGCGATTGTGCTGAGGATCAGGATGTCAAGCTGGAGGTCCGGAGCTATCTGCTGGACTGGATCCATGACCGGCTGCCCCAAAATGTCGACAGCAAAGAAACGATGGTTACCTGGTTAACTGAAAATCAGACCAGTCTGGAAACTGCCGCAGACCGTTTTCTGGAGCAGAAAGGAATGCCGTATCAGATGCATCTTTCCCTGGAGCACACGTACTTTCCCACCCGCGTCTATGACAACCTGGTTATTCCCTGCGGAAGCTATGATGCCGCACGGGTAATCCTCGGAGCAGGAAACGGGCACAACTGGTGGTGCGTGCTTTTCCCGCGCTTTTGTTTTCTGGATGAAGTGTGCAAAGAGATTCCCGAAGAAAGCCGGGACGAACTCCGGACGAAATTAAATCAGGGCGATTACTCCCTGTTAGAGGATCATCGCCCTGATTTCAAAATCCGTTTTTTCTTTTTCCCTTATCTGGATCCTGTGCTGCCATCACACGGCACAGGTCAAATGGCATAGCAGCAAAAAGCTGCCGCAAACAATGTCGTCTGCAATTTTGCTGTATGCAAACAGCATGGTTACTCCACGGTCGCAAGGCCCTGAACTGCCCAGTTATACGTCTCGATTGCCAGGCGGAGTGCCGTATCTGCACTCTCGTAAGCGCTCTTAGACTGATAATAGGAAATTTCCGTTCCAATATAGTCCGACTCGCCGAGAAGTCCCATCTGGTACATGCGCGTATATTTGTCATGTGTCTTCTGTGCTGCCTGATATCCGGCTTTCGCACCTTCAAACGCTTCTTTCTGCGCGAAAACATCGTTGTAGAGACGCTTCATCTCTATGGTCAGCTTTTGCTCACCTTCCTCGATCATGCCAAGACGCGCCTCAACACCCGCAGTGGTGCTTCCTTTTTCAGAAGTACGCTGGCTGATCAGCGTTGTGTTGTTGCCGATCGCCTTTTTCGTATCCTCTTCCAGGTTCATCTGGTCCATGAGGGAAAGATCTGTTTCCGGGATTGGCGCCAGCTCCGGGGAAGCATCTGCCGCCCATCCGGTCAGGGTACACAGATTCGGTTTTAACTGAAGAGCCCCTCCATCCAGGGAAACTACAGAACTTGCCGCCGAAAGCTGGTTGGTCTGTGCCGTAAGCACGTCCTGGTCTGTTGCCATGCCAAGCGCATGCTTATTGACTGCGATTTCATACTGTTTCCCATAAAGTTCCTGAAGTTTTTCCAGTGTATTGCGCTGTTTCATCAGAGAATCATACGAAATCATCAGGGACTGTGCTGCCTTGGTAATCTGTTTTTCCGCTTTCTGGATACTGGAAACCGTCTGTTTCGAATACAATTCTGAACTTTTTAATGCAGTTGCTGTTTTCTGAAGAATTATTTCCTGTGTCGTATAGTTTATGAGATTTCCAATTTCACCACGATCCTTTGCCGTATCTTTCAGATGCTTCATTTTCAGGCTCTGACTTTCCAGTTCCGTTGCATTTCGATCCAGCTTTTCCCTTGCATCCCGCAAATTTTTCCATATATCCTCGATACTGCTGTTATAAACATGCACAAGGTCCGGAATCTCATCGTATTCCAGCACATTATCCTGAAGCTTCGCCCAGGTCTGCGCATCGTAAGTGTCTTCCATATTGCCGGTAAGCGGCGCATAGGCCGCATAACTCTGAAGCGGTGCTGCTGTAAACAGGAATGCGCTCAATGCCATTGCTGTTTTACAAAAAGCAGTATTCTTTTTCCAGATTCCTGTTCTCATTTTCTTCACCACCTTATGATGCATTTGCCAGTCCGTTTAATACCCAGTCATAAGACTGGATTGCCTGGAGCAGATTGTATTTGGCTGTCTGGGCCTGGATCACGGCAGAATCATACGCATACTTTTTATTCAGATAATCCAGTCTTCCCAGCATGCCAAGCTGATACTGACGTTCGGTTGTCTGCATGGTCTTCTCCTGCAGTTCCGACTGAGCCTGTCTTAAATCCATGGTTGCTTTTGCCGCCAGTACATTCTGGTAGCTGCTGGTCACTGCAGCGCCGATTTTCTGGGTATCTTCCCGGATTGTTTTTTCCAGGGTTTCTTTTGTATCTTCGCTCTTCGCGTTTTCCAGCTTGCGTTTGTTGATCTTCATGGTATAGCTGTTTTCCACTGCCTGCGCTTTGTCCGCTTCCGGATTCATGGCTGCGATCCGGCTCACATCCGGGTCCGGCAGGGTCCCAACCTCTGGTCTGCCATCATGCTTCCAGCCCAATGTTACAAACAGTTTCTCCTGATTGTTTTCAATGGTATTCTGGTCATCCAGGATTGCCTTATTGGCGTTTCTTAAGTTTTCCTCGGCAGTAAGCACATCCACATCCGTTGCCATGCCAAGAGATTTCTGGGTCTGTACGCTCTGGATGGTTTCGTTTAACAGTTCCTGATTTTTCTGATCCAGTTCCAGCTGCAGCTGGTTCACATAATATGCGATCATCTGCTGCTGCGCATTGGAGGTCAGCATCGCCTCAGCAGAAGCATAATTATAGTAGTAGGTCATATAATCATCGACTGCTTCATCTGCCGACTTTCTCCAGCTGTCAATCTGCATTTCACTGGTAACGATCTGCGTCATAATGGATGCATAAGAAGCATCGTCTACATCCGGATAGCTTAAGCTTGCCTCCAGGTCGTCTGCCAGTTCCCGGTAGCGGTCTGCCCATTTCTCGTTGGTATCGCCGTAATCCTTGCGGAACTTGCCAAGATCGATGGCATTCTTCTGTACCGTCGCATTGTATTCATGGACGAGGTCTGCGATCTCGTCGTACTCAATCTTATTGTCCTGGAGCTTTGCCCACTCCTCAGCGCTGCGGGCGAACTCCGGGCTGGCGGCAAACGCCGCAGTCGGCGCCGCCGTCATCATGACTCCGGCAAGGGCCAGAGACAATGTCTGTTTGAATCGTTTCATTATAAACATCCTCCGAAGCCGTCTGGCTTATTAATCGTAATGGGGTTCCGGTTTCTTTTTCTGGCTCATAACCTCATAGTAGATCGGCAGCATTAAGAGTGCAAGCACAGTGGAAGCCACGAGACCTCCCACATCTACCAGGGCCAGACCCTGCATGCTCTTACCGCTGTCACCGTAGGCCAGCGCCATCGGGATCATGGATACAATGGTCGTTAACGTTGTCATCAGGATCGGGCGCAGACGGGTCGCACCAGCCTCGATCAGAGCGGTTTCGCGGTCCATCTCACTGCGGTACTGGTTTACGGTATCGACATAGAGGATACCATTGTTTACTACGGTACCGACTAACATCAGGAATCCAAGCAGGGATACCATACTGATCGGGCAGTCCGCCAGGTATAAAAGTCCGAAGGAACCGATCAGGGAGAACGGAATAGTGGTCATGACCATCAGCGAGAACTTCGGTGACTCGAACTGTGCTGCCATGACAACGAAGATCAAAAAGATCGCGGTGATGATGGCGGTACCCAGGTTGCCGAACTCTTCCTTCATGCTCTCATCCTGGGAGTTTAAGGCACGGGTGATGGTCGGGGTCAAATGCTTGCTTACAACTTCATTATATAATTTGTTCTCGATCGCATCGATCTGGCGCGCATCGTCGGTCGCTACATCGCCGGTGATGGTCACCTGATACTGCTTATCTTTTCTGGTAATGGTATTCGGGCTGTCCTGGAATACCACATCGGCCACATCGGCAAGGGCCACGGAACCGCCTGCATTATTCGGAAGTACAATGCCCTTTAACTTGTCGATGGTGTCGTACTCATCATCCGGGTACTCTACCATAACACTGACATCGTCACCGTCTACGTTTAAGGTCGTTGCCTCTTTGCCGCCCAGCATGCTGCTGACGGTACCTGCAATCTGAAGCGGGGTGATATTCTCTGCATTCGCCTTCATGGCATCGATGTTCAGCTTGACAACCGGCGCTGCGTTCTCCAGGGTACTGTGTACCTTGGATACTTCTGGACGCTCCAGAAGTTCTTTGGTGATCTGGTCAGATGCATCCTTTAATTCATCGTACTGTGTACTCTGCAGGATGTACTCAATGCCACTGTTGCTGCTCATCATCGAAGAGGACGATGCGATATCCATGGAGATATTCGCACCTGCGATCTGGTTTAAGAGCGGCTTCCACTCCTTGATGACCTCATTGGTCTCTCGCTTTCTGTCATCCTTCAGATAGACAGTCAGCGTTGCGCCGGAACTGGTCATGGCAGACATACCACTTCCGCCGGATGTTAACATGTAGGAATCCAGATCTGCATCTGCCGTTATGATCTTCTCTACCTGCGCGTAAATCTTATCCTGTTCTTCCAGGGTCAGACCCGGGCGGGTCTCGATGGAAACGGAAATCTCACCGGTATCATCGGAAACCATCAGCTCCATGCGCAGCTGGGAAGCCATCCAGAAGGCAGCCACCAGCAATGCAACGGAAGTGAAGATCACGGTTTTCTTTTTCTTCAACAGCACCTTCATAATGCCGCGGTAACCATTCTGCATGGCACGGATCAAAGCACCGACTGGAGATTCCTCTTTCTCCTGCGGACGATAGAAACAGTAGCAAAGCGGAACAATGGTCATTGCACTGATGAGGGATGCCACCATACAGAAAATGATCGTAAAGCCTAACGGCTTGAACATCTGGCCGGTCAGACCCTGAAGCAGAGCCAGCGGCAGGAATACAACACAGGTGGTCACGGTACTTCCGATAATGGACTGCAGCACAATGCCACTTCCCTCTAGGGCAGCTTCCCGGTATCCCACAATGCCTTTTCCCTTGGTGGAACGGAAGCAGCTCTCCAGCACTACGATGGAGTTATCTACCATCATACCTACACCAAGTACCAAGCTCGATAAGGTAACTACGTTTAAGGAGAAGCCCATAACCTGGATCAGGATCAGGGCAGCCAGGATAGAGATCGGGATCGAGGTACCAACGATCAGGGATGCCTTGATCTCACCAAAGAACAGGAAGATGATCAGCATGGAAACCACAACTGCCATCACCATGGTCTGCATAACACTCTTTAAAGAAGAAGTGATGTTGTCACTGGTATCGTTTACGGTAACGATCTCCAGGTTTTCATCGGCATCCATCAGGGTTTTGATGGTCTGCTTTACGGACTTGGAAACATCAACCGCAGATGCACTCTGCTGTTTCTTGATGCCGATGGAAATGGTATCCTCACCATTGTAGCGCGCAATACTGTCGGCATCCTCCTGCGCTGTCTGAACATTCGCGATATCCGACAGATAAATGACATTGCCGCCTCCAACGGTCAGCGGAATGGTCTTTAACAGTTCTTCGGTGCCATACTCGGTTCCGGCACTGACAGAAAGCTTCTGACCACCCACAATGGTATCGCCGGACGGATAAGTAAAATCTGCACTTCCGATGGAAGATGCCACAGAAGCAAGGGTTAAGTGATACTGTTCCAGTTTTTCCGGAATCAGTTCTACCTGGATGTACTCCTTCTGTCCACCACTGATGCTGACATCGGTAACGGTCGTGATCTTCTCAAACTCCGGAACGATCTTGTTGTTTACATAGTTATAAAGATTGGACTCTGCTTTATTATTGACCGCGAGAGACATGGTATCCATCTCGTCGATATTTAACTCCATGATGACCGGAGCATTGCAGTCATCCGGAAGATCGCCCTCTATGGCGTCCATTTTCTTTTTTAAGTCATCGTATGCTTCGTCAATATCTTTACCATAGTCATACTGGATGATGACCAGGGATACGTTCTCCATGGAACGGGACTGGATCGTATCGACACCGCTTAAGGAACCGATCTCATCCTCGATCTTGGTGCTGACCAGGTCGTTCACGTCCTCCGGGCTGGCACCCGGATATACGGAATATACAATAAGTACCGGCATATCCATGGTCGGCATCAGCTCCAGCTTGGATCCAAGCACGGACTGAAGACCGAACACGATCAGGCACAGGATTACCATGACCACGGTAACCGGCCGCTTCAGGACTGATTTTGTTAATCCCATTGATGTTTTCCTCCTTCTGCTTTACCCTTAGTTACCTTTTGTCTCGGCAGCTGACTCAGTGCTTTCTGCATTTTCGGCGGTCTGTGCGCCATCTGCTGCACCGCCCTCAGCATTCTGTGCATCGCTTTCCGAATCAATGGAAGCCGCTGCAGCCGGATCTGCCTTCTGTACCTGGGAACCCTCATAAAGTTCAGAGCTCCAGGTCGTGATGACTTCATCGGAAGCATTGATTCCGGAAAGGATCTGTGCCTTCTCAGAATCATAAAGACCAACCTCAACCGGAACATAATGTACGGTTCCGTTGTCGTATGTATACACGTAAGCATCTCCACCGGAATAGTAAACCGCATCAACCGGAATGGTCAGCACGTTATCTGCACGGTCAGAAATAACGGAAAGCTTGGTGGTAGAACCGGTTGGGAGCGCATCGCCGTTTTCCACGGACGCCTTTACCTTAAAGAGTCCGGTGGAATCGTCAATCATGCTGCTGACCTCATTGATGGTGCCCTGGTAATCGGTACCATTCTTATCTACGCTGATCGGGTCGCCTACATGCAGCTCGGTTACCACCTTCTCCGGAACGGAAAAGGTGATGGACTTGCTGCCCGCGCCGGAAATCACGGCCAGAAGCACCTGGGAGGCCACATTATCGTGAACCTCAATGTTGCAGGTCTCCACCTTGCCGGAAATCGGTGCAGTCACGTTTGCAAATTCCACCTGATAATCATAGTTCAGCTTTGCGGAATCATAGGAGATCTGGGCATTCTTGGCCTGAGTCTGGGCCTGCTCAAACGCTACACTTGCGATATCGCCTGCAGCAAACAGGGCCTGCTGGCGGTTTAAGTTGGTGTTCGCGTCATTCATAGCCTGCTGTGCAGATTCCATCTGGAGTCTTGCTGCCTCCACCTGCTTGGTATCGATCTTGCAGATCGGCTGTCCCTCCTGGACCATGTCGCCTGCTTTCACAAACACGTCGGTGATCTCACCGGCTGCCTTCGGGTAAATATAGACCACATCAGACGGCTCTACCTTGCCCACCAGACTGCGGTACAGTTCAATACTTCCGGTCTGCGGATTCTCCACATTCACAACCGGGATCAGGGTTTCCTCTTCCGTCTGCTTGCCGCGGCTTAAGCTCAGGCCTGCCACAACCGCAATCGCCGCAACTACCACTCCTGCAATTACTACTTTCTTTTTCATAGCTGTCTCCTCTTATCCTCGTCTTTTTATGGGTTATTGCTGTTCCTGTTCACTTGGGCGTGACCAGCAGCTTATTTTTTTAACACGCCATACTTTAATACTTCCATCGCATCCCGGTAGCGGATCCGGATTGCTTCCAGATCATCCGGGTCCTGATAGTAAGCCCGGATAGCCAGAAGAAGGGATATCATACCAAGCTGCATGACGGTATCGAGTTTCTGTTCCGACTGCACTGCAAAATCCTCCAGGCGGATTTTCTTTAACAACCATTGTACGGGGGACTCCTCTGGTTTTATTCCTCCCATCGGCGGTTTGCAGCCAAATTCAATACCAAATGCACTGGTATTCTCCTGGTAGGAAAATACATGCTTCACCACCTCGATCATTTCCTTCGACTCCGTCAGCTGGCGGATCGTAAACTCAAACAGCCAGTCTAACATGGTAAAAAAATCACCGCCATTACGGTTCAGCTCACTTTCGCAATAATCCTTGAGCTGTGCTGCATGATCCTCAAAAATATAGCGGACCACATCCTGCTTGTCCTCGAAATATGTGTAAAAGCTTCCGCGGGAAATATCCGCATTCTGAATGATCTGGTTAATAGAAGCCTTATCAAACGGGACTCTTGCGAATTCCTTGATGGCTGCTTCCCGGATGATCTGCTTTTTCGCTTCCGGAAGACGGTAAAATCGCTCCGTAGGCATGCTTGCACCTCCTTTTTGTCATTTTTGTGACAATCTGTCACTTTTTTACGTGACAATATGTCACATTATAATGACAGACTGTCACTTTGTCAAGCATCTGACTTTAAATTTATCATTTCTTTACACTTTTCTTACGGCTGCATGCAACCAAAGCTTTGTGTTTTCTGTTACAATAACGGCAAACAAGCAATCATTTTTTTCCAGGGAATTTTCCCTGACATGCTTAATAAGCATAATAATATCTGAAATAAAAAACAGAGGAAGATTATGGATACCAGACAAATCGAATATATCTTAAAGATCGCGGAAGAAAATAACATTACCAAAGCGGCAGAAAAACTGTTTCTGACCCAGTCCGCCTTAAACCAGCAGCTTTTAAAGCTGGAGCGCGAACTCGGCACCCCGCTGTTCCAGCGCACGAAAAACAAATGGTGTCTGACCGATGCCGGGCGCATCTACGTGGAAGGTGCCAAAAAAATGATGCAGATCAAGAAAAACACCTATAACCAGCTTTACGATGTCTCCCGTCTGTGCAAAGGCACCTTAAACATCGGTCTGTGTCCCAGCCGGGGGCTCGACATGTTTACCGCCATTTACCCGGAACTGCACCGTTCCATGCCAAATCTCACGATACGCCCTCTGGAAATGCGGGTATCCGCCCAGCAGGCTGCCATTGCCTCCGGAGATCTGGATATCAGTTTTCAGGTTCTCTCCCGATCAGACTGGTCTAAAAACCAGTACCAGATCCTGGGAAGCGAAGAACTGATCCTCATCATACCGGCGATCCATCCGATTGCCCAGAAAGCTGCACCGCCCGGTGAACCGCTTGCCACACTGGATTTAAGTGAGATTCGCTATGAGCCCTTTGTGCTGATGGACCGCAATTCCACACTCCGCTCACTCTGCGACCAGATTTTTGCCCGCAGCGCTTTTCAGCCGGATATCCTGTTTGAGAGCAACAGTACTGCCGGAATCGTATCCCTCGTCGAATCCACGATCTGCTGCGGGATTGTCCCCTGGTACTATGTGCGAAATCCATCTGAAAAACTGGTCTGCTTCCGTCTTCCCGGACACCCCAGCTGGGATGTTACCGTCAGCTATGCCACCTCCGGTTACTTAAGCGTCGGCGCCCGGGAATTCATCCGACTCGCAGACAACTGGTGGAAGGGGATACAGCCGGAGCGGATCTGAACGAATACTATCATGAACGTAACAGGACCGTGGAAGTTGCCGAAGGGAACTTCCCCGGTCCATCGTTTTTTT
>OGWS01001617.1_pt1 | contig 16861 bp, 15 predicted proteins | sample 1576111 | NCBI WGS metagenome assembly OGWS01 (sample SAMEA3541534, study PRJEB24748) | human gut metagenome | biome: human gut; feature: human-associated habitat; material: faeces | place: China | collected 2012
GATATGGAATTTACCGAAAAGCTATGGAGCCAGGGATGCAGCTGGAAAATATTAAGGAATTGCTTTATCGATCTGAGAACAGTAAAGAGAAAATTGCAGAGAGCGATACAAAAATCAGAGATAAGGAAGAGTACGTGGAAGAAATAGAGGAGCCACCGCAATTTTTTCAGGAGGAAAAAAAGGAGAAAAAGGACAGGAAGTGGCAGCCTGCAGCCGGGTGTGCAGTGGGGGTTCTGTTCCTGCAGGGAATTCTCATTTTCCGCTATCTGGGATATTTTCCGGAAATTCCAATAGAAACTGTATTGGGGACGGCAATACTCCTGATGGGAGTTGGAGCAGGATGGACCTGGATGGAAGAAAAAAAGAAGAAAAAACAGGAACAGTCTGCAGAATGGAGAAATAAAGTGCAGCGGGAACTCGCCGGAATGAATATAGAAAAATATGAAACAGAAAGAAACAATACAGGGAGAAAAGAAATAAAAGATATAGAGCAAAAGAGTGAAAAGCAAAATCGTACAGAACAAAATTCATGGGAATGTGAGAAAACTGGTGAGGATACAGCAGAACAGGAAACATATGGTGAAACGGTAGTTCTTTCGGCAGGACAACTGTCAGGTACAGCCAGCCTGGTAAGTCGGGAACCCGGAGAACTTCCGACGGTTTATCTGGAACGGGAACTGACCGTGATCGGAAAACTGGAACAGGCTTCGGATGTAGTGATCTCGCTTCCGACAGTTAGCCGGGTGCATGCAAGAATACGTAAAACAGGTGAGAACTATTATCTGGCAGATCTGAATTCCAGGAATGGAACTTCTGTTAATGGCAGAATGCTTGGGGCAGAGGAAGAATATTTTCTGCAGGATGAGGATCAGGTGGATTTTGCTCAGGCAAGATATGTATTTCTGAGGGGATAGATAACTTCTGAAAAGAAAATCACCGGACATGAGGGTTCGAAGGCAGTATTTCGGACAGCACAGGTGAAGTGTTGCCTTGCCACAGGGAACGGCATCTGCTAAAATAGACGAACAACAGCAGAATACATATGTATTCTCTGAATACAAAAACAGAGGAGAGTAACCTGTGGAAGAATTACGCAAAGAGCCGGTGACTGCCGGACTGATTCTGTTGAATATTCTGGTATTTCTGATCGTGGAATTTACAGGAAGCTCCCAGAATACCATGCATATGCTGGATTGTGGAGCTGCCTTTACACCAATGATCATTCAGGGTGGAGAATATTACAGACTGTTCACCTGTATGTTTCTGCATTTTGGAATTGAACATCTTCTGAATAACATGCTGGTTTTATTTGTACTTGGAAGCAGACTGGAACAGGTAATTGGAAAAATAAAATTTCTGTTGATCTATCTGATCGGTGGAGTACTTGGAAATGTGATTTCTTTACTTATCGAATTACGTGCGCAGGATTTTGCTGTATCAGCAGGAGCATCCGGAGCGGTGTTTGCAGTTATGGGAGCCATGGTCTATATTGTCATTCGCAATAAAGGATGGCTGGGTGATCTGTCTATGAGACAGATTCTGGTCATGGCAGCTTTTTCTCTGTATTTTGGTTTCGCAAGTACGGGAGTGGATAACACAGCCCATGTAGGCGGGATGGTGTCCGGGTTCTTTCTTGCAGTGATTTTTTATCATCCTGGAAGAAAAATATAAAAGGAAGTACCTTCTTTCGGAGTGCTTTCTACACATAGTGTACCCTGGTGGGCTTCAATGATCTGCCGGGTGACAGCAAGCCCGAGGCCAGTGCCCCCGGGCTTGTATGTTACGAAGGGACGAAAGGCGTTTTCAATCTGGTCTTCTGTCATGCCACATCCGTTATCCGAGATGGTGATCTGGACACCGTCCGGAACGACAGAAGCGGAAAAAAGAATTCTGCCGTGAGTATGCTGGATAGATTCCTGCGCATTACGGAGAAGGTTAAAAAGAGCCTGACGGATTTTGGTCTGATCCAGACTGATCTGGGGAAGATCACGGGGGATGTCAGTCTCAAAGGAGATTCCAAGGTAGTCCAGTGCCGGTCGAAAGGAACTGGTAATTCGATCCAGGCAGATACTTAAATCTGTCTGTACAAGGGAAATGTGACCGGCATTTTGATATCTGGAAAGTTCATCCAGCAGCTCACGGATATAGTTCAGATTTTCCATAATGTTATCCCAATGTTCGTTGAAACAGAGCTGTGGCTGTGAATCCGACAACATCTGCATTTCGCTGGTGATCAATGCCAGCGGATTTCTTATTTCATGTGAAAATGTGGACAACATCGACTGAAACTCTTTTTTTGTTTGTGTGATAATGTTTTTTTCCTGCATAATCTGTCACCTCAATCTGAGTATATTATGCAAAAATATCGGAATCAACAAATTTCGTATTGAAAAAATCGCGAAAATACGAGACAATAGAAAAAGAAAACAGTTTATTTGTAAGGAGGACTACATCATGGAAAACTGTATTTTTTGTAAAATTGCAAACGGAGAAATTCCATCCGCTACTTTATATGAAGACGAAGATTTTCGCGTAATTCTGGATCTCGGTCCGGCTTCAAAGGGACATGCACTGATCCTGCCCAAAGCTCATGCAGCCAATATTTATGAACTTCCGGATGAGACTGCCGGAAAAGCAATGATCCTTGCCAAACATATGGCAACCAGGCTCAGAGACGGACTGCACTGTGACGGGTTTAACATTGTACAGAACAATGGAGAAATTGCCGGTCAGACCGTATTTCATTTCCATATGCATCTGATTCCACGTTATGAAGGTGATCAGGTTGGACTTACATGGAAACCGGGAGAACTGACAGATGAAATGAAGGAAGAGATCCTGGCAAAAGTCAAAGCATAAAGAAAAGAGCACAGATACAGATGATAATTGAGAATTTTGATGATTTTTACGATCACTACCAAGGATTCTCAGCATATGTCGCTTTTTGCATCACAGAAGATTACGAACTTTCAAAAGATATCAGTCAGGAAGTTTTTCTGGCATTATTCAAAGTGAAAGAAAAACTGGATTATTCCAGACCTGGCAGATTGAAAGCACTGGTGATGAAAGCGACATCCAACAAATGTATGGATTATTATAGAAAAGCCTCATCCAGACAGGAAAGTTATACGATTGATGATGAGGAAAATGCGTATGAGCCGGTGGATGAAAAGAGTAATCCAGAGGCAAGAATACTTCGTATGGAAGAAGAGAAATATCAGAAACTTGTACTGAACAGACTTCGGAAGAGGAATCCGATGAATTACGATATTCTGGTCAAAACGAAACTCCATGAACTCTCAGCGGCAGAAGTGGCAAGTGAGTATGGAATTACACCGAATAATGTAAACAACAGGAATCTGCGGTCGAAAGCCTGGATAATTGAAGAAATGGAAAAGATATGCAGGCAGTCACATCGATAACTGCCTGCATCCTGCTATTTGTTTATTTTTTTGATAAAACACATTCTTCGATCAGAGAAACGATATGATGGATGGAATCCATCTGTTTACCTGCAGACATTGCTTCTTCGAAAGAATGACGGTTGTCATACAGCTGATGGATCGTATCCAGAAGTTTCTCATCAGTGATTTCTTCTTCCTCAAGTACCATGCTGAATCCCTGTTTTTCGAAAGAACGGGCATTCAGGATCTCGTCACCACGGCTGGCATTAGCAGACAGCGGAATCAGAAGATTTGGTTTGTGAAGAGCACTGATCTCACAGATGGCGTTTGCACCTGCGCGGGAGATTACCACGTCAGACAGGGCAAAAAGATCCGGAAGTTCTTCTTTGATATATTCATACTGAACGTAGCCTTCGGTACCTTTGAGAGTCTCGTCCATTTTGCCCTTGCCGCAGAGATGGATCACCTGGAAATCTTTCAGAAGTTCCGGGAGGATCTTGCGGATATGGTCATTTACAGAGGCTGCACCAAGGCTTCCGCCGATCACCATCAGTACCGGTTTGTCAGAAGTAAATCCACAGAACTGACGGCCGGCTTCCTTATTACCTTTCATCAGCTCCTGACGGATCGGTGTGCCGGTCAGTACGGCTTTATCTGCCGGAAGACTGCTGACAGTCTCAGGAAAGTTACAGCATACTTTAACGGCTGATGGAATACACAGTTTGTTGGCAAGTCCCGGGGTCATATCTGACTCGTGGATGATTGCTGGAATCTTGCAGCGTTTGGCTGCAATTACAACAGGGACGGTAACGAAACCACCCTTGGAAAAGACTACATCGGGTTTTAGTTTTTTGAGAAGCTTCTTTGCTTCATGGAACCCTTTTAATACCCGGAAAGGATCGGAGAAGTTCTTGGGATCGAAATAACGTCTCAGCTTACCAGATGAGATCCCATAATATGGAATACCCATTTCTTCAATGAGTTTACGTTCGATACCTTCGTAAGATCCGATATAGGAAATCTGATATCCGGCAGCTTTGAGTGTCGGGATCAGAGCAATATTTGGTGTAACATGTCCGGCAGTACCGCCGCCGGTAAGTACAATATGTTTCATAGGGAAAACCTCCTGAAAATCATTTTATTACCAATAACTATGAACCACCGGGGAAGAATTGTCAAGAAAGAGATAATATCATGAAAAAAGAGTTTGAGAAAGAACAGAACGACAATCAGATAGATGATGCATTCCTGGATATGCCGGATATGGAGGATGACGAGAAATTCTGCCAGTGGCTGGAAGAGGAATATCTGAAGGAAGCAGATGCCATCGAGGAAGCTCTTTTTGATGGCAGAAAATTTGAGGACAATCAGGATATCGTAGAGAAACTGAGCGTTTCCAGAGAAAGCTTCTATCAGCGTGCCAGAGAAGAAGGTCTGCTGGAGGATGTGGCAGATGAGAAGATAGAAGATGAGAAGAATACAGAAGAAGCAGCTCCTGAATCTACGGAAAAGAAAATTCTGGAATTCAGAAAAAACGCAGGTGTATCAAAGGATTCTGCACGCGATGAGAACAGAAACTCCGGCAAAAGGAAACACAGTTATGTGCGCTTTGGCAGAATCGCCGGAATCGCGGGCCTGTGTCTGATCTGCGTGTTCGCTGCAAGTATGAGCAGCGAGGCGAACCGGAAGTATCTGGTGAACAGTGTGCGGATATTGAGCGGAAATGACAGCCAGTTTATTTCATATAATGATGACTCCAATGAGAATGCAAGCACAAAAGAAAGTGATGCGATTGCGGATATAGAAGAAAAACTGGATGTAAAAATGCCGGAATTTTATTATAGGCCGTACGGGATGGAGTACATGAGATATGAAATAGAAACAGAACCGGATGTAGCTAGAGTAGAATATGAATATAATGATAATATTATATTAGTTTATGTTAATAAGCAAAATGAAGGAACTGCAAGTAATATTAGCAGCTTAAATGGGAATGAAAAAGTTGTTGACAAAATATCCAATCATGGAACGAAGATAGTTGTTAAAGAGATGAAGGATGAAAAAGATAAAATATCCACATATATAGCAAGTTGGGAAAAAGACGATGTGGCATATTATATTGTGGGAAAAATAGAATTTGATGAAATAAAAAAAATAGTTGAATATATGAAATTTTAGAGTGATTTTTTCGGATTTCTTACGTATATAGTTATGTAAAGGTTGTTTACATAGCGAAAGGAAGTGAGAAATGAATATCTGGAAGAAGATTCTTGGAATTAGTCTGGCAGTTGGCTTGTCCGTTGGAATGAGTATTGCACCGGTATATGCAGATACCATCAGTATTCTGGATGAGATTACAGATGAAGAGACAACAGAGGACTATGCAGAAGACACTTCAACGATTCTGGCAAGAAGCAGTTATTTAAATCTTGGAAATGTTAAGATCCAAAGAGTTGCAAGTAATGAAATCGTGATATATGGATTAACCCAGTGTCATAAAAAGTGTAGTAAAGTATATCTGTCTTTGTTTTTGGAGAGGAAGGTCAATGGAAGCTACGGAACCTATAAAATATGGGAATTTACAGCAAACAATGCATCAAGTTTGAGTAAAACAATCGACGTAGCAGTTCCATCAGGTACATATTACCGTGTGCGTGGATACCATGCAGCCAGCCAGTCGGGTACAAAAGAATCTACCTCTACGCTGACGCAGGGTATCATGGTCAAATAATGACCATTGGAAAAGGAAAAAGGAAGAAAAGAAGAAAAATATTAATCAGTAATCCGTGAAGTGCGAAGAAGGTCGCAGGATGCAAAATAAATTTATGTAAACACCGTTACCGTCCGGAGACATCAACGTACTCACAAATCATGTCGGACTCGTCAGGGTTCACATTATTCATGATCTTATGCGCAAAGGAATAACATAATCATACGCAAAAAAAGGATCATTTAACCATATCTACAAAATCATATGAACCATACAAAACAAGGCGGGACTTCATACACCCCGCCTTATTTTACATAAAAAGAAATATAAATAATATTTGAATAGTATATGTTTTTGCATGGTATATTGCAAATTAAAAGAACATATGCTATAATGCCAGTAGGCAAAACGATAAGATGTGTTCACAGTAGCACAGCAAAAACTCCCCAGAGTTCGCACCTCTGGGGAGTTTTTATTCCATTTTGGCGAGGCGGCTTAGACCTCAGGCTGGCTACTAGCTGCTATTTTCCATCCAGCCATTTGCAAATGTAGTAGGCGATTACACTTGCCAGAATGGAAAGCATAAACGATAAAATTGAATTCACAATAGCATGCCCCCTTTCTGTACCTGTCTAGGGGCAGTAGCAAAAGCATTATAACATGAAGCCCTGGTCGAAAAAACGCAATTTTTGTTAAGATATATTGTCTTTTTTGCACAAAAAGACTGTTGAAAATCAATCAAATCGTGTATAATGGTTACAACAAAACATACTTGGATGATTTTTCAGACAAAGGGGGTTCGCACATGAAGATTACCTTTATTGGGGCGACACATGAAGTAACCGGAAGCTGTTATTATCTGGAAGCAGCAGGAAAGAAATTCCTGGTAGACTGCGGTATGGAACAGGGGCCGGATTACTACGAGAATCAGGATATTCCTGTAAAGGGAAGTGACCTGGATTTTGTTCTTCTGACCCATGCACATATGGATCACTCCGGAAATCTTCCCGCTATCTACGCAAAAGGTTTTCAGGGACCGATTTATGCAACACAGGCCACCTGCCACCTTTGTGACATTATGCTTCGAGACAGTGCCCACATTCAGATGTTCGAGGCAGAGTGGCGAAACCGTAAAGGACGCCGCCAGGGCAAGCCGGAATTTGTTCCTGCTTACACCATGGAAGATGCTATGGGCGTTATCCAGAATTTTGTTCCGTGCCCGTATGAAAAAACCATCAAACCGGCAGAAGGAATCAGCGTTCGTTTCGTAGATGCCGGCCACCTTCTTGGTTCTGCAAGTATTGAGATCACGATTCAGGAAGATGACAAAGAAAAGAAAATCGTCTTCTCCGGCGATATTGGTAATCTGAACCAGCCACTGATCAAAGACCCGGTCTATCTCCACGATGCAGATTATGTAGTCATGGAATCCACTTACGGTGACAGAAGTCACGGTGACCGTCCGGATTATGTGGCAATGCTCACCGAAGTGATCCAGCATACCTTTGACCGTGGAGGAAGCGTAGTCATTCCTTCTTTTGCAGTCGGACGTACGCAGGAGATGCTGTATTTTATCCGACAGATTAAAGAAGAAGGACGTGTGCACGGACACGATAACTTTAAGGTCTATGTCGACAGCCCGCTGGCAAATGAAGCGACAACGATCTTTAATGAACATATTTATGACTGCTTTGATGAAGAAGCTATGGCACTGGTCAAAAAGGGCATCAACCCGTTGATGTTCCCGGGACTCAAGACTTCCATTACCAGCGATGATTCCAAAGCGATCAACTTTGATGAAGACTGCAAGGTGATCATTTCTGCAAGTGGTATGTGCGATGCCGGTCGAATCAAACACCATTTGAAACATAATCTGTGGAATCCGAACAATACGATCCTGTTTGTCGGTTATCAGGCAATCGGAACGCTTGGCCGTGCCCTGATCGAAGGTGCGACCGAAGTTAAACTGTTTGGTGAGACGGTTGCTGTAGGCGCAGAGATCCGTCAGATGCCGGGTATCAGCGGTCATGCGGATGTGAATGGCCTGATGACCTGGATCAAGGCATTCAAAGAAAAACCGGAAAAAGTATTTGTCACCCACGGCGATGATGAAGTGACCGAGATCTTTGCAAGAAGACTGCAGGAGGAACTGGGACTGGATTCTATGGCACCGTTCAGCGGAACCGTCTATGATCTGGCGAACAATACCTGTATCTATGAGGCACAGGGAATCAAAATCACGAAAGCTTCTGTTTCTCCGAAAGCAAGCAGAGCCGCACGTGCATTCCAGAAGCTGGTTGCCATGGGACAGCGCCTTATGTCTGTTATCCGAAAGAATGAAGGCATGCCGAACAAAGACCTGGAGCGTTTCAGCAGAGATATACAGTCGCTGTGTGACAAGTGGGACAGAGATGATCTCTCCTGATGTTTAAATCCGGCTGTTATAACAGAAATTATAGATAAATAATATAAAAAGACTGCCGTTTCTTTGATTGGAAATAAAAAATCTTCCAGTCAGAGGAGCGACAGTCTTTTGCATTGGGTTTCGACCCGAAATTTTAAAATCAGTTCAGAGCTTCTTTCAGAGCTTTTGCAAGCTGATCCGGGCAGGATGTTGGTTTGAAGCCACAACGAATCCCTTCCATTCTGCTGATAGCTTCTTTGGCATCCATGCCTTCTACCAGTCTGGCAACGCCCTGTGTATTACCGGAGCAGCCGCCCTGGAATTTTACATCATGAACTTTTCCTGCATCGTCGATCTCAAATGAAATGGCGCTTGAACAGACACCAGATGTTTTATATACCATAATCTTAACCTCCTGAGTTCAGTTATTGTAAATAATAACAATATATTTTTCCAATAAGTATACCAGAAAAGGACAAAGCGGACAAGTCTGCTGCAGATTTTCCAGAGGAATTCCCCGTGAAGCAAAAAAAGTTTCCATATAAACGCAACATTTGCTATAATAGACTATGCTATTCACAATTATGAATGATAACAGATTACAGTGCCCGGCTTTTCAGAAAAAGGGCACGATGATAAAGGAGATTACAATATTATGAGATGTATTGGTATTATAGGAGCAATGGAAGTTGAAGTAGCAAGTCTCAAAGAACAGATGAAAGATATTCAGGTGACACGTAAGGCTTCCATGGAATTTTATTCAGGTATTATCGAAGGAAAAAACGTAGTTGTTGTCCGTTCTGGAATTGGTAAGGTCAATGCAGCAGTCTGCACACAGATTCTGATCGATGATTTCAAAGCAGAAGTAGTGATCAACACCGGTATCGCAGGAAGTCTGAATGCAGACATCAACATTGGAGATATCGTTGTTTCCACAGATCTGATCCATCATGATATGAATGCCGTTGCATTTGGTTATCCGGTTGGACAGATTCCGCAGATGGAAGCTTTTTCTTTCCACAGTGATGATGCACTTCGCGCACTTGCAGTAAAAGCATGCAAAGAAGCAAATCCTGATATCGAAGTATTCGAGGGACGCATTGCATCCGGTGACCAGTTTGTGGCAGACCAGGGTGTCAAAGATTTTATTACAAAAGAATTTGGAGCATACGCTGTTGAAATGGAAGGCGCGGCAATCGCACAGGCAGCATATCTGAACAATGTACCTTTCCTTGTGATCCGTGCAATTTCTGACAAAGCAGATGGAAGTGCAGAGATGGATTATCCGACATTCGAAGCGCAGGCAGCAGAGCACAGTTTCAAGCTGACACTCCGCATTCTGAAAGACATTCAGGGCTGAAGCGCACACTTGAAAAGATTCTGCATAGAATGTTATAGATGATGACGAAACAGGAGCCTGTCCATGTATTATGACAAGTTTCTTCCATTTTATATGACGTATGCAGATTCTTCTCTTTACAGCAGAGAGAGAATACAGGAGCAGGAATTTGCTCTGATGAAATCTTATTATCCGGAAACTGCCCGCAAAATTCAGGAAAAAGTTGAAGAAGAATGTCAGCTTATGGATTATGAGGGAAGCAGACTTTATGATGAGCATCCGGACAAATTTATGATGCATCGGCTTTACAGGCAGATACGTTCTCAGGTAGACGGAGAAATGGCAGCGCAGGAGATTCCTGATGAATTTCTGGATGAACTGATCCAGGTGCTTTTGTATCAGGAGATTTCCAGGCGCCGGTGCAGACGACGCAGATACCGTGGATTCTGACAGTTGAGCGAATAAGAACACTGCAGTTCGTAATGCCGGAATCCGATGGTGTACACAGGGGCATTACAGAGGGATTATGAAAGATTAAATATGATGACATTACAGGAATTTTTGGAAAAACAATTTGATGAAAACCTGATGCTTGCAGTCTTAAGCGGCCAGCGGAGCAAGGAAAAAGAGGCTCCATCCAAGGTGCGGATCCGCCAGATAGAACTGAAAGGCAGCGTCTGTTATCAGGCATCCTCCACGGTGGGAACCAAGGTCCTTCACTCCAATTACAGCAGAGAAGAAGTGATCGCATATGTGGAACAGAGTCTTCAGGAGGGTGGATTTTCCCAGCTGCAGGTGCAGGGAAGATGCAAAGATGGCAGTATTCTTGTCAGCAAAAAGGGTAAAGTAACTGTCAAAGTGAAAGAGCATCAGGCGAAAGAGCCTGTTCAGATTCTGGCACACAATCGTGTGAAACAGTATATATTGAAGGAAGGAACTCCGGTTCCATTCCTGGTGGATCTGGGAGTTATGAATAAAGAAGGAAAGATCCATCGTCCGGCTTATGACAAGTTCAAACAGATCAACCGTTTCCTGGAGTTTATTGAGGATATTCTTCCGGCATTGTCCAGGGAGCGGGAGGTCACGATCCTGGATTTTGGATGTGGCAAATCATATCTGACATTTGCCATGTATTATTATCTGAAGGAACTCAAAAAATATGATGTTCATATCATTGGGTTGGACCTGAAGGAAGATGTGATCCGGAAATGCAATGGACTGGCAGAAAAATACGGATATGAGAAACTGCATTTTCTGTGTGGTGATATTGCGGAATATGAAGGTGTGCAGAAAGTAGATATGGTGGTAACGCTCCATGCATGTGACAAAGCAACCGATTATGCACTTGCTAAAGCGGTTGAGTGGGATGCGCAGGTGATACTGTCTGTTCCATGCTGTCAGCATGAACTGAATGACCAGATTCAGAATAAACTGCTTTCTCCGGTGCTGAAATATGGACTTCTGAAAGAAAGAATGTCTGCACTTCTTACAGACGGAATCCGTGCAGAACTTCTGGAATCGAAGGGATACAGTACGCAGATTCTGGAATTTATTGATATGGAACATACACCGAAGAATCTCCTGATCCGGGCAGTAAAGACAGGCAGACCCCGTTCGGGTGAAGCTCTGAAAGAGATGACGGATGCCATTCATGGCCATCTGACTCTGGAAAAACTTCTCTATCCGGATGGATTTGGTGCGAAGGAGGGAGTATGAGAACCATAACAAGATTTTTGAGAAGGTTTTTAATACTTCTGATCGTGTTTGTAATAGGAGTAGCGGGAACTGCTTTTCTCATGAACAATGAGACAACGGATGATCGTTCCGATATGAATAATCCGACGTTGCCGGAAGTAATGGTGGATTTTAACGGTACGCTGGCAAACAGAATGTATGGATATCGCCAGCCGATGGAAGCAGATTTTGTCCGCGACAGTGTAACACCGCTGGATACAACAAAGAAACTTACGATCGCTGTTAATCCTTATGAGGAAAAAATCAAAAGTCTGTCCTATGAAGTGCGTACTTCGGATGGAACCAAGATCGTTGAGAATCGTAAGGTCAAGAGTCTTGACAGCTCAGGATCTGACGGATATCTGCGCGCACAGATCGAGATCAGTTCCGGTCTTTTGATGAATCAGGAGTATTCTCTTCAGATATCACTGGATACCAGTGACGGAGAAGCGTATTATTACACAAGAGTAGTTTCCAGGTCTTCGACGAATACGGAGGATTATGTGAAGTTTGCTTCCAGCTTTGCACAGATGTGTATGGATAAAAACTCTGCAGACGGGCTTGCGGCCTATCTGGAATCTACAGAATCTTCTTCGACAAATTTTACGGCTGTGACGATACAGTCACCACTTTCTACGATCAGCTGGGGAAATTTAAGTCCGCAGATATCCAAGAAAGGCATCCCGGTCATTAAAGAGATCAATGAGACGACGGCGAGTATTTCGCTGGAATATGAGATAAAGGCAGCCAACGAAAACGGTGGTGCAGAGTATTATAATGTGACGGATTTTTACCGGCTTCGCTATACGGATACCAGAATTATGCTGTTGGATTTTCAGCGAAGCGCAGATCAGGTATTTGATCCTCAGCGGGCAGTGATCACAGATGATGGGCTGCTTCTTGGAGTTCGGGACAAAAATGTCACGATGCTTTCCAATGAAGATGGCAGTGTGACTGCTTTTACGCAGGAAGGTGCCTTGTGGACTTATGCGCCGGATACCGGCAAATTTGTAGATGTCTTTGATTTCCGCAGAAAATCAAACGGAGATTTTCGTGATTCCAGAATGGAACATGATATCAAGCTGCTGGGCATTAATGACAGTGGGGATCTGGATTTCATGGTTTATGGTTATATGAACCGCGGAACATATGAAGGATATTGTGGTGTTGGAATCTATCATTATGACCATGATCAGAATGTTGTAGAGGAACGCGTGTTTATTCCAACGTCAGAATCATTTGAATTCCTGAAATCAGACCTTGGAACGCTGAGCTATGTGAATAAAGATAATCAGCTGTTTCTTTTGCTTGCAGGCAGGCTTTATCAGATCAATATTGATGAAAGCAGTTATGATGTGCTTGCAGATAATATTGATGGAAATCAGTTTGCGGTTTCGGCTACCAATGCACATGCAGCATGGCGGATCAGTGACGGGGATCAGGCTGGTCAGGTAGAATTCATCGATTTTGATACGCTGGAAACAAGAAATGCTACACCGGATGCAGGACAGAGCCTTCGTGTGCTGGGATTTATGAATGAAGATGTGGTCTATGGTATCGTTTTGGACGGTGACAGTCTTACAGATGAAAACGGACATACTACAGATGGAATTACTTCAATCAGAATTGAAGGTTTTGACGGAACAGTCAAAAAGGAGTATCATCAGGATGGATATTATATTACAAATGTGACGGTCGGAAGTACCCTTATGCAGTTTAATCTTTCTGAAAAAACTGGAAGCTCTTATACTGTGAAAAATAAGGACAACATCATGAATAATCAGGCAGCGGCAGCAAAGGTTGTTTCTGCTGAACAGAGCAGTACAACCCGCCGGGGCGTGATCGTCAAGCTGGCATTTGACAACAAACCGGAAACAGACGAACCGTTGATTCTTACTGCAAAGATGAAAAATACAGGGGAAAAAACAGTTCAACTGGATGTTGACAAGAGTCAGATCAGTAATATTTATTATGTATATGCAAAGGGCGGACTGGATAGTACGTGGACAGATCCGGCACAGGCAATTCTCCATGCAGACAGTCTGACAGGTGTAGTTCTGAACCGGGCACAGCAATATGTATGGGAACGTGGAAATATGAAAACACAGCTGACGCTGAATACAGAGGATGTTCCGGAGATCATTCGAAGTGGTTCCTGGGACAAAGACGTTCTGCAGCAGGGACTGGGAGATTCAGGAACGGTGATCGACCTTACCGGATGCAGTTTGGAAAATGTACTCTATGAAATCAGTGCGCAGCGTGCGGTTATAGCCAAGACCGGTGCAGATTCCAGTGTAGTGATCGTGGGATACGATCAGTACAATACCTGGCTTCTTGATCCGGCTACAGGCGAAGTAAGTCCTTATGGAATGAACGACAGTACAGCGTTATTCCAGGCAGCAGGAAATGTCTTTATTTCCTATCTTGATAACCAAAAATAAATTTAACAGGGGGACAGGCTTATGTTAAGCAAAAGCATCACGAAACTTGTACAGTATGGAATGGAAACAGGACTGGTACCGGAGTGTGAAAAAAATTACACCATCAATCTTCTTCTGGATGTATTTCATGAAGACGAATATGTAGAACCGGAAGAGAGCTTTTCTGATGTAGATCTGGAAGAAACTTTAAATGAACTTCTGGATGAAGCCGTAAAGAGAGGTCTGATCGAAGATAGTGTTGTGTATCGTGATCTTTTTGATACAAGACTGATGAACTGTCTGATGCCGCGTCCGGCGCAGGTTCAGAAAGAATTCTGGGATAAGTATCAGAACAGTCCGCAGGAAGCTACCGATTACTTCTATAAATTAAGCCAGGACAGCAACTATATTCGCCGCTATCGTGTAAAGAAAGATCAGAAATGGAAAGTAGACAGCCCGTATGGCGAAATTGATATTACCATTAATCTTTCCAAACCGGAAAAAGATCCAAAAGCGATCGCAGCAGCAAAAAATGCGAAAGCAAGCAGCTATCCAAAATGTCTCCTTTGTCCGGAGAATGAAGGATATGCAGGTCGTGTCAATCATCCGGCAAGACAGAATCACAGAATCATTCCGATCACGATCAACGATACGCCATGGGGCTTCCAGTATTCTCCATATGTATATTACAATGAGCATTGCATCGTGTTCAACAGCAAGCATACTCCGATGAAGATTGAGAGAAACACCTTTATCAAACTGTTTGATTTCGTAAAACTGTTTCCTCATTATTTTCTGGGATCCAATGCAGATCTTCCGATCGTTGGTGGTTCTATCTTAAGTCATGATCATTTCCAGGGCGGACATTATACATTTGCCATGGCAAAAGCACCGATTGAGAAAGAACTTCAGTTTGAGGGATTTTCCGATGTGAAAGCAGGAATCGTGAAATGGCCGATGTCTGTCATCCGTATCAGCGGACCGGACAAGGAGCGTCTGATTGAACTGGCAGACAAGATTCTTTTAACCTGGAGAGGCTATACCGATGAGGATGCATTCATCTATGCCGAGACAGACGGAGAGCCACACAATACAATCACTCCGATTGCCCGCAGACGTGGGGATGATTTTGAACTGGATCTGGTACTGCGCAACAACATCACGACCGGGGAGCATCCTCTGGGTGTCTATCATCCACATGCAAAACTGCATCATATCAAAAAAGAGAACATCGGTCTCATCGAGGTTATGGGACTTGCGGTACTGCCTGCCCGCCTGAAAGATGAGATGGCAGAGCTTGCCGATGCACTGGTAAATGGTACAGACTTACGTGCGACAGAAACACTTGCTTCCCATGCAGAATGGGCAGAAGGTTTCCTTCCGAAGTATGATAAGATCACAAAAGACAATGTGATGGATATTCTGCATGAGGAAATCGGTCTGGTCTTTAATGAAGTATTGCAGGATGCAGGTGTGTACAAGTGTACACCGGAAGGACGTAAGGCATTCGAACGTTTTATTGCAGCTGTTTAATTGCGTTCTCTGGCAGATATAAGTTTTCTCAATGTGACGGAAGAAAGCGTATATTCTCTTTCTACAGAAAAATTTGCAAAGCAGCTCTGGCATTGATTTCAGGTTCTTTGTGTAAGGGTTTCATTTTATGCAATTATCTTTATTCAGTGAGTGCCAGAGCAAGTTGCAAATTTGTTCTTCCGAAAGAAATATACGCCTTCTTCCTGTTGGTTGGAGATCGCCGAGCGGGCCGACAGCGCCGCCCAAGCGTACAGCGAGGCGATCCGTTCGGGCTGCAACCACATCGAGGCCGAAGAAATTGCCCGCGAGGAACTCTGCCGCGGACTGCACTTTTCACCCTACAACACGCTGGTAAACATCCTCTGGAGGGTGTTATACCGGAGGATCAGTATCAAAAAGGAGAAGAAGAATGAAAAAAGAAAAATTAGATGAAACTGTTACAATGACAGAAAAATTAGGTGCGAATCAGAAAATCGGAATCATGTTCTGCGCTATGGTCAGTGCAGTCGCAACCGGATATGTACCTGGGTATATCAATTTGTATTATACAGATACAGTAGGAATTTCTATGGGTGCAGTTGCAATGATTCTCATGATTACAAAGATTACTGATGGTGTGACAGATATTATTATGGGAATGATTGTGGACAGAACCAATACCAGATTAGGAAAGGCTCGTCCGTGGGTTTTAGCAGGCGGCATAGGAATTGGTGTATCGATCATGCTTTTATTTTCTTGTCCGGCATCGCTATCTACCAGCGCAAAGGTGGCATTTTGTGCAGGTATGTATTTTCTTGCCAATCCATTCTTCGGAACTATGGCAAGTGTTTCCTGTGGAACGCTAAACAACCTTTTGACTGCAGATTCTAAAAAGCGAGGTGTACTCGGTGTATTTTCTGCTTATGGTACTTTGGTTCCTGTTGTTATTATCGGATTGGTGGTTCCGAAGATTTTATCTGCTATGCACGAGAGCCAGGCAGCATATACTACGGCAACCTTAATTTTTGCCGTTATGTCTATTGTGGCTTCCATTATTGGCGTTGCCTGTGTTCGAGAGACAGTTACGGAAAGATCTAAGGAACAGTTGGTAGAAAAACAGCCGGTGAAAGAGACTTTACATGAGTTATTACATAACAAGTATTTTATTTTCCTTGCACTCGGGACAATTCTCTACAATTTGACATCTGCACCAGTGGCAACCTATTATGCAAAATATGTGTTCCATGATGTGGGGGTTACGACACTCATCAATCTGCCGGGAATGATTATGATTTTCCTACTTCCATTTGCTGTGCCAATGATGAACAAATTTGGAAA
>OGWS01001632.1_pt1 | contig 16741 bp, 14 predicted proteins | sample 1576111 | NCBI WGS metagenome assembly OGWS01 (sample SAMEA3541534, study PRJEB24748) | human gut metagenome | biome: human gut; feature: human-associated habitat; material: faeces | place: China | collected 2012
TTAAAAGATTATGTGGATATCTGGCTTCCGGATTTCAAATACGAAAATTCGGAATTGTCTGCCCGCTATTCCCAGGCACCGTTCTATTTCCAGACTGCTGCAAAAGCCATACAGCAGATGATCCGGCAGACCGGAGCACCACATGTTTGCAGCATTCCAGGAGAATCCGGTCCCGTCATGGACCGTGGTGTCATCATCCGGCACCTGGTTCTCCCCGGGCAAAAAGATGACTCCATCCGGATTCTCCACTGGATCGCCCAAAATCTGCCCAAAGACAGTTTTTACATCAGCCTCATGAGCCAGTATACACCTTATGAAAAAAATTCCATGTATCCGGAACTAAACCGGCGCATTACCAGCTACGAATACCAGAAGGTCGTTGACGCTGCTTTAGATCTTGGTCTTACCATGGGATTTATGCAGGAAAAAAGCAGTGCCAAAGAAGAATATACGCCCGCATTTGACTTAGAAGGCTTATAACCCCCAAAAGCATCCTCAGCTACCAGATTTCCTGTTTTTTGCACTCCTCCCGTTTTCTGCATTTTCCCGCTTTCTTCACTCTTTTAGTAAACAGCCGGCTCCTGCACCAAAAGCGTAGGATACCCGGCTGTTCTTAGTGTTTTTTCCATCCAGGCAGCATTGTCCAGATTGAGATAGGCTCCTACCCGCACCTTATACAAACCATTCTGAGCCACCAGAAATGCCGGATATCCGGCTGCCTGCAGCTGTCCCAGCAGTCTGTCCGCAAGATCCTTGTCGGAATATGCACCAACCTGGATCTGATAATATTCCTGCTGCCCCTCCGGACTCTTTAATGTCATGAGGATTCCATTTGCAATGGCGGAAGCAGTACGCTCAAACTGATCATCAAAGCGCTGGTTATCCGCCTCATTGTCTAAAAATCCAACTTCCACTAAAACAGCCGGCATTTCCGTTTTTCTGAGCACGATCAGCCCCGGACGTTCTATGATTCCAAGGTCATTCCAGCCAGACTGCCGAAGTTCGGTGTTGATGTTTGCCGCCAGCCGCCCGGCCTCGCTTTCTTTTGCAAAAACCAGACCTTCCGTTCCAGACGCGGTCCCGGGAACCGGCATGGCATTCCGGTGAAATGACACAAAATAATCTGCATCCCAGTTATTCGCCATCTGTGCTTTCTGAAGCGGACTCTGATAGACATCCTGCACTCTCGTATACCCCACATCCACACCATTTTCGCTTAAGATCTGGCCAACCGCAAGCGCTATGCGTAAATTATCGTTTTTCTCCCGCCGTCCCTGATAAACAGCTCCTGGATCCGCCCCACCATGACCGGCATCCAAAATCACTTTTTTTGTTTCCTGCAAAATAAATCCTTCCTTTCCATATTGCCCTCTTACTACAATATGAAAAGAAAGGATTCCTGGTTCAGCATTATTCTTCTACGTCCACACCCCGTGGTCCGACATGCGTGGAAAATACGATCTGAGTACTGGTTTTTCCAAATTTCTGGAGTTGACCAATAAAAATATCCAGTTCCATCGTACTCTGAAATGCCACTTTTAACAGCATGGAATATTCCCCTGTCACACAGTTGCATTCCAGCACATTTGGAATACTCTCGGCATAGGAATAAAATTTGGGTTTATCCTCCGGAGTTACATCCAGGTTAATAAACGCAATGATGTGATATCCAAGCCGGATTGGATCTACCATCGCATGATATCCGGCAATCACACCGTCTTTTTCCAGTTTTTCTATCCGTGCAGATACCGCCGGTGAAGAAAGGAATGTATTCTCTGCTATGGTTTTCAGGGAAGCCCTGGCATTGTCCTGTAAAATTTTTAATATTTTTCTGTCGATATCATCCATAATGGTTTCTTCTCCTCCTCATTGATAAAATGAACGTAGCTGATAAACTGCCAGACAGCCACAAGTGAGCTTGAAAAAAAGAAAAGGCGCCCGAACCTCTGTCCGAACGCCTTCGCTCTCATCACTTAATCTTATTTTGTATCATACCCTCTTATGTTTCACTTGTCAACAAAAAAATTTAAGAAATTAAGCTTTTAAAAATTTCATCTGTATGGTTACATCCATCATCCAAACAAAAATAACAAGATACATCCTGCAAGAAATACCCAGAATCCAGGCGACTTCAGGCAAGTGATGCCCATTGGTTCTTCCTGATATACCCAGCCGGAAAACCAGGAAATCCGTTTGTAATGGGAGACAAACAGAATCACTGCAATCACCATGGCGACATATGCAAATAGATTCAAAGCTCCATATCCCAGATATGCAAACAGATTTCCGCTGTCTGCTGCACGTGATAAAACCACGGGCAGCACTCCTCCAAGGAAATTAATACACATATGAAGCGCGATATTATAACGGAGTCTTCCTGTACTGCTGTAGATCCACGCAAAAACAGCACCAAGGATTGCGGCATAAAAAAACTGATAAAAGTTTCCATGGAACAGACCAAATAGGAGTCCTGAAAACAATACTGCTGTTTTCTGTCCATAAGGCACCAGCCGCTCTACCAGGTACTTTCGAAACATCAGTTCTTCCATAACCGGAGCAATGATCACCGTCGTGAGAACAAGCATCTCCAGATCCATCTGATCTACAAGATCAGCGACAGGATTGCTGTAATCCATGCCTCTCAGGGTACCTGCCGCTTCCATCAGAATGCCTCCAAGCAGGTTTCCCAGATACGTAAAACCATAACACAACACCAGCAAACCCAAAAACTGACTCAGACTGATCTTCTTTTTTTCTTGCATTTCACAGGACGGGATTCTTCCCATGAGCCAGGCAAACAACGGAAATCCAATTCCGTACATGGCAAATTCTGACACCAGAAGAGCCGCACGCGTAAACGCACGGCTCTGTCCAAAGATCAGAACAAACGGTTCCAGCAGCGCACCAAGGAAGAGCTGCACTGCTGTAGAAACCGCGAGAAATGCTGTATAAATCCAGCATATTCTGGATATCTGTCTTCTGGTATTCATAGAATTATACATCCAGTTTGTCGACCTTTGCAGCTCTGGCTTCTACTTCCTTCTTCTGGATGTCGCCAGGTGCCTGCTCATAACGGCTGAATTCGTACTCATATAAGCCGATACCGCCAGTCATGGAGCGCAAGTCTGTGTTATAGCCAAACAGTTCGGACATCGGGATGTCTGCCTCGATCACCTGTTTGCCGTGGTGATCGGAATTCATACCAAGGACACGTCCTCTTCTGCGGTTTAAGTCACCCATAACGTCACCGGTGAATTTATCCGGAACCGTTACTTTCAGGGATGCAATTGGCTCTAAGAGAACCGGATTTGCCTCCATGAAGCCTTTCTTGAATGCCATCATGGCAGCGGTCTTAAATGCCATCTCCGAAGAATCTACCGGATGGTAGGAACCATCTACCAGAGTTGCCTTTACACCAACTACCGGGTATGCAGCCAGAGGTCCCTTTACGCAGCTTTCTGCAACACCCTTTTCAACTGCCGGGAAGTAGTTCTTCGGAACTGCACCGCCGAAGACCTTCTCTTCAAATACATAAGGCTTTTCCAGATCGCCGGACGGCTCGAATATCATCTTAACATCACCATACTGACCATGTCCGCCGGACTGTTTCTTATATTTGCCCTGAACTTCGACTTTCTTTCTTAAGGTCTCGCGGAATGCAAATTTCGGCTTGCTCAGTTCGATCTCAACCTTGTAGCGGCCTAACAGTTTGCTGACAACCACTTCCAGCTGCTGATCACCAATGCCGTATAAAAGAAGCTGGCGGTTTTCTTTATCGTTCACAGACTTTAAGGTCAGATCCTCTTCCATCAGTTTTGCCAGTGCGCTGGAAACTTTGTCCTCGTCACCCTTGGTCACGGTCTTATAACGCATATATGTATACGGTGTGGAAGTCTGCGGTTTGTGATATACGATCGGTGCAGAGCGAAGAGCAATGGTATCGCCGGTCTGGGTCACACCAAGTTTTGCCACGGCACCGATATCACCTGCGCGCAGCTCCGGAACTTCAATAGTGTCTTTACCACGGAGCAGGTACAGCTTGCCGACTTTTTCCTCGGTATCCTTATTTACATTGTAAATCGTGCTGTCCGGTTTTAAGATACCGGTACAGACTTTCATCAGGGAATATTTGCCGATGAACGGGTCTACAATGGTCTTAAATACTCTTGCAGATAAAGAAACCTGATCGTTGTACTTTGCGGTAAAACGCTCACCAGTGGAAACATCAACACCGATACACTCGAATTTGTCCGGGGTCGGAAGGTAACGGTCAATGACCTGTAAGAGGGTCTTAAATCCCTGGCAGTTTACGCCGGAACCCATAAGCACCGGAACGATAGAGCCATCTATCACATGTTCCCGAAGGGCGCCCTGAATTTCTTCCAGTGTAAATTCTTCACCGGAGAAGTAGCGCTCCATATACTCCTCACTGGTCTCTGCCACTGCCTCTAAGAGCGCATCTCTGGCAATACCGAGGTTCTTCTGGGAGTAATCAGGAATCTCGCATTCTTCGTAATCACTTAAATTGGTAAAGCGTCTGCCGGCCATTTTTACAACGTTTACATATCCGACAAACTTTTCATTTTCACGGATCGGGAGCTGGAACGGAGCAATGCTTCTGCCGAACCTTCTCTCTAATTTCAGGACAAGTTCACGGAAGCTTGCATGATCGTCGTCCATGTTGGTGACAAAAATAATACGAGGCAGTTTGAGCTTATCGCACAGCTCCCATGCTTTTTCCGTACCAACCTCGATGCCAGCCTTGCAGTTCACAACGATGATCGCCGCATCTGCCACACTGACTGCTTCTTCTACTTCGCCGACAAAGTCAAAATAACCCGGGGTATCCAGAATATTGATCTTCATCATGCCTTCATCGCCCTGATACTCGATCGGGATCAGAGACGTGGAGATGGAAAACTGACGTTTGATTTCTTCCTTGTCGTAGTCGCTGATGGTGTTACCGTCAACAACCTTGCCCATGCGCTTGGTGACTCCGGTTACCAGGGCAAGTGCTTCTGCAACCGTCGTCTTGCCGGCCCCGCCGTGACCAAGTAAAACGACGTTTCGGATCTGTTTTGTACCATAAACGTTCATATAATTCCCTCCTGTACACCAAATTTAGTCTATGAGGATATTCTACTAAAAAAGTTTGAAAATTTCAAGTAGAATATACGATTTGCACAAATTATTTTTCAAAATTTTTTCTTATCGTCTGATACATCTCTATCGTTCAAAGTTCTTTTCGCTTTTTACTATTGCAGTTTAAAGCAATAAAGCATTGACAACATTTTCAGATTATCATAGAATAGCATTTAGTATTTATATTAGTGTTCTTATTAGAAACTGATATACACAAATATACCATTAGGAGATTTCGACATGAAAGACACAACATTTGGCTTTATCGGTCTGGGACTGATTGGCGGTTCGATCGCCAGAGGCATCAAACGCGCCTGCCCGACAGCCCGGATCATGGCATACATGCGTACCCGCGCAAAACTGGAGCAGGCGAAAGCCGACGGCATCGTGGACGTCATCCTCGACGGCATAGGGGAACCGTTAAGGGAATGCGACATCATTTTCCTGTGTACACCAGTAGAATACAATGCACAGTATCTGTCTTTGATCCGTCCATTCTTAAAGCCTGGTGCTCTGATTTCCGACGTTGGTTCCACAAAACAGGATATCCATCAGGTTGTCACGAAACTGGGTATGGAGGACGTTTTTGTCGGCGGGCATCCTATGGCAGGCTCCGAAAAAACAGGCTATGAGAATTCTACAGATCATCTTCTGGAAAATGCCTACTATATCGTAACACCAACTGCACATTCTTCCAAAGAGGATACCGACCGCATTGTTGCAGTGGCCAATCTGATCGATGCCATTCCGATCGTACTGGACTATCATGAACATGACCGGATCGTGGCTGCCATCAGCCATCTTCCGCATCTGGTTGCTTCCAGCCTGGTAAACCTGGTCCGCGACTGTGACAACAAAGAAGAACTGATGAAACGCCTTGCCGCAGGCGGATTTAAAGACATTACCCGTATTGCATCCTCTTCCCCGGAAATGTGGGAACAGATCTGCATGACGAACACCGGCAATATCATAACCATGCTGGAAGATTACATCGCTTCCTTAAACCAGATTCTTGCTTCCTTAAAGAACCGGAATGGGAACGATATTTACCAGCTCTTTGACACATCACGTACTTACCGCAATTCCATCTCGGAAACACGCCGCGGCTCTGTCACTCCGGAATACTCCTTTACCGTGGATATTGTGGATGAACCAGGTGCGATTTCCACCTTATCCTGCATTTTAAGTGCACGCGGCATCAGCATCGGTAACATCGGCATCAACCACAACCGGGAACAGGGCGATGGTGCCTTAAAGATTGTCTTTTACGATGAAGAATCCATGCATCGGGCGTGGGAACAGCTGAAAAAATATAATTACGAACTGATTCCGAAACACTAAGCTGCAATCAGGGAAATGGGGAAACTCTTATGAAATTTTCAAGATGTAATAGTCTGAAGGGCGAAGTGACCATTCCGGGAGATAAATCCATCTCCCACCGCAGTGTCATGTTCGGCTCCCTTGCAAAAGGTACCACAAAGATCACCGGCTTTCTGCAGGGTGCAGACTGCCTGTCCACTATATCATGCTTCCAGAAGATGGGCGTTTCCATCGAAAATACCGGCGATACCGTTCTGGTTCACGGCAATGGACTGCACGGTTTAAAAAAGCCAGATGAGGTTCTCGACTGCGGCAACAGCGGTACCACAACCCGGCTGATCTCCGGCATTCTCTGCGCACAGGACTTTTCCGTAACACTTACCGGCGATGCCTCCATCCAGAAACGTCCTATGAAACGGATCATGGATCCCTTAAGCCAGATGGGTGCTGATATCAAAAGCATCCATGGAAACGGCTGTGCACCGCTCGCCATCCAGGGAAAGCCGCTGCACGGAATCCACTATCAGTCTCCGGTTGCTTCCGCACAGGTCAAATCTTCCATTCTCCTTGCAGGCCTTTACGCAGACGGAGAAACCAGGGTGACCGAGCCTTTGCTCTCCCGCAACCATACCGAACTGATGTTAAGCGAATTCGGAGCCGATGTCCGGACAGAAGGCACAACTGCCATCATTCAGCCCGCCAGAGAACTTTTCGCAAAAGAGATCCAGGTTCCTGGAGATATTTCTTCTGCAGCATTTTTCCTTGCTGCAGGATTGATCGTTCCGGGATCGGAGCTTCTCATCAAAAATGTCGGAATCAATCCGACCCGCGACGGCATGATCCGTGTATGCCAGGCCATGGACGGTGACCTTACCCTCTTAAACCGGAAAGAGACCGGTGAACCGGTTGCTGATATTCTCGTACGCTCCTCTTCCTTACACGGCATGGATATTCACGGGGAAATCATTCCAACCCTGATCGATGAACTTCCCATGATTGCAGCTATGGCATGCTTTGCCAGCGGCGATACCATCATCCGTGACGCAGCAGAGCTGAAAGTAAAAGAATCCAACCGCATTGCCGTTATGGTAGAAAGCTTACGTGCAATGGGAGCTGACGTAGAGGAGACCGAAGACGGAATGATCATTCACGGTGGGAAACCACTCCACGGCGCTGTGATCGACAGCCATCTGGATCACCGCATTGCCATGACCTTTGCCGTGACCGCCGGTATGGCAGAGGGCGAAACAGAAATTCTCGGTGCAGAATGTGTGAATATCTCCTACCCGGGATTTTATCAGGATCTTGCCAGATTGACCCGGTAATATGCCAGGCATTCTCTTTTATTTGCAGCAATCAGGCATAACAACTGATTACCGTATATCTGTCTTTTCACGGGGTGTCCGGTTTCGGGCATCCCGTTTTTTAAGATTCTCTTACAACATTCTTCCAATCTCCCAAATCTTCCCCAAAAAGTATTGGCAAGTTTTTTTTCATGGTCTATAATGGACACCATCGGGTCATTTCTGCCTTGCAGAAAGGCCCTCAAATTTTTAACTTAGGAGAATCTGACCCATGAAAAAAAACGCATCACGTATAAAAGCCCTGCTTCTTGGCTGCATCTGTGCAGTAACGACAGCACTGTCTGCCGTTCCGGTCTCTGCCGCCACGGTTGTTGCAGGCGCTTCTTCAGCCACAAATGATCCAGCACTCACTGCCGCTCCCGGAACCTATACTGAGCAGCAGACCGGCGGAGTTTCAGTAGACAAGCCGTCTGCACCGCCAACCGTGTGGATCGTGGGCGACTCTACAGCAGCTGCATTTAACGATACCACCTACTACTCTCCGCGCTATGGCTGGGGAACCCAGCTTGGCCTTTATCTGCAGGGCGTCAGCATTCAGAACCTTGCCGTATCCGGAACCAGTTCCAAATCCTACTCCGATACCGAGCAGTATCAGCGGCTGCTTCAGGGTGTACAGGCCGGTGACTATGTACTGATCGGTTTCGGCCATAACGATGAACGTACCGAGCAGGGACGTTACTCCAATCCGACCGGATCGGTCTCTACCAGCGGTTCTTTTCAGTATAATCTCTACGAAAAGTACATCAAACCCGTAAAAAACAAACAGGCTAATCCGATTCTGGTAACTCCGATCGTACGCCGCAATGTCGCAAACAACTACACCGGCGAGGACGGACACATCACCAGCAGTAAAAAGAATGAGGAAGGTACTTTCCAGGGCGGCGATTATGCAAAAGCAATCCGCCAGTTGGGTGTAGGCAAAAGCGTTCCGGTTCTGGATCTGACTGCCCGCACCAAAGATGTATATGAACGTCTCGGCGCAGACGGGGTCAAAAACCGCCATGCACAGACTTCCAACCGCGATGTCAGCATCGACAACACACACACCAATCTCTACGGTGCCCAGTGCAATGCCTGGTTCATTGCCGATGAACTGTTAAAGTCAAACTCCGGACTCAAAAATTATGTTGTTTCCAATCCGCAGGTTCCGCAGTATGACAGCAATTCCATCAATGCGAACTATCATGCACAGAGTTTTACCGTGCCTGCCGGTGTAAGCAGCATCTTTTCGACGGTTGGAGACTGGAAGCCAACCGTATTCGGTAATATCGACGGTTATGAGTACTTAAATAACATGTATTTCTGTCTGCAGGGGAACTCTGACAACTCCATTCATATGGCAGTTGGAACCAACTCCGGCGCTACCAGAACGCAGCAGGTTGGCGGTCTTGACCAGGGAAGCGATGGAATTGCGATGTATTACCGTGAAGTTCCGGCTTCCGCAAACTTTATTCTCTCTGCCGATGTTACCATCAACGCTTACAATGCCTCTGTTTTAAATTCGTTCGGACTGATGGTTCGCGATGATATCTACCTCGACACCGTTGTCAACGATACCCTGGGCGACTATGTTGCAGCCGGACAGCTTCAGCTCTCCTCTGCATCCCCATGGAACTGTTTTGCAAGAAAGAACGGGCAGCTCACTTCCGGCGGCACCGCTTCCCGTGTGTACAAAGCAGGTGAAACCGTTCACGTAGAGATCCGGAAAGGACCAGATGGATACACCTGCGTCTTCGGCGACAATGCCCCGGTATCTGCAGGCTTTGACTTCCCGCTGACTGCAATCGATTCCGACCATGTGTATGTTGGTATGTTCGTGGCACGCAGCGCAGATGTCACCTTCAAAAATGTAAACTTAGTTTACCAGTAAAATAAAATCCGCATAAGGCGCGTCTGCGCCTCCCTGATATGCAGCGAAAAGGCCCGGAGCGAAATGCTCCGGGCCTTTTCTAACATCATTTATCATTACGATGTTCCTGATTCTGTTTTTATCTCTCGTCGGTATCCCAGTTGTGATATACGGCCTGTACATCATCATCGTCATCGAGAAGGTCTAACAGACGGTTCATGTACTTAATGTCGTTCTCGTCCGTCAGCTCAACCCAGGTCTGCGGGATCATGGTTACGTCTGCTTCCAGCATCGGAATGCCCTCTTTCTCAAGAGACTCACGTACGGCACTGAAATCATCCGGATCGGTGATCACCTCAAAGCTGTCCTCCTCCTCGGAGAAATCCTCTGCACCTGCGTCTAATGCCATCATCATCAGTTCGTCTGCGTCGAGATCGCACTCTTCCTTATCGATGATGATCTGACCTTTCTTGTCGAACATGAAAGATACGCTTCCCTGGGTACCAATGTTACCGTTGCCCTTGGTGAACGCACTTCTGACATTTGCAGCGGTACGGTTCTTATTATCCGTCAGAGTCTTTACGATGATGGCTGTTCCGTTCGGACCATATCCCTCATATGTAATACGCTCATAATTATCTGCGGAACCTTCACCGGCTGCTTTCTTGATATTTCTTTCGATCGTATCATTCGGCATATTGTTCGCTTTTGCCTTTGCGATCACATCACGAAGTCTGCTATTATTCACCGGATCAGCACTTCCACCCTCTTTTACTGCAATCGCAAGCTCACGGCCGATCTTTGTAAATATCTTTCCCTTTGCTGCGTCATTCTTCTCTTTTTTGTGCTTAATATTCGCAAATTTAGAATGTCCTGACATACTTTCATTCTCCTTTTCTATCTGACTTAAATCAATTAAGACTTGTACTTCCTCCTGCTCTCCGCAACCAGAGCATTATCTTAATAAGTTTACCACGCTTTTTCTCATCTGTAAAGTCCACGTTCCTGTCTTATGTAGGCAGATTCAGGCTGACACAGATCGCCTCGTCTACTTTTTTCATCATTGCAGAATCTATATGACATACATATTCTTTCAGTCGCTGCTTGTCGATTGTACGGATCTGCTCTAACAGGATCACAGAATTTTTTACTATATTATAATCCCTCGTACTGATCTCGATATGCGTCGGAAGTTTCGCTTTATTCATTTTTGAAGTGATCGCCGCACAGATGATCGTAGGGCTGTGCCGGTTTCCGATATTATTCTGGATAACCAGGACAGGTCGTATCCCTCCCTGCTCTGATCCGACCACGGGGCTTAGATCTGCGTAATAAATATCTCCTCGTCTGACCATTTGTTTTCACTCTCCGATATCTCCGTTATGTTAAGCTATACTTAAGTATCTCCGGATTCATCGGATGTATTCACAAATTCTTCAGATTCGTCCTTTAAAAATAATCTGTCTGCGAAATGATTTTTCCATTCTTCAGGTAAGCACGTGGGATTCTCTTACTCAGGCAGCATACAAATTCATAATTGAATCTTCCACTTAATTCTGCAAGATCCTCCACCTGGATCTGTTCCTCCTGATCCCGTCCGATCAGAATCACCTCATCCATAAATGCCACATCGGGGATTTCCGTTACATCAACCATAAACTGATCCATACAGACTCTTCCAAGAATCCTTGCCTTTTTCCCATGGATCAGCACATACCCTTTATTTGACAGTGATCTGGGATACCCATCCCCATATCCCACCGGAATGGTTGCAATCTTCATCTTTTTCTCTGTAATATATGTGCCACCGTAACTGATCGATGTACCTTTTCCGACTTCCTTTACGAAACTAACATGACTGACCAGACGCAGAGCCGGACGCAGACTCACTGCATTCTGATCCACGTCGTCTGATGGATACATTCCGTAAATGGAAATTCCCGCTCTCGCAATATCATGCTTGAGATCTGGAAAATCAATGATTCCGGCACTGTTGTCACAGTCAAAATACTGGATCGGAACATTTCGTTCCTCCATCAGTTCTTTCATCCATAAAAATTTCTCATGCTGCTTTAACGTATAAGATTTATCCAGCTCGTCGGCTTTTGCAAAATGCGTAAACATTGCCTCTGTCTGCACATTCGGAAGCCTGCTGATCCGTTCAATGGAAGATGCACTTTCTTCCGTTACCGGGAATCCGATCCTTCCCATTCCGGTATCAATCTTAATATGAAAATACGCAGTCTTTCCAAGTCTTTGTGCAGCCTCTGACATTCCCCGTGCCATTTCTTCAGTATAAACCGCAGCACGAATCTCTTTTTCTACCATCTCCTCGTATTCGTCCGGGAAGACACATCCCAGTACCAGAATCGGCTTTTTGATCCCCTGTTCACGCAGGACACCCGCCTCTCCCATACATGCAACAGCATAGCCCCAGATATATGGCATCTCTTCAAACATTTTCGCCAGCGGAACTGCCCCATGACCATATCCGTCGGTCTTGATGACTGCGATCAGTTTTCCGTCTTCGCCAATCCGCTTTTTCATCTGCTCCATATTATATGCAATGGCATCCAAATCGATATATGCACAAACTCTGCTGTATTTCTTCATTTAGTTACACTCCTTTGCTTTCTTCATCGCTACCTGTATTCCATGGATCAGATCCCTTGCGAGAACACTGTAACCACCTTTTTTATCCCTTGCCTCATCTCCACCACAGGCATGCAGAAAAACGCCTGTCACTGCACTTTGAAATCCATCCATTCCCTGTGCGAGAAGTCCGGTGATCACACCCGCAAGCACATCTCCCGAACCGCCTTTTGCCATGGCTGCATTGCCTGCCAGATTAAGGAAGTTCTGCCTGTCTTTCTGGGCAACTATCGTCCTGCTGTCTTTTAAGACACAGATACACGGGGATTCCTCGGTAAACCGGTGAAGTACTTCAAACCGCCGTTCTACAATTTCTGATACAGAGATTCCTGTCAGCCGGGACATTTCTTTCATATGAGGGGTGAGGATCATATTTTTCCCAAGTTTTTTATACAGATCTTTCCTTCCTGCAAGAAGGTTCAGTCCATCTGCATCAATCACGCAGGGACACTTTGCTTTCTCTATTGTATGCAGCAAAATCTTTTCTGATCTACTGCTTTGTCCTAATCCACAGCCGATACAGATGACATCTGCCCACCCGATCAGTTGATCCAGTTTCTCTTCATCATACTCTCTATAGCAGGAAATGATCGCCTCTGGAAGAAGTCCCTGAAGTACCTGCCTGTTCTCTTCTGCTGTATAGATCTGGACAAGTCCGGCACCAACCGTATACGCTGCTGTAGCTGAAAGATAAGCTGCTCCTGCCATTCCCGGACTGCCGGTGATCATAAGGACTCTGCCAAAACTGCCCTTATGCGAATCCTCTTTTCTTTCCGGCAGCAGATTTCCCAGCTCCTTTTTATCATAGGTCATGCAGACACTTTTCTGTTCAAAAAAGTACTCGGGATCAATCCCGATCGTTACCGGAACAACCTCTCCCGCACAGATCTGTCCCGGATACAAAGCACAGCCACGCTTCTGACATGCCATAGATACTGTCAGTTCCGCCTGAAATGCAATACCAAGCACCTTTCCTGTAGCAGAACAGATTCCTGATGGAATATCCACTGCAACCTTCTGTGCCGTCTGCCGGTTCATCCATCCGATCACATCTCTGTAGTGTCCTGCAACTTCTCTGCACAGACCAACGCCAAAAATTGCATCAATGATCACAGTATACTCTTTCTCGGGGATTTCTGTAAACAAATTAATCCCGAGATTTTTGTCGATCTGAGCCTGCAATCTGCATTCTTCCGTCATAGAGCTTTCTCTTCCCGTAAAAAGCACATCCACATGGCAGCCCTTTTCAGCCAGAAGTCTTGCCACAGCAAATCCATCTCCGCCATTATTTCCACTGCCGCATACGATCAGTGGTCGCCTTAAATCCTTTTTCTTTTCTTCCAGTACTTCAACAATTTTTAATGCTGCCCTCTCCATAAGAACCACAGAAGGTACACCGATCTGCTGGATCGTATACTGATCTGCTTTCTTCATCTGTTCTCCGTCCGGTAAATATCTCATGAGCAGTCCCCTTTCTTTTAAAGACAAACTGCTGCGGACCGGTCCAGCTATGACCATACCCGCAGCAGTCCTCTGCTATTTTTGAATTTCATTGTGCTGGCTGATATTATAAGACAATTTCATCAGACTGTCAGCAAGATGTACACTCTCCACAATGACATCCTTGGGAAGTGTAAGATCCGTATGTGCAAAATTCCAAATGGCCTTGATCCCATTCGCTACCAGGACATCCGCTACTTCCTCCGCTTTTGACTTGGGAAGTGTAAGAGCTGCAATCTCAATATCATTTTCCTGCAGGTATCCTTCCAGTTCATCCAGCATTCTGACAGGGATTCCCCGGATCGTCACTCCCTCAAGACGCGGATTCACATCAAATAAACTTTTTAAAATAAATCCATTCCGTTCAAATGATGCATAATTTGCCAGTGCCTGTCCAAGATTACCGGCACCGATAATAATAAAGTTATGATCCTTATCCAGTCCCAGTATCTTTCCAATCTCCGTATAAAGGTACTTTACATTATATCCATATCCCTGCTGTCCAAATCCACCGAAATTGTTCAGATCCTGCCGGATCTGGGATGCTGTTACCTGCATCTTTTTACTCAGGTCATTGGATGAGATCCTCTCTACACCCGCTTCAAGCAGGTCTCCCAAATATCTATAATATCTTGGAAGCCTGGAAATTACGGCACGTGATATTTTTCTTTGTTCCACTTCCATTGCCCTCCACATCATAATCTACCCAACATTATATAGAATAGTTAAACTTCTGTCAAACTTTACTTTCCTACTTCTTGTATTTTCGGCTATTTTCGATATAATAGATACTTGGAGTTTTATAATAATGAAGAGCCATTTTAAAATAAGAACTATGATATAAGGAGTTTATTGATTATGATTTTAGCCTGTCACAATCTGAATAAAGCATTCGGCGAACATACCATTGTCTGCGACGGTTCTTTTCATATTGAAGACCGGGAGAAGGCAGCTCTTGTCGGGATCAATGGTGCCGGGAAATCTACGATTCTGAAAATGATCATCGGGGAGGAACCCCTGGACGGTGGCGATGTTATTCTTGCCAAAGGGAAGACTCTCGGTTATCTTGCACAGCGTCAGGATCTGACATCCGGCAATACAATCTATGAGGAAGTAAAAAGTGCAAAAGCCGATATCTTTGCAATGGAAGCCCAGCTTCGTTCCATCGAGCAGGAACTGAAATCCTTAACCGGGGAAGATCTGAAAAACCGGCTGGATACATACAACCGGCTTCAGTCTGAATATGAGGCCAAAAATGGCTATGCCTGTGAAAGTGAAATCACTGGTGTCCTGAAGGGGCTTGGATTTACAGAGGATGATTTTTCCAAGCAGACCGATACCCTCTCAGGAGGTCAGAAGACACGAGTCTCTCTTGGAAAACTGCTTCTGACAAGCCCTGATATCCTCTTACTGGACGAGCCGACCAACCATCTGGATCTTAGTTCCATTGCATGGTTGGAAACGTATCTTTTAAATTATTCAGGAGCCGTATTGATTGTTTCCCATGATCGGTATTTTCTGAACCGTGTCGTAACAAAAGTCATTGAGGTCGATCAGGCTCATATTCGTATGTATATGGGAAACTACAAAGCCTATGCAGCGAAAAAGCAACAGATCCGTGATGCCCGCCTGAAAGAATACATGAACCAGCAGCGTGAAATAAAGCATCAGCAGGCAGTCATCGAGAAACTTCGTTCTTTCAACCGGGAGAAATCCATCAAGCGGGCTGAAAGCCGGGAAAAAATGTTGGACCGTATCACTCCTGTTGAAAAGCCCGTTGAAAGCGTCCGCGAAATGCACTTTTCTCTTGAGCCGTCCTGTATCAGCGGATCGGACGTCCTGACAGTTGAACATCTGTCCAAACGCTTTGACAGCCAGCAACTTTTTCAGGATATCAGCTTTGAGATCCATCGCGGGGAACACGTTGCCATCATTGGTGATAATGGTACAGGAAAAACTACCCTGTTAAAAATTATCAACCAAGTAGTCTCTGCAGACGAGGGATCTTTCACGCTTGGATCAAAAGTCAAAATCGGATATTACGATCAGGAACATCACGTCCTTCATGATGAAAAGACGATTTTCGATGAAATTTCCGATGACTACCCATCCCTGACTCATACGCAGATCCGCAATACACTTGCTGCATTTCAGTTTACCGGGGAGGAAGTCTTTAAACAAATCCGTACACTCAGCGGTGGCGAAAAAGGACGTGTATCCCTCGCAAAGCTGATGCTGTCCGAGGCAAATTTCCTGATTCTCGATGAACCTACCAACCATCTGGATATTACCTCCAAGGAAATCCTGGAAGAAGCCCTGAACAACTACAGCGGAACGGTTCTTTATGTCTCCCATGACCGGTATTTTATTAATCAGACCTGTTCCCGCATTTTGGAGCTTGTCAATCAGACTTTTGTAAATTATATCGGAAACTATGACTACTATCTTGAAAAGAAAGAAGAACTGACCCGGGCATACGCATCTGCCACTGCCGTATCTGCCGGTATTGCTCCCTCGGAATCTTCTTCCGACAATCAGACAGAATCCAAATTGAGCTGGCAGGAGCAGAAAGAACAGCAGGCAAAAGAGCGGAAACGCAAAAACGATCTGAAAAAGACAGAAGAAGAAATTGCAAAGCTGGAAGAACGAAATACCGTAATCGATGAAGAACTGACAAAAGAAGAAATTTACTCCAACTCCATCGAATGTCAGAAACTTTCTACCGAGCGGGCTGAAAATGAGGAAAAGCTGGAAGTCTTGTACGAGCGGTGGGAAGAGTTGGCGGAGGAAGTGTAATAAATTTGTATTTGTTGGGGTGAAAATGATTCGGTATCAGGAAGGCTTTTTGACAGAAGAGCGTCCATATCCGCCCTTGCTGTTGCATCGCAGTGCAGGACCCGCTTTACCTCAGCCC
>OGWS01001639.1_pt1 | contig 16684 bp, 17 predicted proteins | sample 1576111 | NCBI WGS metagenome assembly OGWS01 (sample SAMEA3541534, study PRJEB24748) | human gut metagenome | biome: human gut; feature: human-associated habitat; material: faeces | place: China | collected 2012
TGTGAGTTGTCGAAAGGCAACTCACACGGCCCTATTAAAGTGAATCAAATTGTTATTTTAGATTTCGTTCACTTTCCTCTTCACATATGTGGTGTGCAGCAAATGATGTGCCTTCTCACTTCCTGGTTCGCCGAGGAACGTTGCGTACAGCTCCTGGATGGCCGGATTCTCATGGGATTTCCGGATCGGGTTGTTTTTATCGGAGTCGTAGAGGACTTTTGCACGCAGGCCGCGAATATCGACGGTGTTGCGTACATAGCCCGGCTGCTGCGGCTGGCCGCCGCCGTTGATGCATCCGCCCGGGCAGCCCATGATCTCGATGAAGTGGTAGGCTGCTTCGCCGGATTTGACTTTCTCGAGCAGCTTCTTTGCGTTGCCGAGACCGGAGGCGATGGCGACTTTGACTTCCAGTCCGGCTACCGGGTAGGTGGCTTCCTTGATGCCTTCCATGCCGCGGACATCGGTGAAGTCCAGGTTCTTTAATTCCTCGCCGGTGAGCGTCTCGACTGCAGTACGCAGTGCAGCCTCCATAACACCGCCGGTTGCGCCGAAGATGACAGCAGCACCGGTTCCAAGACCGAGCGGTGCGTCGTATTCTTCGTCTGGAAGTGTGTTGAATTTCAGGCCGACTTTGCGGATCATGCGGGCAAGCTCTCTGGTGGTCAGGGAGTAGTCAACATCCGGGACGCCGTTTGCGGCTTCATCCGGCCGCTGAATCTCGAATTTCTTTGCGGTACACGGCATGATGGAAACAGACACGATGTCCTTCGGATCCAGTCCCATCTTTTCTGCGTAGTAGGATTTGGCGATGGCACCGAACATTTGCTGTGGGGATTTGCAGCTGGAGAGGTTCTCGGTCATATCCGGGAAGTAGTGTTCGCAGTATTTGATCCAGCCCGGGGAGCAGGAGGTGATGAGCGGAAGCACGCCGCCGTTCTGCACGCGGTCTAAGAATTCATGCGCTTCTTCCATGATAGTTAAGTCAGCGCTGAAGTTGGTGTCGAATACCTTGTCAAAGCCGATGCGGCGCAGCGCAGCTGCCATCTTGCCCTGTACGTTGGTGCCGATCGGATAACCGAATTCTTCGCCTAAAGCTGCGCGGACAGCCGGGGCGGTCTGCACGATGACATGTTTCTTCGGATCTGCGATCGCTGCCAGAACTTCGTCCACCTGGGATTTTTCCTGCAGGGCACCGGTCGGGCAGACTGCGATACACTGGCCACAGGAGACGCAGGAGGTCTCGCCCAGGCCCATGTCGAAAGCAGAGCCGATAAAGGTAGCAAAGCCACGCATGTTGGCACCGATGACGCCAATGCCCTGTACCTTTTCGCAGACTGCAGAGCAGCGGCGGCACAGGATACATTTGCTGTTGTCGCGGATCATGTGAACGGCACTGTCGTCAATCCTGGACGGGGTGCGCTCCCCATCGTAATAGCCTTCGTCGGTCACGCCGAGTTCTTTACAGAGCTGCTGCAGCTCGCAGTTTCCACTGCGGACGCAGGATAAGCACTTGCGGTCGTGGTTGGAAAGTAAAAGCTGCAGGGTTTTTCTGCGGGATTCCAGTACCTTCGGGGTATTGGTCCATACTTCCATGCCTTCATTGATCGGATAGACGCAGGAAACTACCAGGCTTCTTGCGCCTTTTACTTCTACCACGCAGATACGGCATGCGCCGATCTCGTTGATGTCTTTTAAAAAGCAGAGTGTCGGAATTTCAATGTGCGCCAGTCTTGCTGCCTCCAGAATGGTGGAGCCTTTTGGAGCACTGACTTCTATGCCGTTAATTTTGATCGTAATATTCTCCATATCCATCCTCCATTACTGTTTGTAGATTGCGCCGAACTTACATTTCTCCATGCAGGCACCGCACTTGACGCACTTGTCGGTGTCGATGATGTGCGGATTCTTGACTGTGCCGATGATGGCGCCAACCGGGCAGTTTCTTGCACACAGGGTACAGCCCTTACATTTGTCTGCGTCGATGTGGTAGGAGAGCAGGGCCTTGCAGACGCCTGCAGGACAGCGTTTCTCTTTGATATGTGCCTCGTACTCATCGCGGAAGTAGCGGAGGGTGGAAAGCACCGGGTTTGGAGCCGTCTGGCCAAGACCGCAGGCGGAGTTTTCCTTGACGTAGTAGCAGAGCTCTTCGAGCTTGTCTAAGTCTTCCATGGTTGCGGTGCCCTTGGTGATCTTGGTGAGGATCTCCAGCATGCGCTTGGTGCCGATACGGCACGGTGTACATTTGCCGCAGGATTCTTCCACGGTGAACTCCAGGAAGAATTTTGCGATGTCGACCATACAGTCGGTCTCGTCCATAACGATGAGGCCGCCGGAGCCCATCATGGAACCGATGGAAATGAGGTTATCGTAGTCAATCGGGATATCGAAATGCTCCGCCGGGATACATCCGCCGGACGGACCGCCGGTCTGTGCCGCCTTGAACTTCTTGCCGTTCGGGATACCGCCGCCGATCTCCTCGATGACTTCGCGCAGGGTGGTACCCATCGGAATCTCGACCAGACCGGTGTTGTGGATTTTGCCGCCCAGGGCGAAGACCTTGGTGCCCTTGGATTTTTCGGTACCCATGGAAGCGAACCATTCCGGACCATTTAAGATGATCTGCGGGATGTTTGCAAAGGTTTCTACGTTATTTAAGATGGTCGGTTTGCCGAACAGGCCCTTCTGTGCCGGGAACGGAGGACGTGGTCTTGGCTCGCCGCGGTTGCCTTCGATGGAGGTCATGAGGGCGGTTTCCTCGCCGCAGACGAATGCTCCGGCACCGAGACGCAGGTCAATGTCGAAATCGAAGCCACTGCCGAAGATATCTTTGCCTAAGAGCTCCATCTCGCGAGCTTGTTTGATTGCAATTTTCAGTCGCTCAACGGCAATCGGGTACTCTGCACGCACGTAGATGTAGCCCTGGCTTGCGCCGATCGCATAACCGGCAATCGCCATAGCCTCCAGGACAGCGTGCGGGTCGCCCTCTAAGACGGAGCGGTCCATGAATGCGCCCGGGTCACCCTCGTCGGCGTTACAGCAGACGTATTTCTGGTCGGCATCGTTCTGCTTTGCCAGCTTCCATTTGAGGCCGGTCGGGAATCCGCCGCCGCCGCGTCCGCGCAGGCCGGAATCTAACAGGCACTGGATGACGTCGTCCGGAGTCATCTCGGTGAGAACCTTACCGAGGGCAGCGTAGCCGCCGGTTCCGATGTACTCTTCAATGACTTCCGGGTTGATGATACCGCAGTTGCGAAGTGCGATGCGGTGCTGCTTCTTGTAGAAGTTGGTGTCGATAAGAGCCTTGACGCCGGCCGGGGTAACGGTCTCCTGGTAAAGAAGACGGGTAACGACACGTCCTTTTAATAAGTGCTCCTGAACGATCTCAGGAATATCTTCTATCTTGACCATAGAGTAGAAGCTTGCGTCTGGGTAGACGATCATGATCGGACCCAGGGCGCAGAGACCATGGCATCCGGTCTGGACAACGGAGACTTCCTTTTCCAGTCCGGCTTTTTTGATCTCTTCTTTTAAGGTTTCCATAATCTGCTGGCTTCCGGAGGAGGTACAGCCTGTTCCGCCGCAAACCAATACATGTGAACGATACATCCGCTTTCCTCCTTATTTCAGATCTGCTGAATTTAATGTGTATTCTTCTACGATATGTCCGCCGATGAGGTGGCGTTCCACAACCTCGGCTGCCTTGTCTGCATTCATCTTAATGTAGGTGATCTTCGGTTTGCCAGGTTCCATGACCTCTACGATCGGCTCATACTGGCAAAGACCGATGCATCCGGTCTGGGTAACGGAAACTTTATCGGTCAGACCTTTTTCCTGAACGAGTGTGGAAAGGGTGTTAAGGACCGGTCTTGCGCCGCTGGCAATGCCGCAGGTAGCCATGCCGACCACAACACGGGTGTGAGTGTGGTCTTCCGCACGCATGCTGACCTGACTCTGCATTCTCTCGCGGATTGCTCTTAATTCTTCAAGACTTTTCATGTTCGATTAATCCTCCTGTTCTGACGGGGTTTTTGGAAAATAGACCTGTAATCCAAATTTAATAAACAGCTCCTCCGTCGGTTTCGAGTTTGTTTTCTGTCAGATAATCCCTGATATAATTGGAAATTTCAGGTGCGTCAAAAGGAACGCCGCCCAGGATTTCTCGCATTTCGCGGGTGTCGAGCGTGAATTCATTTTGACGATAACGGTAACGGTAGAGAAAATCGGTATCCGGGTGCCCGAGAATCAGGGTGTGGATGGTGGCAGTCATGTCGCCAAGCGGCATCCGGTCGATGTGACCGAGTGCAAAGACCGCGGTGACCGTGGTTCCTTTCCCGGGTTCCGACTCCATCCGGAAGCTTCCGCCGGTGCTTTCCGCAGCGAGCTTGAAAAAAGGAACACCGAGCCCCACTTTTCTGGTTGTGCGGCTGGTGTAGAATGGGTCCGTGACCCGCTCTAACTGTTCGCTTGTCATGCCGCAGCCGTCGTCAGTAATGATGACGGTCAGCCTGTCCGTTTCCGGCTGGATATCTACCGTGATCCGGATGAAAGATGCGCCTGCCCGGGTGGAATTTTCTGCTACATCAAGAATGTTCAAAGAAATTTCCGGCATCATAGGCTACTGGTATTTGGCAAGGATGCCAGGAATATCGTCCGGGGTAAGCCGTCCGTAAACTTCGTCGTTGATCATCATGACCGGAGCCAGTCCGCAGGCGCCGACACAGCGGCAGGAATCCAGGGAAAAACGTCCGTCCGGGGTGCACTCCCCGTTGGTGATGCCGAGCAGTTCTTCCAGTTTGGAAAAGATCGCACCGGAGCCTTTGACGTAGCAGGCTGTGCCTAAGCATACGGAAATCGGATATTTGCCCTTTGGCTGCAGGGCAAACTGGGAATAGAATGTGGAAACGCCGTAGATTTTTTCTAACGGGATTCCGGTTTCGTCGGAAATCATAGTCTGGACTTCGATCGGCAGATAGCCGTAAATTTCCTGCGCCTGCTGCATGATCGGCATCAGTGCGCCTTTGGTGTCTTTCAATTCAGCAATCACCTTTTTCAGAGCCGCTTCCTGCTCGGGGGTTCCGCTGAAAGGAACACATTCTTTTTTACAAGCCATGGTAACCCTCCTCCTTATTGCTATTGTAAAATGTTTATAATATCTTAACATGAAGATGAAAAAAAATCTACAAATTTTCTGTGTTAATTTAAAAACGCAATTCATCTTTTTGTTGATTATTAACAGAAAAGATGATATTCTTACCTTGGAAATATGTTTAGTCTGACAAAAGTGTGACGAAATAAAACCTGAAAAAATGACGGAAAATGGCTAAATCAATATGGCCGGTTATAGCCATCTGCGATCATTTACAGGTATCCTATGACAGGGGGAATCTGCTTATGACAGCAAGAGATGTTCAGAAAATCATCGGGGCGAGAGTCCTTACGGGAGAAGAGTTTCTGGACCGTGAGATCACAAGCGCCTGCGCATCCGATATGATGAGCGATGTGCTGGCTTTTTCCAAAGATCATTCGGTCCTCATTACAGGACTGTGCAATCCGCAGGTGATCCGGACTGCAGAGATGTTAGACATTGTGTGTGTGATCTTTGTCCGCAGAAAAAAACCAGATGAGACGATTCTTTCCATGGCAAAAGAACGTGAACTTATTGTCATGGAAACGGGGCATCGCATGTATTCCACCTGCGGTATGCTCTACCAGGCGGGATTAGGCGGAGGTGCAGTCTAATGGAAAATGCGATCGTATTACAGTATCATATCTCGGCAGATGACTTTACCCGGGCGGGGGAGGCCAGCAGTGATGTAAAAGGGAAATTGAAGCAGCTTGGCATCAGCCCGGCGACCGTGCGCAAGGTTGCCATTGCCATGTATGAGGGCGAGATCAATATGGTGATTCATGCAAAGGGCGGTGAGATCACGGTAGAAATCACGCCGCAGAAGGTCCGGATGATCCTGGATGACGTGGGACCAGGCATTCCGGACATCGAGCGTGCCATGCAGGAGGGCTATTCCACAGCGCCGGATGAGGTACGAAATCTTGGCTTTGGAGCAGGAATGGGACTTCCGAATATGAAAAAATATACCGATGATATGAAAATAGAGACAGAGATTGGCGTCGGGACCAAGATCACGATGGAAGTATTACTTGGGTGAGCATGTGCCGGGCGGGACTGGAAAAATCCCGCTGCTGGTGTACAGCATGCGAACGGCAACAAAATGATAGTTGGAGGTGAGAACGGATGGATAAGTTTTACCATTCCGTACGTCTGGATGAGGACTTGTGCAAAGGCTGCATCAATTGCATCAAACGCTGCCCCACCCAGGCCATCCGCGTGCAGGATGGAAAAGCCCGGATCAACAAAAAGTTCTGCATCGGCTGCGGAGCCTGTATCCGAGTATGTCCGCACCATGCGAAACATGCAGTTTATGATCCGTTAGAGGAGATGGAACGTTTTTCCTATACGGTGGCGCTTCCGGCTCCTTCTTTATACAGTCAGTTTAACAATCTGGATGATATCAACATTGTGCTGCACGCCCTTTTGCGGATGGGATTTGATAATGTATTTGAAGTGGGCGCTGCAGCGGAGCTGGTCAGCGAAGCAACCCGCTCTTACATAACCGAACACGAAGAACAGCTGCCTCTGATCAGTACGGCCTGTCCGAGCGTGGTACGGCTGATCCGGGTGCGGTTTCCGAATCTGATCCCGCATCTTTTGCCGTTAAATCCGCCGGTGGAAGTGGCAGCGGGACTTGCAGTGAAGCGGGCTATGGAAAAAACAGGACTTCCAAGGGAAAAAATCGGAATCTGTTTTCTTTCCCCGTGTGCGTCCAAGGTGACTTATGCGAGATCTCCGATTGGGACAAAAAAGAGCGAGATCGACTGTGTGTTTGCGATCAAGGATGTATATCCGCAGCTTTTAAAATATATGAAGCAGGTGGAGGAAGAACCGGAAAATATCAGCATTTCCGGCAAGATCGGCATCAGCTGGGGACACAGCGGCGGAGAGGCTGGAGGTCTGTTTACGGAGAGTTATCTGGCGGCAGATGGAATAGAAAATGTCATCCGGGTGCTGGAGGACATGGAAGACCAGAAGTTTACCGATTTAAAATTTGTTGAGCTGGATGCCTGCAGCGGCGGCTGCGTGGGAGGAGTCCTGACGGTAGAAAATCCGTACGTTGCAGAAGTAAAACTCAAGCATTTGCGCAAGTATATGCCGGTTGCAAGAAGCCATATGGATGCAGAAACCGAGACAGAAGCAGAAAATTTGCTTTCGTGGACAGAAACCGTTGAATATGAGCCGGTCTACAATTTAGGCGAAAGTATGATGGAGAGTTTTGCCCGTTTAAGCCGAATTGAGGCTTTGAGCAAACAGCTTCCGGGACTTGACTGCGGTGCCTGCGGGGCGCCATCCTGCAGGGCACTTGCGGAGGATATTGCAAAAGGCGAGGCGAGGGAAGAGGACTGTGTTTATGTGCTGAAAGAGCGGATGCAGAAGCTTCTGGAGGAACAAAACCGTGAGAAAAACGAAAACATGGGTGAAAACACGGACCCAAACACAGAGAAAGGAAATGTCTGAGTGACAGAATGTGCAGAAAAGACTGCCATCAGAACAGGCAATAAGGAGGAAATATGAACGTCAAACATCTTCTTGAGAGTGGAAAATTTCAGGTGATCCATGCGGGCGATGAGCCGGAACGGGAAATTACGACTCCGTTTTGCTGCGATCTTTTGAGTGTGGCTATGGGAAAGGCCCCGGCGGGCTGTGCCTGGGTCACGGTTATGGGAAACATGAACACGCTGGCGGTGGCAACGCTGGCAGATGCAGCCTGTATTGTTTTGGCAGAAGGAGCAACGTTGGATGAAACGGCAAAAAAGAAAGCAGAGCAGCAGGACATTACAGTGCTGGCTACGGAACTTCCGGTGTTTGATGCGGCACTCTGGATCTGGCAGCAGATGCAGGGTGGGGAGCAGAAGTCATGAACCGAGATGCGCATGCGGTGCAGGAACAGAAAAATCTGTCAGAACGATGTTCAGATTGCGTAACATTGAGTTATGACCTGCACATCCACTCCTGCCTTTCTCCCTGTGGGGACGATGACATGACGCCGGGCAATATTGTGGGAATGACAGCGATCAAAGGGCTGGATGTGATCGCAGTGACAGACCACAATTCCTGCAAAAACTGTCCGGCGGTCATGAAGCTGGCGGAACAGTATGGAATTCTGGTCATTCCGGGCATGGAACTGACCACGGCAGAGGAAGTTCATGCAGTCTGCCTTTTCCCGGAGCTTTCCGCTGCGCTGGAGTTTGACCGGTTTGTCTATGAAAAACTGATAAAATTTCCAAACCGGGAAGACATCTTTGGAAAGCAGCAGATCATGAATGAGGAAGACATCTGCATCGGTACAGAGCCGAATTTGCTCATCAACAGTACAACGCTTTCCTTTGATGAACTCTGGGATATTGTGGCTGGGCAGTACGGTGGCGTCATGATCCCGGCGCATATCGATAAAAATGCCAACAGCCTGCTCTCAAACCTGGGCTTTGTGTCGCCGGAAAGCCAGTTTCGAACGGTTGAGCTGCATGACATGACAAAACTTTCCAAACTGCAGCAGAACAATCCGTATCTTTTCCAGTGCCGCACAATCTGCGATTCCGATGCGCATTATCTGGAGCATATCCATGAGGCAGAGTATACCATGGCGGTGAAGGAACGCAGTGCGGCTGGGGTGATCGCGTATCTGAGGGGAGAATTGTAATCGTAATAATATGTAAAATTTTCATGTGCATAAAATGAATTTATAATAAAATAAAATCTATAAATTTGATTTTAAACAGGCAGATTCCTATAATGTAGCTAAAAGTAAAAACACCATAGATAAATTTATGGGGAACAGGAGAAGAGTCATGAATCAATTATTAGGAATCTGCCTTGTCATTTGTCTTTTGACAATCCTGGGTTATGTCTGGGGGAAAATGACACTTGGCACAGTTGCGGCGTGCAGCATGCTTTTGTTTCTGCTGACAGGCTGCATTTCAGCGAAGGATGCATTGGGCAATATTGGAAACAGCAATGTCATTATGGTGCTCAGTATGTTTGTAGTATCCGCTGGATTTAACAAGACACAGTTTGTTAAGATGATCGGACGAAGTGTAAACGTACTGTCTAAGGGAAGCATTACAAAAGTTATGTTTGGCTTTATCTTTGCATCCGTCCTTGCGGCGACTTTAACCGGAAGTGCGGCAGCAGCGTTTTGTATTATGGCTCCGATTGTGGCAGCGAGTTGTGAGGAATTACATATTAGTCCAAGCAAAGTTACGTTCTGTGTTGGTCTTACCTGCATCGCAGCTTGTGGAATTATTCCGGTAGGCGGATCACTTGCGATGTTTGCAGAATTAAATGGATATATTACAGCAAATGACTACGCAGAGTATCAGCTGGCTGTCACAGATCTTTTTAAAGGACGCTGGATGAGCCTTGTGGTACTGGTTATTTATTGTGTATTCCTTGGCTATCGTTTTTCACCGGAACAACCTGTGATTCAGATGGAAAATGGAGCAGATCTGGCCGCAAAGAATAAGAAAGCAGAAGCGTTATCTCCTGCTAAAGAAAAATGTGGATATCTGGTATTCTTTTTGGTAAGTCTGGCATTGATCTTCAACACGCAGTTGAATGCAGGTTTACAGGCGGTGGGTCTGGCACCGTTGGCTTCCTGGGAAATTGTACTTGCAGGTGCTGTGATCATGGTTTTGACTGGCGTTCTTTCCAGTAAAGAAGCATTTGCGTCTGTTCCGTGGGATCTCGGTTTTTTGATTGCAGGAAGCCTTTGCATGGGATCTGCCCTGGCGAATACTGGTGGTGGAGATCTGATTGGTGGAGCCATTGCTTCGGTTGCAGGAAAGCTGGGGAATCCGTATCTCGTAGGTGCTGTATTTTATCTGGTTCCGTTTTTCCTCACCCAGATCATGCAGAACCGTACGGTTATGGCAACGTTCCAGCCGATCGCGATTCTTGCATGTAAGGGTATGGGGGTAAGCTGTGTTGGACCGGTGCTTCTGATTGCATCAGCCTGCTGTACCGCATTTATGACGCCAATGGCAACTGCGTGTGTTCCGATGATTATGGATATCGGTGGATACGATGTGAAGTCTCAGTTGAAGCAGTCCGTGTTTCCGGCGATTCTTTTATCGTTGGTAAATATTTTCTGGATCATGACGGTATATCCGTTCTAAGCAGAACAGCGATTACAAAATATAATATGGAGGCAAAGAAATATGGAAGCAAAAACATTTCCTTCCTGCATGGCAGATCTTGAGGTAGATCTGATGCATCCAAACCGGACGCTGGTCCATGGTTTATTTGAAGAGCATACGCTGGTTCATGGCACACCGCGCAGATTTCTCACGTATATTCCGGAAAATCTGGAATACTGTCAGCCATGTCTGGTAACCGCAATTCCTTCCGGGGTGCATCCGGAAGCATATCTGGAAACTTCTGGTTTAAAAGATTTTGCAGAGGAAAAACATCTGTTTCTGCATGTGGCTTATCCGGAGGATCATTGGAATCCGGACGGAAGTGATGCAGATTATCTGAATGCGATTTATGTGACGATCCAGGCGAGAGACTTTTACATTACTATGCAGGATAATATTTATCTTTGTGGAATCGGGGATGCTTCGTTTGCAGCGCATCAGGCAGCAAAACGCATGGCCAGTGAGTGGAGCGGACTGATGACGTTCGGCGAGCTGAATGGAAATCTTACTCAGGATGCACCGATATTGCATGGGGAGGAAAGCCAGGGCGAAGTAGAACTGAAAATCATGGGAACGAGGGCGCAGCTTCCGGTCTGGATGCGGATATCAGAACGAAACAGCCGGGAGAATTGTTCTGCGATCGCATACTGGAAAGAGCAAAATCACGTGACCGGAATCGCATTGTCCGGAGGTGGGGCAGATGAAATCTGGGCTCCGACTCCGGTCAGGGTCCGCAGTGAGGTGAATGAAGAGTATATTGCGCAGGTCCGGGTTGCAGTTGGAACAGAAGATTTTTCCGTGAAGCACATAGAACAGGCATGGGAGTATATTGGCCTGGCACGTCGTCACAGAGGACAGGGCAGAAAGTGTCTGCGTTATTTCAAAGACCCGATTGCCTGCGGGGCAGTGAAATGGGAAAAGAAGGTGGACGGCATCATGCGTACCTGGTATGAATATGTGCCGTCCAGCTGCACACCGGATAAAACATGGCCGCTTGTTTTTGTATTTCATGGACGCGGAGGTACCGCAGAAACCTTCTTTGACCTGAGTGGAATTTCCGCTCTTGCAGAAGAACGACAGTTTATTGCCGTAATCCCACAGGCTGGAATTTACCAGCAAAAAGAGCATGGATTAAGAAATGTGCTGGTTTGGTGCGGGGAATATCAGGGAAAGTCGATCGACGATGTGAAATTTATCCGGGAGATTTATGCAGATATCCAGACCCGCTATGGCATCGACCAGAGTCGTGTCTATGCCATGGGACAGTCCAGCGGCGGGATGATGAGCGATGTGCTTGGCTATGCAGCCGGAGATATTTTTACTGCAGTGGCGCCATGGTCTGCTTTGCGTTCAAACGATATCATGAAAACGAATTATCAGCCGGGCAGCCGGACCGTTCCGACAATGTGGATTTACGGAGACCAGGATTTTTTATGTGCTTCGCATCAGGAAGATCCGGAATTGCCGTTTTCACCGGCACTAAGTATGCGCATTGCATTCATGGAAAAGATTAAGAGCAGGCATCTGGATATTTCCAGAGTGGAAAGTTGGTCGGATTGCCCCATCACCTGGTATTCTTTCCCAAATGAGCAGGGCATTCCGATGCTGGTGGCTGGTGTGGTGTCAAATATGGTCCATGCCAATTATCCAGAGGAAAGCTGGATCTCCTATGACCAGTTTTTGTGCCAGTTTACGAAAGATGAAGAAGGAAATACGTATTATCGCGGGAAAAAAGTGATCTTACAATCGTGAATTTTTGTAATATTCCTGGAACAGCGCAATAAAAGCCTTCTGCGCATTGGAAAGATAGTTTTTTCCCGGAGTTACAATATCAAAGACACGGGATGCAAGCGGAGAATCAATTTTGTAGTACACCATTTCCGGGTGTTTTCCAATAACCATCCAGTCGCTGATGAGGGTAGCTCCGATTCCGGACTGCGCCAGGTGGTAAGCGGTGACCAGCTGGGAAACCTGCATGGCAACCGGAGGTATAACGCCTGCTTCCTGAAAAAGAATCTGGGAGCGGCTGTACAGGTTGTTTCCGGGAGAGAGTAAAATAAATGGGGTATCAGCAAATGCTTCCATCGTGACAGCCGGACAATTTTCTTCCAGATAACGGTGGGAAAGAATATCGCCGGTGGTAAGCGCAGCCTTTCTCAAGTGGTCGTTGACTGGAAAACGGGTAGAGACAGCCAGGAGGATCGTGTCTTTGAAACCTGGAACCCGGCGTAATTTATCATGAGAATCTGGTGTACAGTTAAAGGTCAGGTCGATCAGATCTTCTTTCAGCATATCCAAAAGTTCATTGGACCCGGCTTCGGTCAGCTGCAGATCGATGCCGGGCCATTTTTTTTTGAAATCTGCAATGACCGGAGGCAGAATATAAGAATTAAAATAATGGGATCCTCCGACACGCAGATTGCCGGTTTTAAGAGACGTCAGGTCTCCAAGCTGTTGGGCCAATTCGTTTTCCAGGTGCATGATCTGACGGATTTTTTCAATATAAAGTTTTCCAGCCTCTGTTAATTCCAGAGGCTTTTTGTCGCGGTTAAATAAAGGCATGCCGATCTCAGTTTCTACTTTCTGGATGGAAATACTGAGGGCGGGCTGGGTCATGTAAAGGGATTCAGCGGCTTTGGAGAAGCTGCCTTTCTGATATACGGTATAGATATATTTCATTTCCTGCTGCATAAGATACCTCATATAAAATTGATTTATAATAAAATAAAAACGATAAATTTGATTTAATTATAGCGCGAACTTATAATAAGGACAACAGAAAAAATAAAAACCTGACACAAAACGATGATGGTATCAGGGGCAAAAAGATTGGAAATCCGTTGGAAGCTTGTGCACAAGACAATTTTTGAACCCAACATCATATTGTGTCAAAACCGGATAATTCGGAGAATAGGAGTCGAGATGAAGATTGATGCAATTATGCTGGATCCCAAAGACAACGTAGTGACCTGCGTGCGGGATGTTGCGGCTGGCGAAATGGTTTGCTACCGAAATGGAGATGCGTTCCTGAATGTGGATGCGAAAGAAAATATCCCATTCGGACATAAGATCGCACTGGAGGAAGTTGCGAAGGAGGCAGAAATTTATAAATATGGAGAGCTGATCGGAAAAGCAATGTCTCCGATCGGAAAAGGCTGCCTGGTAGATCACAAAAATATTTACAGTGTTCCGCGTGATTATGAAAGTGAGTATGTGTCGGAGGCATAAAAATTAGGAGGAAAGTTATGAAATTTATGGGTTATCGTCGTTCAGATGGACGTGTAGGAATTCGAAATCATGTATTAATTTTACCGGCTTGTGCCTGCGGAAGTGAATCCAGCCGCATTGTGGCTAGTCAGGTAAGAGGAGCCGTTAACATTGTGTTTAACACGGGCTGCTCCGATGTTGCTGCAAACACGGCAATGTCGCAGAAAGTTCTGACCGGTTTTGCCTGCAACCCGAACGTATACGGAGTTGTGATCATCGGACTGGGCTGTGAGACTGTTCCGCATAAAGAATTGAGAGAAAAAATTCAGGCCATGACCGACAAACCGGTGGTATCGTTTGGTATCCAGGAAGAGGGCGGCACCTTAAAGACCATTGAAAAAGCAGTGCGTGCTGCAAGAGATATGGCTGCACAGGCAGCGCTTGTCCAGAAAGAGGAGTGTGACATTTCCGAACTGCTTATGGGAATCGAGTGCGGCGGTTCTGATGCAACCTCTGGAATCGCTTCCAACCCTGCAGTAGGAGAACTGAGCGACCTTCTGGTAGATCTTGGTGCTTCCACCATCATGAGTGAGTCGATTGAGTGGATCGGCGGTGAGCATCTGCTGGCAAAGCGTGCGGCAACTCCGGAAATCCATAACCAGATCATCAAAGTATGCGAAGATTATGAAAAACATTTGAAGGCAGCAGGTCAGGATTGCCGTGCCGGACAGCCGACACCAGGCAATAAGGCTGGCGGTCTTTCCACTCTGGATGAGAAGAGCCTGGGCTGTATCCGCAAGGGCGGTACCAGACCGATCGTAGAAGTGCTTGAGCAGGCAGAAGGCCCAACGAAGCACGGCGCTATCGTTATGGATACGGCAGGTTATGATATTTCTTCCGTAACATCCATGGTAGCAGCAGGATGTGCCTGCGTTGTCTTCACGACCGGACGCGGAACCCCAACCGGAAATGCGATTGCTCCGGTATTGAAGGTGACCGCAAACAAACGGACCTATCAGATGATGGAAGACAATATGGATGTCGACTTAAGCGGCATTATGGATGGAACCGCTACGATTCAGGAGAGCGGAAAAATGCTGTTAGAAGAGATCAATCAGGTTTGCAATGGAAAAATGACAAAAGCAGAGGCATATGGTTTTTCTGATATCGCAGTAGACCATGTATGCCGGTTTGTCTAGGAATGCGGAGAAAATGCGATGAATCCGATTTCAATTCCTTAAGTGAGCAGAACCTGCTGCAGATCATTTTCTTTGCTCTTCTGCTGGGATTCTCCCTCATCAAACTGGGAGACAAGGGGGCTCCGGTACTGGATTTCTTCCGCGCATGGACCGAAGCATGGAAAGAAATCACCAACATTGTTATTCTTCAGCACCATGAAAGAAGCAATTCTGTTCGTATTCGCAACCTGCTCCAGTGTAGCAACCATTCCTCTGAACTTAAAATGTACCAAGGCACTTGGTGTCGATGATAAGATCGCAGACTTCGTCATTCCCTTCGGCGCAGTCATGAACATGAATGGTACGGCAATTTACGAGGCAGTTGCAGTTATTTTCGCATCCCAGGTATTCGGCATCGAACTCACTGTGACCCAGCAGATCATGGTTATGGTGACTGCAGTCCTGGCATCTGTCGGTACAGCAGGAATCCCGGGATCCGGTCTCGTCATGATGACAATCGTTCTGAATGCGGTAAACCTTCCGTTAGAGACGATTGGTCTGTTAGCCGGAATCGATCGTATTCTGAATATGGCCCGTGTTATTCCGAATATTGTCGGTGACGCAGCGGCAGCAGTTGTGGTAGCAAAGAGTGAAGGTGCTTTGCATCCGCAGAAATAATCTAATAGTGAAATCCCATTTTTGCCAGGGGCATTCCGTGAAATTGCGGAATGTCCTGTTTTTTGCAAAGTCTTAATAATTCATTACAAAGCAGGTGAAATGGTTGCCTCAGTAGTGAATTTCGATTAAGATAGAACTCAGATAAGACAGCAGTGATGCAGCTGAATCATTATGATACAAGAAGATAGAGGAGGAATGGGAAAATGAAACTCAAAAAATGGATCACACTGGGGGCGGTCCTCAGCTTTTTACTTGCAGCGCAGCCTGCATATGCAGCGCCGGTGGTTACTGCAGGCGTAAATCAGAGTGTGCAGACTCCGGAGGAGGCAGCACAGGAGGCAGTTCAGTCATCCGGCGTTGTTGCGGGAGAAGCGCCGACTGGTGCAGGGCAGTCATCTGCACCGGCACCGGCAAATGCATCCAGTCAGGCACCATCGGCAGCAGAAACGGCTCCGCAGTCAGATGGAACCAGCATTCAGCAGTCCCCGACCATCGTATCCGGACAAAACCAGACCGCAGCGCCGGCAACAGCAGACAATGGTGCATCTTCTGCGCCGGTTTCTGCTGGCGAGGTAACCGGTATCCCGGAGGGACCTGGCGGCATTAAGAGTGACCCGGTGACACCGGTTCTGCCGGAGGAGCAGGCAGCGCAGGAAGCAGCCCAGGCAGCAGATGCCGGACAGGCGGCAGCGCAACAGGCAGGAACTGTAGACCCGTCCAGACCGATGGTGGCCCTGACCTTCGATGACGGTCCGCAGCCATCGGTCGGCAACCGCATTATGGACTGCCTGGCACAGTATGGCGGCAAGGCAACCTTCTTTATGGTAGGGGAGCGTGTCGGTTCTTATAAAACAGAGGTGCAGCGTATGGTGGCAGAGGGGCACGAGGTGGCAAACCATACCATGAACCACAAATATCTGCAGAAGCTGGGAGCTGCCCAGATCCAGGCACAGGTCAACCAGGGAAATGATGCGATTCAGGCAGCCTGCGGCGTCCGCCCGACCCTGCTTCGTCTCCCAGGCGGAAACCACAACGCTACGGTTATGGCGAATGCCGGAATGCCGATGATCCAGTGGAATATTGATACACTGGACTGGAAAACCAGAAATGCAGATAAGACGGTAGCAGCAGTGCTGAATCATGTGAAAGATGGAGATATCATCCTGATGCATGAGCTCTACGGTGCGACTGGCGATGCGGTTTTGCGGATTGTGCCGGAGCTTCATAAGCGTGGCTTCCAGATGGTGACTGTAAGCCAGATGGCAGCGGCGAAGGGAAAGACGCTGGAGGCTGGAAAGATGTATTCCAGTTTCAACTAATTAACCATTTGATTCACTTTAATAGGGCCGTGTGAG
>OGWS01001657.1_pt1 | contig 16417 bp, 13 predicted proteins | sample 1576111 | NCBI WGS metagenome assembly OGWS01 (sample SAMEA3541534, study PRJEB24748) | human gut metagenome | biome: human gut; feature: human-associated habitat; material: faeces | place: China | collected 2012
CAAAAAGAATAGTGGTGGCGGCAATTGGAATATCCGTATATAATGAAATCAGGAGGAAGAATTGTGGAAAAAGAATTTTACATAAAGGATAAGACGCCACTGCAGTATTTGCAATCCATTGTAAATTTTGAGCGGTTTCAGACGTATTTACAGGAGAAAGATCTTGGCAGTGCATATAATTATCTAAACAATATCTATATGGTCATGCTGGATACAGATCAAGATACGAGGGGCGAAGCAGTTGGAATTTATGAAAGACATTTGGAAGAAATTCATAAGCAGATTGGGACGCTTAAGTCATTAAAAGAAAAAAGAATGAGTATCATAAAACCAGATGATCCTTTGCTTGGCAAAGGATATCTGGAAACCTTGAGGAAATCTTTGATCCATGATAGTATTGCGTATTTGTCTAATGTAGATCCGATTCGTTTTGAGCGGACGTACGATGGACAAATGATCGACCGCCATATGAATAACATCCCGGAGCTGGCTTATGAGGACCGGTATTATAAAACTCCATATGCCATATTTTCGAAATACATACAGTTTTTTGCAGATACGATCTCCATGCTTGCAACGGCGGAAGAGTACAATCGATTGCCGCAGACTATTAAGCATGTCATTGCAGCGAATAATTCTGGAAAACCGAATGGGGCGAAGCCTGCATTTGATCAAAAAAAGAACAGCAATATAAAAACAAAGAAAAATGTTCGTCACAATCATGGCGGGCGAAAAATATGGAATTTTTTCAAGATAACAATTGTGATATGCCTGGTCTTTATCTTGAAAATTTCGAATACCGGGAAGAGTAATACCTATCAGTCTGCAGCGGGTGATACCAATACAACGGCAAGAATGGATAACGCAATACCGCAGCAAATTGCAGATAGGAATATCATGCCAGCAAAATCATTATTCGATGACCGTCAGCCGGACATGCAGCAACTGGCAAATCGTGTTTCTGAAGAAAACGTAAAAATACAATACGAATGGGAATCTCCTTCTGGATCCTGGAAAAATGGAATGACCATGGAATTAAATATGGGTGTCTATATGTATTATCGCGGGTTACCACGCCAATATTCCAATGATTGTAAAAATTATATTTCTGATGAATACACGGTCAGCATGTTAAAACGCACGAATGAGACGATCGATGAGCTGTGTGAAAAAGAAAACATGAGCAGCGAATGGGCAAAGGTGCAGGAAACGGTTGCATTTGTACAGGCGATTCCATACAAGACCGATGAGGAATCGGTAGGGCAGGAGGAATGGTACAAATATCCGTATGAGACCTTGGTTGATCAGTGCGGGGATTGTGAAGACAAAACATTCCTGCTTGCAGGACTTCTGAAAGAACGGGGATACGATGTTGTTATCCTTATCATGCCCGACCATATGGCGCTTGGTATTGCAGGCACGGATATTCCGGGAAGCTATTATGAACGGAATGGGAAAAAGTATTACTATGTGGAAACGACATCTTCCGGGTGGAAAATCGGAGATATCCCGAATGAGTATCGTTGGCAGAAGGCAGAAGTCGTTCCAATTGTGTGATTGGGTTACATGAGTTATCTAAACAGGTGGAGGAATTACGTTTATGAAAATAGAACATATCGCACTGTATGTGAATGATCTGGAAAAGACGCGGAATTTTTTGTGAAATACCTGGGTGCAAAATCAAATGACGGGTATTATAATATGCGGACAGGATTCCGGTCTTATTTTCTTTCTTTTGATGATGGGGCGAGACTGGAAATTATGAATAAACCGAAAATGTCAGATTTACCGAAAAATCTAGACCGGACAGGCTACGCACATATTGCGTTCAGTGTTGGCAGCAAGGAAAATGTGGAGCAAATTACAGCCAAATTGCAGGATGCTGGCTACGAAGTGATCAGTGGACCGAGAACAACGGGAGACGGCTACTACGAAAGCTGTATCGTTGCCATTGAGCAGAACCAGATTGAGATTACGGTGTAAAATCGTTAAATACAGTTATTGCAGCAGATTTTGCCGATTTGAAATGCGGAGGATTGGCAAAATCCGTTGCTGTTTAACAGTAACAGGATAAGAAAGAGCAGGACAATAGGATGAATACAACAGAGAACACGAAAAAGGATGAAGGCCTGATCGGAAATGAAAAAATTGAGGAAGCAATTGATGCATTGCAGCAGGAACCGAGCGAAGAACTACTGGCTCACGCGTTGACTGTGATCCGCCGGCGGATGCGGGAACAGGGACAGGTTATTCTGGCGGTGGATATGCCGCAGGATCAGAGCGGAATGCCGCAGATGATGGCAAATCCAGCAGCTCCGATGCAGATTCAGGCAGTGCAGACCGCGGATGGAAAAGCATGGTGGGTGGCATTTACCAGTTTTGAAGAGGAATTGCGTGGTGCGGATCAGGTGAAGTCCACGTTTCTGGCTGATCTGGAGCAGATTTTCCGGACAGCACTGACGGTGAACGAAATCGAAGGAGTCATTTTAAACCCGTGGAACCGCACGATGATGTTAAACAAAAACCTGATTCAGATCGTGTTGGGGGATTCATAGAAATTTGGTAACTGTTCAGTAGGTCTGCGCATTTACTGCGCTGACCGTAAGAAAACATAGGCTGGCAGGCAAAAATCCCATTGCCGCAGGCAATTTTTCATGGATTTTTGCTCGTGACTGTGAAGGTACTGAACAGTTACGAACTTCGGCAGGTCCTGAAAGTGCTTGCCATAAAGATAAAATAGAATGTCTGTTCGATATTTGCCTTGCGCCTGGCAGTCTGATATGCTAGAATAAGAAGCACGATAAAAGGACATTAGGAAAGGTCAGGACAAGCATTTGTTTTCATATATCAAAGGAACATTAGAAGAATACTGGGAAGATACGGTGGTAATTGAGTCGGGAGGCATTGGGTGGAACATTCACGTTCCGCTGTCTGTGCTGGACCGGCTTCCTCATGTGGGGGAGCAGATGAAGGTCTATACCTCCTTTCAGGTGAAAGAAGACTCCATGACGCTTTACGGCTTTCTAAGCCGTCAGGATTTAAAGATGTTTAACCAGCTTCTCGGCGTAAATGGCATCGGCCCGAAGGCGGCACTTGGCATTCTTTCTTCCCTCACCCCGGACGATCTTCGCATGGCGATCATAGCGGAGGATGCTAAGGCAATCGCGAAGGCACCGGGCATTGGCCCGAAGACAGCAAAGCGTGTGATCCTGGATCTGAAGGACAAGATCAGCATGGACGATGTGCTCCCGCTGCAGTTTGCGGGTGGACCGGTAGAGGCAAATGTTGCTGCAGCGGCTTCTGGTGTGGATGGAGCAGGAAAAGAGGCGATTGAAGCACTGGTTGCTCTTGGTTACTCACCGACAGAAGCAACCAAAGCTGTTCGTCAGGTAGAAATCAAGGAAGGCATGAACGCAGAAGCTGTGCTGAAGGCATCGCTGAAATTTCTGGCATTTTAGGATAACAAGCGGGAATCCTTGGTTATTCAATGCAGGTGCAGTTCACCAAAATCATGCAGGTATGCAGGTGCAGAACGATTAAAAATCAGTATTGGAGCAGGAAATGGAACGACGGATCATTACCACTGAGGTGACGGAAGAAGACAAGGTCATAGAGCCCAATCTCCGTCCTCAGCTGTTAGACGAATACATAGGGCAGGAAAAAATTAAAAATAATTTAAAGGTCTACATTGATGCGGCAAAGGCGCGCGGCGAGTCTCTGGACCATGTGTTGTTTTACGGACCGCCAGGACTGGGAAAAACAACGCTTTCCGGCATCATTGCCAATGAGATGGGCGTACACATGAAGGTGACTTCCGGTCCGGCGATCGAAAAGCCGGGAGAGATGGCGGCTATTTTAAACAATCTCCAGGAGGGAGATGTATTGTTTGTAGACGAGATCCACCGTCTGAACCGTCAGGTAGAGGAGGTGCTTTACCCGGCTATGGAGGATTTTGCGATTGATATTATGCTGGGAAAGGAATCTTCTGCCCGCTCTATCCGGCTGGATCTTCCACATTTTACCCTTGTGGGGGCAACGACAAGAGCCGGACTTCTGACAGCGCCACTGCGTGACCGTTTTGGTGTGGTCCAGAAGCTGGAGTTTTATACACCGGCAGAGCTGCAGGTGATCGTAGAGCGCTCGGCAGCAGTGCTTGGTGTCGGAATTGATCCGGAAGGTGCTGCGGAGATCGCAAGACGTTCCCGCGGAACGCCGCGTCTGGCAAACCGCCTGTTAAAGCGGGTCCGCGATTTCGCACAGGTAAAATATGACGGCGTCATCACCAAACAGGTGGCGGATTTTGCACTGGACATTCTGGATGTGGACAAGGTTGGTCTGGATAATAACGACCGGAGCATTCTTCTCATGATGATTGAGAAATTCGGAGGCGGCCCGGTAGGGCTGGAGACTTTGGCGGCGGCTCTCGGCGAGGATGCAGGCACGCTGGAAGATGTTTACGAGCCATACCTTCTTATGAATGGTTTTTTAAACCGGACCCTGCGCGGACGTGTGGCGACTCCGTTAGCTTACCAGCATCTGGACATCCCTTATCCGGAACATGGCTGATGCAGCTCGGATTCTGGAATTTGTCTAGAAAAGGCTGGCGGCTTTGGAAAAGAGTTGTAACAGGATCCAATTCGAAATCAGAAAATAGAACAGAAAAAATATGAGATGGCATCAGGAATGTTTGGGCTTCCGGGTGCTTTTTCATAAGAAATCATAATGATACAAAAATGAGAAACTGGAGGAAACACTCTTGTTGAGATGGATGGAATATGTTAAAATGAGTGCGAGTTCACAGAAATATGTATACAGTATTTTAACATTAATCGATTTATTATATAAGGAAATTTCATGGAAAAGAAAAATTACACGGAAGTGTTTATAGATGGAACCGTTTTTACGCTGGGCGGCGAGGAAGATGAAGCGTATTTAAGACAGGTTGCAGCGTATTTAAATGAAAAGATTGGAGAAGTGCGGAAGTTAGATGGTTTTTCCAGACAAAGCCCGGAATACCAGAATCTGACCATTCAGCTGAACCTTTCGGATGATTATTTTAAAGAGCAGATGCGTGCAGACGGCCTGGAACAGCAGAAGGAAGAACTGGAGAAGGACGCTTACAGTTTAAAGCATGAGCTGATCACCACACAGATGAAGCTGGATGCGCAGTCCCGTGAGCTGGAGGTGGCGAAGGCTGCCCCGTTAAAAGACAGGGAGGAACTGGAAACTGCGAAGGAAAAGCTGGAGACAGCCGGGCAGGAAATCGAGGCTTTGAAGAACCGCTGCGAGGCAGCAAGACAGGAGCTTGCTGCGGCAAAAGCAGAGACTGAGGCAGTCCGTCAGGAAAAAGCAGCCGCTGTATCAGCGCAGGAAGCTGCGGTTGCGGAAGCGGAAGCGGCACGTGAGGAAACTGCGTTAGCGAGAAGTGAGACGGAAGCTGCAAAAGCGGAAACAAAGACGGTAGAAGCAAGTCTGGAGCATGCCAGAATGGAACTGGAAAATGCAAAGGCAGAAGCTGAAACTGCAAGAAATGCAATAGAAGCTACGCAGGAAGAAGCAGAAACCGTAAAAATTGAGGCCGAAAACGCGAAGGCGGAAGCGGAGAATGCGCAGCAGGAAACAGAAGCATTAAAGCAGAATCTGGAAGAAAAGACTGCGGAAACAGAACAACTGAAAAAAGATTTGGAAGGAAAATCTGCAGAGTCAGATCAGTTGAAACAGGAACTGGAGGCAGTACGCGAAGAGCTTGCGAAGCTGCAGTCTGAGCAGAGCGCAGCAGAAAATGAGTTGCAGCAGGCTCACTTGAAGAATGCTTCTTCGATTCAGGAATTGTCCCAGCTTAGGACTGAGGCGGAGACTACAAAGCAGGAGCTTGGCCAGGCCAGAACCGAGGCGGAGACTGCGAAGCAAGAGCTTAGTCAGGCCAGAACCGAAGCGGAAACTGCAAAGCAGGAGCTTAGCCAGGCCAGAACCGAGGCAGAGACCGCAAAACAAGAGCTTGCCCAGGCAAAGAGCGAGGCAGAGACCGCAAAACAAGAGCTTTCCCAGGCACATGACGAAACGGAAATGGCAGTTATGGAGCTTGATGAGGCACGCGAGGAGAAGCAGAAAGCAGCCAGCGAGCTTGAAAGCATTCGCACGACTGCAGAGGAAACAGCCCGTGAACTGAGACAGACCCGGGAAGCAGCAGAGCATACCGAGGCAGAATTAAAAGCAGCGCTCGCTGAGGCGAAAGCAGAAACAGAGCAGATGCGGATCAAACTTGAAGTAGCACAGAGAGATGGCGAGAGTGTAAGACTGGAACTGGAAACCTTGAAACAGTCAGCATCAGCACTTCAGCCGGTAGAACAGGCTGCTTCAACTGCAGAGCAGGGAGTGCCAACAGTACAACCAACTGCAGAGAAAAAGCCAGAGCAGGCAACAGGGACTGTAACATCTGCAGCGGCCAGAGAGCAGGTAGCTTCCGTTCTTCCGAAGGCAGTAAAAACACCGGAAGAACAAAAAGAGGCAGACGACCTGGCAAAGCAGGCGGCATTTAGGGCGGCTTTGGCGGCAGCAACACATCCAAACCGTCATTTTATCCGTTAAAGGATACAATATTAGAGTTCCTTTTTGCGCAACGCGTGAACGGTAATGATATCAGATATACAGGGGCAAGAAAGGAGGGATGTTTCGAATCAGATCGGGACTCCCTTTCTTTGCATTGCATATTAGGAAAGCACCGGAGGTGCATCCGCTGATTGGATTTTGCCCTGGAATTGTTAATAGGAGGAAGTTTTGAATTCACGTGTAGAAATCCTGGCTCCGGCCGGGTCAATGGAAAGTATGATGGCAGCGGTCCATGCGGGAGCGGATGCTATTTATATGGGTGGCAGCCGGTTTGGTGCCCGCGCCTATGCAGATAATCCAGAAGAGGATCAGTTCCTGAAAGCGATCGATTACGCACATCTGCATGGCTGCCGTCTTTATATGACAGTCAATACGCTGGTTAAGGAAGAGGAGCTGGACCAGCTTTATGATTTTTTAAAACCGTACTATGAGCGGGGACTGGATGCGGTGATCGTTCAGGATCTGGGTGTGTGGAAATTTATCCGCGAGCATTTCCCGGATCTTCCGATCCACGCAAGCACACAGATGACGGTGACAGGATGGCGCAGCGCAAAAATCTTAAAGGAGCTTGGTGCGACCCGTGTGGTAACAGCGCGTGAGCTTTCTTTGCAGGAAATCGCGCAGATCCGCGATCATGTGGATGTAGAAATCGAGAGCTTCGTCCATGGTGCATTGTGCTACTGCTATTCCGGACAGTGTCTGCTTAGCAGTCTCATTGGCGGACGGAGCGGAAACCGTGGCAGATGTGCACAGCCGTGCAGACTTCCATACGATGTGCTGACGGTAGGTGGGACACCTCTGAAAGGTGCGATCCACCAGATGGCCGAGGGAAAAAAGACAGCGAAAACATGGGATAACAGGAAGAAAAATGACAAAAAGTCAGGAGATAATCGCTATGTTTTGAGTTTAAAGGATCTTTGCACCCTCGACATTCTCCCGGATGTGATTGAGTTCGGCGTCTATTCCTTAAAAATCGAGGGCAGAATGAAGAGTCCGCGTTACACGGCCGGTGTCGTGAGCATTTACCGCAAATATGTGGATTATTATCTGGAACATGGCCGGGACGGCTATAAGGTAGATCCGGCTGACCGGAAAATGCTGCTGGATCTGTTTGACCGTGGTGGCTTTACGGATGGTTACTACCTCCATCACAATGGCCGGGAGATGGTCGCATTAAAAGAAAAACCGGCGTTTCGTGAAGGAAACCAGGCATTGTTTGACCGTTTGGACCGCGATTATGTGAATAAAAAGAAGCAGGAGCCACTTTCCGGTCATGTGACGGTAAAGGAAGGTGAGCCGTTGAAGTTTGCACTCTGGTGTGCAGAGCCGGAGCTGCTTTTGGAAGAAGCTGCTGACCAGAATCCGTATGTGGAAGTTACGGGAGCAGAGGTTCTGACGGCGCAGAACCAGCCAATGGGCGAAGAAAAACTGTTAAAGCAGTTGAACAAGACGGGAAATACACCGTTCTATTTTGAAAATCTGACTGCGGAAATCTCTGGAAACTGTTTTGTACCGGTACAGGCATTGAATGAACTGCGCCGGGAAGCCTTAGAGCAGATGGAAGAGAAACTGCTGGCACCTTTTTCCAGAGTGGCAGAGCAGGAGTCTGGTGCAGACAGAACCGCAGAAACTTGTGATAAAACAGAGACATGCGGCAAAACAGAAACAGGAAGAACCGCAGAAACTGCCGTGGTATCAGAAAACATTCAGGATTCAGAAACACTCCGGATCGTGGAAGCAGCCCAGGAAAAAGCCCAGGAAGCAGCCACGGACAGAACCGGTCTCCACATTTCCCTTGAGGAGCCGCGTCTGTTAAGCACGGCCATTGCCCATCCGGATGTCAGCCGCATCTATCTGGATTCCTGCAGCTTCGGACCGGAGACCTGGGAAACGGCTGTGAAGGAATGCCATGAGCAGGGAAAACAGTGCAGTCTGATGCTGCCTCATATTTTCCGCACGGAAGCGGAAACCTATTTTAAGAAGCATATGGCTGCGTTAAAGACAGCAGGCTTTGATGAACTGGTGGTAAAATCCCTGGATGAGATCTTCTTCTTAAAGGAACAGGGAGTGGATGAAATCCCCCTGGTTTCCGATGCAAACCTTTATGTGATGAACCATCTGGCCAGAGAGCAGATGGAGCAGCTTGGCATTTCCCGCATGACCCTTCCGCTGGAGTTAAACAGCAGGGAACTGGAGACACTGGGATGTGAGCAGATGGAGCTGTTTGTGTACGGTTACCTTCCGGCTATGGTATCGGCCCAGTGCATTGTGCGCACAACGAAGGGCTGCACGAAAAAGCCGGAGCTTTTAAAGATGAAGGACCGCACTGGAAAAGAGCTTCCGGTAAAGAATTTCTGCCGGTTCTGCTACAACACCATCTACAATCCGAGCCCGCTTTCGCTGCTCGGTCAGGAAAAGCTGGTCAGCCGTCTGCAGCCGGGGGCGCTGCGTCTGGCGTTTACCATGGAGTCACCGGAGCAGATGAAAGAAATCCTGGATGCATTCGCGGATCATTTCCTGCACGGAGAAGATACCAAGGACCCGCTGAAAGACTTTACACGGGGGCATTTTAAGAGAGGCGTAGAATAACCGTTTATGATCAATATTGTAATTGAAGTATCCAAATACCTGATGATCCTTCTGATCGCCGCATACACTTACTGGAATTTCAGTTATTTCCGGTTTCATGACCCGGACCGGCAGGGAAGTGTCTGCATCCGGCAGAATATCACGATGTTTCTGATGCATTTTGTCGCATATGCGGTATTGTTTTTAAAATCGGAGGATGAGCGGGTGCTCCTGTTTTATCTGGCCCAGGTGATCTTTCTGGCCGTTTACATGGGGCTTTACAAGATTTTTTATCCAAAGAGGTCAAGACTTTTAGTCAATAACATGTGTATGCTGCTGTGTGTCGGATTCATCATTCTGACCCGTCTGGATTTTGACAAGGCGATCCGTCAGTTTGTGATCGTTGCCATTTCCGCACTGGTGACCTGGATCATTCCATTTATTTTGGAGCGGGTCTGGCAGCTGGCAGAAATCCCGTGGGTGTACGGCTTTGCGGGATTGGCACTGCTGATCGTGGTGTGGGTGATCGGAAACAACAGCTTTGGAGCGCAGCTTTCTGTGAACATCGCGGGCATTGCATTTCAGCCGTCGGAGTTTGTTAAGATCCTGTTCGTATTTTTTGTGGCATGCATGTTTTACCGAGATACGGAGTTTCGGACCATCGCAGAGACAACCGCCATGGCGGCTGCCTATGTGCTGGTGCTGGTGCTCTCCAAGGACCTTGGAAGTGCGCTGATCTTCTTTCTGACGTATCTGACCATGCTGTTTGTGGCAACGGGCAGCTGGCTTTACCTTTTTTCCGGACTCATCAGCGGGTGCGGGGCATCAGTGGTTGCGTACCAGCTGTTTGCCCATGTGCGGACGCGTGTAGCGGCCTGGAAAAATCCGTGGGCAGACATCGATAACCGCGGCTACCAGATCACGCAGTCGCTGTTTGCCATCGGTACGGGTGGCTGGTTTGGCATGGGACTTTACCAGGGTATGCCGTATAAGATCCCGGTCGTGGAAAAGGACTTCGTCTTTGCGGCAATCTCGGAAGAGCTGGGCGGAATTTTTGCCCTCTGTGTGCTGTTTGTCTGCCTTGGCTGCTTTTTGCAGTTTGTGCTTCTGGCAGCGCAGATGCAGGCGCTGTTCTTTCAGCTGATCGCGTTCGGGCTTGCCATGGTATATGCAGTCCAGATTTTTCTGACGGTTGGAGGTGTGACCAAGTTCATCCCGTCAACCGGAGTGACCCTTCCGTTTGTCAGCTATGGCGGAAGTTCTATCTTGAGTACCTTTATCATTTTCGGGGTGATTCAGGGCCTTTACATTCTGAAGCGGAATGATGAGGAGGACTACGATGAAATCGACTGAAAAGAAGAAAACAGGAAAACGCCTGAAGGAAAAGCGGACAGACCGTAACATCCTGTTTATTACTTATGTGATGGTGGGGCTGTTTGTCTGTCTGATGGGCTATTTCGGCTATTTTCTGCAGGTGCAGAGTGAGACGGTCATCAACAATTCTTACAATGCCCGTCTGGACAGTTTTTCGGACCGGATCATCCGCGGAGAAATCTTAAGCAGCGACAGAACCGTCTTAGCGAAAACCAATGTCGCGGAGGATGGAACCGAGGTGCGGGAATATCCGTATGGCAGTTTATTTGCCCATGTGGTCGGTTATTCTGACCAGGGAAAAACCGGTCTGGAATCGCTGGCAAACTTTTATCTGCTAAGCTCCCACATGAATCTGGTGGAGCAGGCAGTCAATGAGCTTTCGGATGTAAAAAATCTGGGCGATCAGGTGGTGACCACGCTGGATGTGCAGCTGCAGCAGGCGGCTTCGGATGCGCTTGGAGACCGGAAGGGCGCTGTTGTGGTAATGGAGCCGGACACCGGAAAGATCCTTGCCATGGTCTCGAAGCCCGGGTTTGATCCGAACCAGCTGAGCAGTCAGTGGGAGAGCCTGATCTCCGGGGATAATACCGAGGCGCAGCTGTTAAACCGTGCATCCCAGGGGCTTTATCCGCCGGGATCGACGTTTAAGATCGTTACGCTTCTGGAATACATCCGGGAGCATCCGGACACCTGGGAAGGCTTTACTTTCGATTGTGACGGAAGTTATGAATATGGAGACTACAAGATCTCCTGTTACCATGGAACCGCCCATGGGCACCAGTCCCTTTTGCAGGCATTTGCCAATTCCTGCAACGGTGCGTTTGCCAGCCTTGGGCTTACCATGGATCTGGAGCGCATGAAGCGCACAACGGATGAGCTTTTGTTTAACCGGGACCTTCCCTTGTCCCTGGCTTACAGCAAGAGTTCTTTTGCGATGGGACCCGGTGCTTCGGACTGGGAGCGGCTGCAGACCGCCATCGGCCAGGGCAACACCCAGATGACGCCGCTTCACAATGCCATGATCACGGCAGCCATTGCCAGTGGCGGTGTGCTGATGAAACCATATCTGATCGACCATGTGGAATCCGCAGCAGGAGAAGAGGTAAAGAAATTCCTGCCTTCTTCCTATGGAAATCTCATGACCTCTGCGGAAGCGGATACCCTGGCGATGTTTATGCGCAGCGTAGTGACGGATGGAACCGGTTCGGGTGTCCGCACGGATGCGTATTCCGTAGCCGGGAAAACCGGATCTGCGGAATTTGAAACAGGAAAAGAAACCCACGCATGGTTTACCGGATTTGCCCCGGCGGAGGATCCGAAGCTGGTGGTAACGGTCCTGGTGGAAGAGGCGGGCTCGGGCGGTCATGTGGCAGCACCGATCGCCAGAACAATTTTTGATACCTATTTTTCAAGATAAAATAGAGTGATATACCGTTTACAGAAATAATCTTTAGGAGTGACGAAGGAGGAAGGCGCATGTTTCATGCAAAGGAGTATGTGAAAGCAGAAAGCCTTGAGCAGGCATACGCGCTGAACCAGAAAAAAAGCAATGTTCTGGTCGGCGGCATGATGTGGCTCAAAATGGGAAATGGAAACCGCAATACGGTGATCGACCTAAGTGGTCTCGGACTCGATCAGATCGAGGAAACGGAAGAAGAATTCCGGATCGGCTGTATGTGCAGCCTGCGGGATCTGGAACTTCATGAGAGGTTAAACCAGTATTTTGGCGGAGTTTTTAGGGAATGTACCCGTTGGATCGTGGGAACCCAGTTCCGCAACGGCGCTACTGTGGGCGGCAGTATTTTTGGCCGTTTCGGTTTTTCGGATATTTTAACCTGCATGATGGTTCTGGATACGTATGTGGAGTTATACAAGGGTGGAACCGTTTCCTTGGAAGAATTTGCAAAGATGAAATATGAGCGGGATATCCTGGTTCGTGTCATCATCAAAAAGGACGGCAGAAAAGCCGCTTATGTCAGCCAGCGCCGTTCCAAGACCGATTTCCCACTGATCGCGGTTGCGGCAGCAAAAAAAGACGATATGTGGTACCTTTCTGTGGGTGCAAGACCTTCCAAAGCAGCGCTTGTGGTACGGCCGGTCCAGACCAGCTGTGAACTTTCGGAGCAGGCGAAGGAAGCAGTCAGCCTGTTTTCTTTTGGCAGTAATCTGCGGGGCAGCGCAGATTACCGGAAGTCTCTGGCAGAAATCTATGTGAGACGGCTGATGGAAGCATTAAATGGGGAGGAGGCATAAGATGAAGATCACACTGATATTAAACGGAAAAAAGACTGAGGCAGAGATCAAGGCCGATACCCTGCTTTTAGACCTGGTCCGCGAAAAGGGCTGTTACAGCGTAAAGCGCGGATGTGAGACATCGAACTGCGGTCTCTGCACGGTATGGCTGGACAAAAAGCCGGTGCTTTCTTGTTCGGTCCTTGCGGCAAGAGCGGACGGACACGAAATCACCACGCTGGAAGGGCTTCAGAAGGAATCCGAAGAATTTGCAGGCTTTCTCGCGAGAGAAGGTGCTGACCAGTGCGGTTTCTGCAGCCCGGGCCTGATCATGAATGTGCTGGCCATGGAGCGGGAACTGGTAAACCCGACGACGGATGAAGTAAGGGAGTATCTGGCTGGAAATTTATGCCGCTGTACCGGATATGCCAGTCAGCTGCGTGCACTGGAAAAGTACTTAAACCGGAAAAAGGAGGCGTAGACCATGGAACCAAAGAAAAAATATGTAGGAACTTCAGTGGTGAAAAAAGATTCAAAAGCACTTCTTTCCGGAAAACCTCTTTACACCGATGATATTGCTCCCAAGGATTGCCTGATCGTGAAACTGCTGCGCAGCCCCCATGCGCATGCATGGATCGAAGAGATCGATCTTTCCAGAGCCTTGAAGGTAGAGGGAATCGAGACGATCCTGACTTATAAAGACTGTTCCCAGAAGCGTTTTACCATGGCGGGTCAGACTTTTCCGGAGCCAAGTCCGTATGACCGCCTGATCCTGGACCAGAGAGTCCGTTTCGTTGGAGATGCAGTTGCGATTGTGGCAGGTGAGACGGAAGAAGCGGTTGATAAGGCACTGCGTCTGATTAAGGTAAAATATCAGGTGTTGGAGCCGGTTCTGGATTTTCACACAGCCAAGGACAATAAGATCCTGGTACATCCGGAGGACAGCTGGAAAAGTCTGTGCCCGGTCGGTGCAGATAACAAACGGAATCTTTGTGCTTCCGCCGAGGATAGCAACGGGGATGTCGATGCTATCTTAACAGGCTGTGCACATGTCATTGACCATACGTATCATGTCAAAGCAAACCAGCAGGCGATGATGGAGACGTTCCGTACTTTTACGACCATGGATGCATATGGCCGCTTAAATGTTACTTCTTCGACACAGATTCCATTCCATGTGCGTCGGATCGTGGCACATGCGCTGGATATCCCAAAATCAAAGGTGCGTGTCTTAAAGCCAAGGATCGGCGGCGGCTTCGGTGCAAAGCAGACGGTTGTGACCGAGGTGTATCCGGCACTGGTTACGTGGAAGACCGGAAAACCGGCGAAGCTGATCTACACCCGTTATGAGTCCCAGATTGCATCCTCCCCGCGTCACGAGATGGAGGTCCATGTAAGGCTCGGAGCCGATGAAAATGGAATTTTCCAGGCAATTGACATTTATACTCTGTCGAATACCGGAGCATTTGGCGAGCATGGGCCGACCACGGTTGGTCTGTCCGGACACAAATCAATCCCGCTGTACTCCACAACCAAAGCATATCGATTCGCTTATGATGTGGTTTACACCAATACCATGTCTGCAGGTGCGTACCGCGGTTACGGTGCGACGCAGGGCATTTTTGCACTGGAATCTGCAGTCAATGAGCTTGCGCGGGAATTGCATATGGACCCGACGGTCCTTCGTGAGAAAAATATGGTACATGAGGGTGACTTCATGCCGGCCTATTACGGCGAAACAGCAAACAGCTGTGCGCTGGACCGCTGTTTGGCAAGAGCCAAGGAACTGATCCACTGGGATGAAAAATACCCGTGCCGCGATATGGGCAATGGAAAGGTGCGTTCCGTAGGCGTGGCGATGTCCATGCAGGGTTCTGCGATTTCGAACTGTGACGTGGGTTCCATTACCCTGAAGTTAAATGACGACGGCTTCTACACCCTGATGCTGGGTGCTTCCGACATGGGTACCGGCTGCGATACAACACTGGCCCAGATTGCGGCAGATGTGCTGGGGTGTGATCTTGACAATATCGTATCCCATGGTGTTGATACGGATGTTTCTCCGTACGATTCCGGCTCTTATGCGTCCAGTACCGCGTACCTCACTGGTATGGCAGCTGTGAAGGCATCGAAGTCCATGATCCGTCTGATCACCGAAAAGGGAGCAGAGTATCTGGAAAAAACGCCAGAGGAAGTAGAATTTGACGGCGAACGGGTGATGGCAAAGGACGGCTCCGCTGCGATCAGCTTAAAAGATATCGGAAACCGTGCCATGGCGAACAATGGAAAGGCACTCGAGGTGACCGAAAGCCATTCTTCACCGGTATCTCCGCCTCCGTTTATGGTTGGTATCGCGGAAATCGAGATGGACAAGGAAACCTGTGACTTTGAGCTGGTCAACTATGTGGCAGTCGTAGACTGTGGAACCCCGATCAACCCGGCACTGGTCCGCGTCCAGACCGAAGGTGGTCTGGGACAGGGCATTGGTATGGCGATGTTTGAGGATGTGACCCGCTCCGAAAAAGGACAGGTTTATGAGAATTCCTTTATGCAGTACAAGCTTCCGAGCCGTGTCGATGTCGGCAATATCCGCGTGGAGTTTGAGAGCAGCTACGAGCCGACCGGACCGTTTGGTGTCAAATCCATCGGTGAGGTTGTCATCAACACGCCATCCCCGGCGATCGCAGGCGCGGTAGCCAATGCGACCGGCGTGCAGATCCGTGAGCTTCCGGTCACACCTGAGAAGATTTTCCGGGAGCTTCATAAATAAAATAAAGTAACGCAATAAGAAACTTGCAAGTTGTCCGAAATAGAGGTATACTAAAGCCAGTCTATGCGACACACCAACACCGTGTTTGTGACACGGTGCAACAGGAGGAATTGCAATGATAGAAGCAACGAGCTGCGGCGGTGTGGTTATATTTCGCGGCAAGATCCTGGTTCTCTATAAGAACTACAGAAACAAGTACGAAGGCTGGGTCTTACCGAAAGGAACTGTGGAAGCAGGAGAAGAGTTTAAAGAAACGGCTCTCAGAGAGGTGAAAGAGGAGACCGGGGTTCAGGCCCAGATCATCAAGTACATCGGAAAGAGCCAGTATTCATTTAACACGCCGCAGGATACGGTGGAAAAGGAAGTCCACTGGTATTTAATGATGGCGGACAGTTATTACAGTAAACCACAGCGCGAAGAATACTTCGTAGATTCCGGATATTACAAATATTATGAGGCGTACCACCTTCTGAAATTCTCAAATGAGAAGCAGATCCTGGAGAAAGCCTACCATGAATATCTGGATCTGAAAAGATGTAATCTCTGGGGCAGCAAGAAATATTTCTGATCCCGGGACCACAACTGTGTCATGCAGAATTTCCGGTCCGGAAGATTCCTGACCGTGAAAAGTAACCGGCAAAACCTCTGGAAACAGAGGTTTTTGCTGTATATAAAGACCGGAAAGCAGCAAATGCGGCAAAACAGTACAGGGAAAGACATAAGGAGTGAGAATATGAAAATTATTGATGCACATCTTCACTTTGTGCCGGAGAATCCTTATTTTCAGGAGATCGCGGTGCGGGCGGAACATAAAAACACAGAAGAAGATTTAAGAGCAGTCTATCAGAAATACGGGATCGTCGG
>OGWS01001665.1_pt1 | contig 16366 bp, 15 predicted proteins | sample 1576111 | NCBI WGS metagenome assembly OGWS01 (sample SAMEA3541534, study PRJEB24748) | human gut metagenome | biome: human gut; feature: human-associated habitat; material: faeces | place: China | collected 2012
CACAATCCGAAAGAGAGGTTGATGCCAAATGGCGGAATGCGTTTTAGCCACCCGCGGGCTGACCAAGCGATATGGCCAGCATGCGGCGGTGGACAGAGTGAATATCACATTGGAAAAGGGGCAGATTTACGGCCTGGTGGGCCGGAACGGCGCGGGAAAGACGACGTTATTTAATTGTCTGAGTGATGAGATCCAGCCAGACATGGGAAATGCTCTGATATGTGATGATGAGGGGGAGCATGTGCTGCTGCCGGATGAGATCGGATATGTGTTTTCGGTTCCGGTACTTCCGGATTTTCTGACCGGAGAAGAGTTCGTCCGGTTTTTCATGGATATTAACCGGGATCGGATCGAGACGGGAGCGAGTGCGGAGACATATTTCGACCTCGTACAGATTGACCCGGAGGACCGGAGAAAGTTGATCAAGGGGTATTCTCATGGAATGAAAAATAAGTTACAGATGATCTGTTTTATGATCTCGCGGCCTCCGGTCATTTTGCTGGATGAGCCGCTGACTTCGCTCGATGTGGTTGTGGCGCTGGAGATGAAGCAGCTTCTCCGCAGGATGCAGAAGAATCATGTGATTATTTTCTCCACCCACATTTTACAGCTTGCGACAGATCTGTGTGACGAGATTGTCGTATTAAGTGAGGGCAGGCTTCGCCAGATCGACCATGAGATGTTAAAGAGCAAGGATTTTGAGGAACAGATCATTGAATTGTTGAAAGATGAGGAGAAGCATGAGTAGAGCGTTACGTCAGATTGTTATGATGCGGGCCACCATTATGACAAATACCTTTTTGTATTATCTGAAAAGACTGTGGCTCATTGGAAAGCTGGTTCCTGACCGTGTGTACGGTAATCCGGATTTCAAGATTGTGATTGCGGTGCTGTTTACCATTGTAGGACAGGTAGTCAGTCTGACCTGCAAAGTACTTTATGTACTGGTTATGGTGGTACTGCCGACGTGGATGATGAAAAGAGTACATGTGGACGCGTTTGACTATATGGTTCAGATTTTATTTTTCCTGTCGTGTTTGATGGGACCGCTCCAGGACAGTGTCGTGTTCCAGGTGACAAAAGAGAAGTTTACTTGTATCCGCTACATGAAGATGGACGCTCAGAAAGCAGTCAAAGCGGTTTTATGTTACCGGTACATACCGTTTGCGCTTTATTTTCTCATTGCGGTAGTGGGAGGCGCCTGGTTCCTGGGCGGGAGTGTGTGGAACGGCATTTGTCTGTGGCTTGTGATTGTGATGTTCCGGGCAGCGGGCGAGGCGTTCCAGGTATGGTATTTTGACAGAACGGGTATTATATTTTCCAGAAGATATGGATGGGTCTGGATCGTCATCGGTCTTTCCCTTGTGTGTGCCTATAGTTGCTGGGCAGTAGATCCGTTTGTGAGGGCAGCATGGCTGTTTCATCCGATTTGTCTGGTTCTGATATGTGGTATGGGGATTGTTTCCATCTGGTACTTGATGGCAGGGTATCAGGGATACCGGCAGAAGCTTCACCGGACTATGGAAGAGAAATGGATGCTGTCTTCGATTATGAAGCAGTCCGGGCAGGAATCAATAGAAAAAGAAGTCGGGGTGCGGGAGCGGGATCTTAAGGTGAATACCTCCCGGATGGCCGGGATTAAGAAACTTCATGGATATGCCTATTTTAACGCCTTATTTTTCCTGAGACATGAGCGGCAGATCAAGAGACCAATGTATTACCGGCTGGCAGTGGTGGGGATCTGCTTTTTGGGCGGTGTGACGCTTCGGATCTTTTCACCGGAGGCGGCGTACCTCGCGGGTATCAATCTTCCGGAATTTTTGCCGCTTCTTGTGTTTATCATGTACATGATGACCGTTGCGGACAAGGCGTGTAAAGTCATGTTTTATAACTGTGATAAGAGTATGCTGAGGTTTGGATTCTACCGCAATCCCAAGACGCTGCTATCCATGTTTCGGATCCGGCTGATCCAGGTGGCAAAGTACAATGTGATGATCGGCGCGGCCATCTGTGCGGCAGTCGTCGCATTCCGGATGGTGTGCGGTATCTGGGAATTTGATGGAAACATGGCGTTATTCTGTTTAGCAGTTTTGGTGCTTTCCGTATTTTTCACTGTTCACCATCTCTTTTTGTATTATGTCTTCCAGCCATACTCGGAGGAAATGAATGTGAAGAATCCGTTTTTCTGGGCATTTAACATGGTAATTTATGCTGTCTGCTTTTTTTGCTATGAGATCCAGACAGGAGGTGTCTTCTTTACGATGGGTGTGCTGGCTGTGACGACTGCTTATATTATCGTTGCGCTGATGCTGGTATATCGGTTTGCTCCGAAAATGTTTCGTGTAAAATAACTGCCCTTTTGCGGGAAATGTGATAAAATAGGGTCAGCAGAGACAAGGAGGAGGAAAAGGATGAAGAACAACCGTATAAGGCGGATTTTGATGGTGGCCGCCGGTATTTACCTGGCTTACACAGGCTTTGATCTTACGAGAGCGGTCATCAGAAGTTCCGAAAAGAATAAATGGGTCTTTCTGGCGTTTGCCGTGCTCTTTCTTGTGTTTGGAGCGACGGTTATTGTTATGAATGTCAGAGGCATGATACAGGATTACAAAGATGGCAGGAGAGAGAAAAAATCAGAAGACAGAGAGGAGGATTCTTATTGCGAATAGGGATGGGATATGATGTCCATAAATTAGTAGAAAACAGAAAATTAATATTAGGCGGAGTGGAGATTCCATACGAGTACGGACTTCTTGGACATTCAGATGCGGATGTTGTTGTTCATGCAATTATGGACGGGTTACTTGGTGCGGCAGCATTAGGTGATATAGGAAAACATTTCCCTGATACTGATCCACAATATAAGGATATTTCAAGTATTAAATTATTGATGCATGTAGGAAAATTATTAGAAGAAAATAATTATGTAATAGGAAATATTGATGCAACAATTATATGCCAGAAACCAAAACTTGCACCTTTCAGGGAACAAATGGTAAAAAACGTGGCAGATGCATTAAATATTAATGTGAATCAGGTGTGCATAAAAGCAACAACAGAAGAAGGGTTAGGTTTTACAGGGGAAGGACTTGGAATTTCATCACAGGCTATTGTATTGTTAGAGGAGAATATACATAACAGATAGAAGGCAAAATATGAAAGATTATCAATTACACGAAATAAAAATAGAGGACTACAACCAAATAAATGAATATTACAATTTAAGAAGACCGGAGACGGCAGACAGTAATATACTTGATTTGTTCCTTTGGGAGAATTGTTATCCTACATGGTATTTTACAAATGAACATGGATTAATGTGGGTGGCAAAGAGTGAAGATAATCAATACTATTCATCAGTGCCTTGTTGCAGGGAAGAAGACTTGAAAGAATGTTTCCTTGAAACACAGGACTATTTCAACAATGTATTAAAGAAGAAACTAACAATGTACCTTGTTGATAAGAAGGCTCTTGAAACTTTAGATTTGCCGGAAGATGAATATATAGTAATACCTGACAGAACATACTACGATTATGTATATGATGCTGAAAAACTAAGAACTTTCAGTGGCAAAAAATACCACAAGAAGAAAAATCATCTAAATGCCTTTAAGAAAGAATATGAAGGTCGATACTCATTTAAGATTCTAGGTAAAGAAAATGAAAAAGAAATTTTAGAATATTTGGAAAAATGGAAAGAAACAAAAAGTCATGCTGAAGAATATGAGTTTATAGACAGTGAAGCAAAAGGAATCAAATACATTTTGGATAATGAAGAAGTTTTTGATTACAAAATTGGCGGTGTGTATGTAGATGACAAATTAGAGTCTTTCTGCATAGGAAATTATTATGAACAGGAAGATATGGTTTATTTGCCGGTAGAAAAGGCAAATCCGGAAATAAGAGGACTTTATCAGTATATTTGTAGCCAGTTTTTAATTGAAGCATTTCCACTGGCAGGAAAAGAAAACAGAGAAGATGACATGGGAATTGAGGGCCTTAGAAAATCCAAATTATCATATAATCCTATTTATATGGTAGAGAAATACACAATAATTCAGAAGTAGAGAGAGTGGTTATGGTAAGATTACTTGAGAATAATGAAAAAACAAAAATAAGAGATTTGTATGAGCATTGTTTTGAAGAAGATACAAAAGAGTTTGTTGATTACTACTTTGACAAACGAATTCGTGAAAACGAAGTAGTGGTTAATGAAAAGGATGGCGAAATTGTATCTGCTATTCATTTGATTCCAAAAGATGCAGTTGTAGGAAACCTGAAAACAAATGTAACTTACATTTATGCAGTTGCTACATGGGAAAAATATAGAAAAAAAGGATATATAAAAGAAATATTTCAGGACGTTATTTCAAGTATGTTTTTAAATATGGATGTTTTTACATATTTAATTCCATCAAGTCCTGAAAATGCAGAAATATATAGAAAATTCGGTTTCGAATTTGTTATGGACAAGCGGGAAATGATAGAGAAAGAGCATAGAAGAAAGCCAAGCCATTCTGTTATTAGAAGAAAAGCCGAAAAGTCAGATTTAGTAAAGTTATCAATTTTTGCACAGCAGGCAATGGATAGTAACCATCGCATTGCTTTATCAAAAGATTTAGACTATTTTAAGCAAATGCTTGAGTTAGTTGAAGTTGAAAATGGCGAAATAGAGTTGTTTATCCAAAAGAAAGTAATTGTTGGGTACAGAATATTTATAGATGGTGAAATATTAGAAGAAGTGTTAGACAGCAGTTTGCAGACTCTTAGTTGGCAAAGTGATGTTAGAAAACCATACGCAATGGCAAGACTTATTAATATTAGAAAAACATTGAGGTTGTTATCTTTTAAGGATTTTAAAGAAAGAACAATAAGGATTACAGATCCGATTTTAAAGGAAAATAATGGATGCTTTAAGATGAATTTCCATCATGGAAGTGTCAAATTAGACAAAATCGAAAATCAGGAAGACGTAGATTTTGATGTTAGTATTGGGGAACTTACAGCACACATATTTGGCTATAAAGAAATACCAAATTTTCCAACGGTTTGTAAAAAAGACAGCTTTTTCATAAACGATTATGTTTAAGAAAAGTGGTATACTTTAGAAATTGTGGTATTATAAAGAATTGTAGTGTCATAATTAATTAAGTATTTGACTGATAAGATATTAAATTAAAAATATAATGCATATATAGTAATTAGACGAATTTAGTTTGGAGATTAAAATGGGATTTTTTAAATTTTACAAAGAAGAAGTAGAAGTAATAAAGGATAGAGATCCTGCAATAAAAAAAGATATTGAGGCAATATTATATCCAAGTTTTTGGGCAATTTATAATTATAGAAAAGCTCATAAGCTATATTTAAAAGGAAAAGTTTTTAGAGCAAGACGCATATCACAAAGAACAGCCAGAAAGACAGGTATAGAAATTCATCCTGCAGCACAGATTGGTAAAGGACTATTTATTGATCATGGTCATGGTGTGGTTATAGGTGAAACAGCTATAATTGGAGAAAATGTTACTTTGTATCAGGGAGTTACCCTTGGAGGTACCGGCAAAGAAAAAGGTAAACGTCATCCTACTATAGGCAATAACGTTATGATTGGAGCAGGAGCAAAAGTACTTGGTTCCTTTACAATAGGTGACAACTCAAAAGTTGCAGCAGGCTCTGTTGTATTAGAGGAAGTACCACCAAACTGTACAGTTGTAGGTGTTCCGGGTATTGTGGTAAAACAGGATAATGTTCCGGTTCAGCACAATGATTTAGATCAGGTACACATTCCACATCCTGTACAAAATGAATTAAAGAGATTAAACGATGAAATAGAAAAGTTAAAAAACAAATAGTCTACATAAAGGAGATAATATGAAAATTTACAACACTTTAACAAAGAAAAAAGAAGTTTTTAAACCTATATCAGAAGAACAGGTTGGCATGTATACATGTGGACCTACAGTTTATCATTATGCGCATATTGGAAATCTTCGTAGCTATATTATGGAAGATGTACTTGAAAAAGAGTTGCGTTATGAAGGTTACAACGTAAAGAGAGTTATGAATATTACTGACGTTGGCCATTTATCAAGTGATGCTGATACCGGCGAAGATAAAATGTTAAAGGGTGCAAAAAGAGAACATAAGACAGTTATGGAAATTGCCAAATTCTATACAGATGCATTTTTCTCAGATTGTAAAAAATTAAATATTAAAACTCCTGACGTAGTTGAACCTGCAACAAATTGTATTGATGAATTTATTAATATGATTAAGGTTCTTCTTGAAAAAGATTATGCGTATGTAGCAGGTGGTAATGTATATTTTGATACATCAAAGCTTAAAGAATACTACACATTAACAAGTCATGATGAAGATGAACTTATGGTTGGTGTAAGAGATGATGTAGATGAAGACGAAAACAAGAAAAATAAAACAGACTTTGTATTATGGTTTACAAAATCAAAGTTTGATAATCAAGAGTTAAAATGGGATAGTCCTTGGGGTGTTGGTTACCCTGGATGGCATATTGAATGTTCTTGCATTAGTATTAAACATTTAGGAGAACATTTAGATTTACATTGTGGTGGAATTGATAATATTTTCCCACATCATACAAACGAAATTGCACAGAGTGAGTCATTTTTAGGTCATAAATGGTGCAATTACTGGTTCCATGTACATCATTTAAATGATAAGAGTGGTAAGATGAGTAAGTCAAAGGGAGATTTCCTTACAGTTTCATTATTAGAAAGTAAAGGTTATGATCCGGTTGTGTACAGAATGTTCTGTTTACAGTCTCATTACAGAAAACCACTTCAGTTTAGTTACCAGGTACTTGATTCTGTAGCTGCCGGCTATAAGAAGTTAAGAAACCGTATTGGCAAGCTTACAAATGATGGCGAAATAAATCAGGAATTAGTAAAGGAATACAAAGAAAAGTTCATTGATGTTGTTGGAAATGATTTAAATACAGCTTCAGGTATTACATTAGTATATGATGTATTAAAAGAAGATACTAATGAGGCAACAAAATTAGCTATTATAAATGATTTTGACAAAGTTCTTTCATTAGACCTTACAAAGGGTGCTATTGAAGAAAAGAAAGAAGAAAATATTGACAGCGAATTAGAAACATACATTAATGAAATGATTGCTAAGCGTGCAGAAGCAAAGAAAAACAAAGATTTTGCTATAGCAGACTCAATTAGAGATGAGTTAGCTTCTAAGGGAATTATTTTAAAGGATACACGTGAAGGAACAACTTACCATATTGAAAAGTAAGTTTAGCGAAAATGGAGATAATTCAAAACATGGATTTATTCGAGATAATAAAAAACAAAATGGAGTTAGAGGAGATAACAATTACTGATTATTCTCCTTTGACTTTGGCTTATATAGGTGATGGAATATATGAAATCATCATTAGAACAGTAATTGTTGACGAGGCAAACCGTCAGGTAAACAAAATTCATAAGGCGGCTTCTAATCTGGTCAAAGCCCAAACACAGGCAGAAATGATTCATTTAATTATGGATGATTTAACAGAAGAAGAAGTGAAAATCTACAAACGTGGAAGAAATGCCAAGGCAATTACAAGAGCCAAGAATGCATCAATGTCTGATTACAGAGTTGCAACAGGTTTTGAGGCACTAATGGGATGGTTATATTTAACAAAGCAGTCAGACAGAATGATGGAACTTATAAAAATGGCTGTTAGCAGATTTAAGAATAACGAAGAAAATAAGAGAGGTTAATTTTGAGATACGAGGAATTTGTAATAGAGGGACGAAATGCCGTAATTGAAGCTTTCAGAGCCGGGAAAACAGTAGATAAGTTGTTTGTGTTGGAACATTGCAAAGAAGGTTCAATGAACACTGTTTTACGTGAAGCAAAAAAACACGATACGATAATTAATTATGTAAAAAAAGAAAGACTTGATCAAATGTCAGAAACAGGAAAGCATCAGGGAGTTATTGCATATATTGCAGCTTTTGAATATGCAACAGTTGATGATATTTTGAAAAAGGCAGAAGATAAAGGGGAACCACCATTTGTTGTTATTTTAGATGATATTGAAGATCCACATAATTTAGGGGCAATTATCCGTACAGCAAATTTAGCAGGTGCCCATGGTATAATTATTCCAAAACACAGAGCAGCAGGACTTACGGCAACTGCAGTTAAAGCATCAGCCGGAGCAGTTAGCTACACACCGGTTGCCAAGGTTACAAACATCTCAAAAACAATAGAAGAGTTAAAAGATAAAGGTTTATGGTTTGTGTGTGCAGATATGGGTGGCACAACAATGTACGATTTAGACCTTAAAGGACCTATAGGTTTGGTTGTTGGAAACGAAGGAAAAGGTGTTAGCAGACTTGTAAAAGAAAAATGCGACTTTATTGCATCAATTCCCATGTTCGGAGATATTGATTCATTAAATGCTTCTGTGGCAACAGGAGTTTTGGCGTATGAAATCGTAAGACAGAGAATGAAATAAAAATACAAGCTACTTTCAAATGATTATGAAAGTAGCTTGTATAAATGATAAATAACTGAAATCAAAAAGAGTGCATTAAGTTTTAATGCACTCTTTTTAGCTATAAAGCTGCCTAGGGGACTTGAACCCCCGACCTCCGCCTTACCAAGGCGACGCTCTACCGACTGAGCCAAGGCAGCTTGCTGCAACAAATATTAGTATATAAAATTTATATTTTTTAGTCAACAGAATAATTTTCTTTTTGCACAAGTGTGCGTCCCTAATGGAGCACTTTGGGGGAATAAGAAAATGTGGATAAATTTCTTGCTGTATAAAACAGATATAAAATATATTAAAAAAGATCAAGAAAAAATGTTATATTCATATATTGTAAATAGGATAAATTTTTGATAAAATTTACAAGGAATGATAAATACGTTTCATTGACAAAAATGTTATATGTGATAGTATTAATTGATAGAAACTGAGAAAAGGGGAATACATTATGAACAAGAAAGTTTTATCAGTATTAGTTGACAATACATCAGGTGTATTGAACAGAATAGCAGGCTTATTTAGCAGAAGAGGATACAACATTGACAGCTTAACTGTTGGTGAAACTGAGAATCCACTTTATTCAAGAATGACAATAGTTGTAACAGGTGATGATGACATTCTTGAACAGATTATAAAGCAGATTACTAAATTAGAAGATGTTAAAAGAGTTGATGTTTTAGAACCATCTAATTCAGTAACAAGAGAACTTATTTTAGTTAAGATTAAGACAACACCTGAACAGAGACAGCAGGTTATGGCTATGACTGAAATTTTCAGAGCTAACATTGTAGACGTAGCAAAAGAAAGTGTAATGATTGAAATTACAGGTAGTCAGTCAAAGTTATCAGCGTTTTTAAGCTTATTAGAAGATTACGAAATCTTAGAACTTGTAAGAACAGGTATTACAGGTTTAGCAAGAGGTATTAAATAAAGTCGATTTAGGAATAGGCTAGGTAAAAAAGATTATTTTATAGTTTAACTATAATAAAATAAAAATATACATATGGAGGCAAAGAAATGTCAGAAGCAAGAATTTTTTATCAGGAAGATTGCAACTTATCATTATTAGATGGAAAGAAGATTGCAATCATCGGTTATGGTAGCCAGGGACATGCACATGCATTAAACTTAAAAGAATCAGGATGTGACGTAATCATCGGATTATATGAAGGAAGTAAGTCATGGGCAAAGGCAGAAAAGCAGGGATTTAAGGTATACACAGCTGCAGAAGCTGCAAAGCAGGCAGACATTATAATGATACTTATAAATGACGAATTACAGGCAGACATGTACAAGAAGGACATTGAACCAAACCTTGAAGCAGGAAACATGTTAATGTTCGCACATGGATTTAACATTCACTTTGGATGCATCAATCCACCAAAGGATGTAGACGTAACAATGGTAGCACCAAAGGCACCTGGTCATACAGTACGTTCAGAATATCAGGAAGGAAAAGGAACACCTTGTTTAGTAGCAGTAGAACAGGATGCAACAGGTAAGGCATTAGACATGGCATTAGCATACGCATTAGGAATTGGCGGAGCAAGAGCCGGAGTACTTGAAACAACATTCAGAACAGAAACAGAAACAGACTTATTCGGAGAACAGGCTGTACTTTGTGGTGGTGTATGTGCATTAATGCAGGCAGGATTCGAAACATTATGTGAAGCAGGATATGATCCAAGAAACGCATACTTCGAATGTATCCACGAAATGAAATTAATCGTAGACTTAATTTACCAGTCAGGATTCGCAGGAATGAGATACTCAATCTCAAACACAGCAGAATACGGTGATTACATAACAGGACCAAAGATTGTAACAGAAGATACAAAGAAAGCAATGAAGAAAGTTCTTTCAGACATTCAGGACGGAACATTTGCAAAAGAATTCTTACTTGACATGTCACCGGCAGGCCGTCAGGTACACTTCAAGGCAATGAGAAAGTTAGCTTCAGAACATCCATCAGAAAAAGTTGGAGAAGAAATCAGAAAACTTTACAGTTGGAATGACGAAAGCGGCAAATTAATCAACAACTAAGCGAAGGCAATTATTTCAAGCGAACGCTTAAAATAAAACAGAAGCAATCCCAGAATGATGCTTGCATCAGGAAGAGGTTGCTTCTGTTTTATTTTGGCGACGTTCATTTGAAAAATGCAACGCCGCTTATAGAAAATATAATTTTTCACAGAAAAATATATTTTCTATAAGAAAGCATTCGCGTTGAAAGAATGATGCTTGCATCAGGAAGAGGTTGATTTCTCCCTATCAGTTAAGTATAATTAAACATGGCAAAAAAGCTATTGAGGTTTTCTTTATGGAATTAAAACAATTAAAAGGTATTGGCGAAAAAACTGAAAAAACATTGAATAGAGCAGGCATTGAAAAAGTAGAGGATTTACTTGATTATTATCCAAGATATTACGATACCTATGAGGAGCCTGTTTTAGTTAGAAATCTTGAAGAAAATAGAACTCAGGCTGTACTTGGAACAGTTGTTAGGGAGATTTCTTTAAGGCGAGTTAGAAATCTTCAAATTGTAGAGGCTTATATAAGGGATTTAGAAGGTAACGGAATTAAGGCAACATGGTTTAATGCTCCATATATTAAAAGTACTATACATAATGGTGATATTTTAATATTTAGAGGATTTATACATGAGAGCAGAGGCAGTTACGTTATTGATCAGCCGAAAACATTTACGAAAGCTCAGTATCAAAAGAAAATGGGCAAAATGCAACCGGTGTATCCTTTAGTTTCAGGGCTTACAAACAATATAGTTATTAAGGCGGTTAAACAGGCATTTTCTCTTGTTGAGAAAAAGGAATATATTCCAAAATCTATTAGAGAAAAATTTGATTTAATTAATTGTCAGGAAGCAATTAAGAAGATACATTTTCCAGTTAATAATGAGGATTTTCACATTGCAAGAAAAAGACTTGTTTTTGAAGAATTTTTCAGATTTATTGTTACATTAAGAGAACTAAAAGAAAATAACAGTTTTGTTTCAAATCATCATGTTTTGAAGGAACCAAAAGAAATTAAACAGGTCATTAATAATTTGGATTTTACATTAACTGATGCCCAGATGAAAACCTGGAATGAAATAAAAAATGATATGGCTTCTGAGAAGGTTATGAACAGATTAGTTCAGGGTGATGTTGGTTCAGGTAAAACAATCGTTGCTATTTTAGGGTTATTAACTGCTGCGTTAAATGGTGAGCAGGGTGTTTTAATGGCACCAACTGAAGTTCTTGCAAGACAGCATTATGAAGATATTTGTGAATTAATTAAGAAGAACAATCTTAACCTGAAAGTTGCAATTTTGGTTGGCTCAATGAAGGTAAAAGAAAAGCGTGAGGCTTATGAGGCTATTGAAACAGGTTATGCCAACATAATTATCGGTACACATGCCCTTATTCAGGAAAAGGTAAAATACAGAAATCTTGCATTGGTGGTAACAGATGAGCAACATAGATTTGGTGTAAAACAAAGAGAAACAATAGCAGAAAAAGGAGATTACCCTCATACAATGGTAATGAGTGCAACTCCAATTCCAAGAACCTTGGCAATTATTATGTATGGTGATTTGGACATATCAATAATCGACCAATTGCCAAGTGGAAGAAAGCCTATTGCAAACTGCGTTGTAGGTACTGATTATAGACCAAGAGCCTATGATTTTATTGAAAAGCAAATCGCCGCGGGTAGACAGGCGTATGTTATTTGTCCTACTGTTGAGTACAGCGAGGCTGTGGAAGGGGAAAACGTTATTGAATATGCCAAAAAGTTACAGGCTGTCATGCCGCCCTCTGTAAAGGTAGACTTTTTACATGGTCGAATGAAACCGGCAGAGAAGAATGAAAAAATGAATCTATTTGCCGAAAATAAAATTCAAATTCTGGTTTCAACAACGGTAGTTGAGGTTGGTGTTAATGTTCCAAACGCTACAGTAATGATGGTAGAAAATGCTGAGAGATTTGGTTTGGCACAGCTTCATCAGTTAAGAGGTCGTGTTGGTAGAGGAAAACATCAGTCTTATTGTATTTTTATTAATGGTTCAGGCAAGAAAGACGCCAGCAACAGACTTGATATATTAAATAGGTCAAATGATGGTTTTTATATAGCAAGTGAAGATTTAAAACTTAGAGGTCCCGGTGATTTCTTTGGTGTAAGACAAAGTGGTGATTTTGAATTTAAAATCGGAGACATTATGAATGATGCCAAAGTTTTAAAAGAGGCGGCACAGGCTGCTGATTTAATAGAAAATAATCAGGTGGAAGTAACAGACGAAGAAAAAGAAATTTTAAAATATCAGGATACTGGTATTATTAATATATAGAAAGGAGCGTATGTTTTACATACGATTTAATATGAATATTGTAGTTTTATGTGGTGGAAATAGTACAGAAAGAGAAGTATCAATTAACTCAGGTTATAATGTTTGCGGAGCTTTAAGAGAAAAAGGCCATAACGCAATTTTATTAGATGTATTTTTTGGAAACAAGGATCTTTCAATATTTGAAAAATCAGAGAAAGAATATGATGTAATGGCAGAAAGAGACCATATTAGAAGTTTATCTTCAAAAGTAAAGGAAGAAGAGAAAATCAGAAAATCTTTCTTTGGAGAAAATGTATTGGAAGTTTGCGCTAAGGCTGATATTGTATTTCTTGCTTTACATGGAAAAAACGGAGAAGATGGAAAATGTCAGGCAACATTAGATTTACACGGAATTAAGTATACAGGTTCAGGTGCACTTGCATCTGCAATTGGTATGGATAAGGCTGTTACAAAACAGATTTTTATTGCAAAAGGAGTCCCAACAGCTAAAAGTGTATGGATTAAAAAAGGTGAAGACACATCTTTAGAAGCACATGGTATGAAAGCACCTGTTGTTGTAAAAGCATGTAACGGTGGTTCAAGCGTAGGTGTTGTTTTGGTCAAAGAAGCTTCTGAATATGATAGCGCCGTAGAAGAGTGCTTTAAATATGATAATCAGATTTTGGTAGAAGACTTTATTGAAGGAAGAGAATTTTCAATTGGTGTAGTTGATGGCATGGCATATCCTATTGTTGAAATTATTCCAAATGAAGGTTGGTATGACTACGAAAATAAATATAAAGAAGGTGCTACAACTCATGTATGTCCAGCAAAGCTTGATGAAGAATTAGCAAAGAAAATGCAGAAAGTTGCAGAAGGCGCCTGTGCTGCCATTGGTTGTGAAGCCTATTCAAGAGCAGATGTAATGATGGATAAGGATGGCAATATGTTCTGTTTGGAAGTAAATACATTACCGGGTATGACTGCAACAAGTCTTATTCCTGATGAAGCAAGAGCAATTGGAATTGATTATCCAACTTTATGCGATAACTTAATTAATATTTCACTTAAGAAATATCAGTAAATTAAGGCAGTTATTTAAGAAACATTAGTAAACAAAAATATATTATTAAAAAATATAACTAAACAAAGATATTTTCATTACTTAATACAAATAGCATGCATATAAGATAAATTGCATAAGAAATAATTTTACAGAAAGAAATAGGAATTAAACATGAAAATGAAAAATATGACATTGGAAAATATCGCTAAAGCCTGTAATGGTGAATACATTGGCGATGAAAGTTTAAAGAGCAATATAATTACAGGTGTGGAAAAAGACAGCAGATTAATTGAGGATGGCTTTCTTTATGTGCCTTTTGCAGGGGTAAGAGTAGACGGTCATGATTTTATAAATCAGTGTTTTGAAAAAGGGGCAATTTGCAGTTTAAGCGAAAAGAAACTTGATAATGTTAACGGACCATATATTTTGGTTGAATCAACAGCACAGGCTTTAAAGGATATTGCTGAGTTTTACAGAGAACAGCTTGACTGTAAAGTTATTGGTATAACAGGCAGTGTGGGTAAAACAAGTACAAAGGAAATTATCGCTTCTGTATTGTCTGAAAAGTTCAGTGTTTTAAAAACAGAAGGAAATTATAATAATGAAATTGGAGAACCGCTTACAGTTCTTAAAATTCGTGATAACCACGAAATTGCTGTAATCGAAATGGGTATTAGTGATTTTGAGGAAATGCACAGACTTGCAAAAGTATCTAAACCTGATGTTTGTGTAATTACAAATATTGGCACATGTCATCTTGAAAATTTAGGTGACAGAGATGGTGTGTTTAAGGCTAAAACAGAAATGTTTGATTACGCACAGGAAAATCCTTTTGTTGTTTTAAATGGTGATGATGACAAACTTGTCAATGTTAAGGAAGTAAAAGGAAGCAAACCTGTTTTCTTTGGTGTTGAAACAAAACAAAATGTATCTATAGATGAATATGAGCAAATAGGAGTAATGGGTACAAAGGCTGTTATTAATTATTTTGGCCATAAGTTTGAAACAGTAATTCCAATACCGGGCTACCATATGCTTTACAATGCCATGGCGGCAACATGTATAGGCGTTCATTTCGGTATGAGTTTTGATGAAATTGACAAAGGTATTAGAAAGTTAAAAGCCATAGGTGGCAGAAACAATATGTTCGAAGCAAATGGAGTTACAGTAATTGATGATTGCTACAATGCTAATCCAATGTCAATGAAAGCAAGTCTTGAAGTTTTATCTCACGCAACAGGTAGAAAAGTTGCTATTCTTGGTAACATGTTTGAACTTGGAGCTAAAGAGCTTGAACTTCATAGAGAGGTTGGAGAAACTGCAGGTCAGTTAAAAATTGATCTGGTAATTACTATAGGTGAACTTGCAAAAGAAATACATAAGGGGGCGTTTGCTGGTGCAGGTCAATGTCTTCATTTTGAGACAAAGGAAGAATTTCTTGAACAGATGGATGACATTATCAAAACAGGCGATACAGTTTTAATTAAGGCTTCAAACAGCATGAAGTTTAAAGAAATTGTAAATAAATTTCAGAAGTAAAAAGTGAGAGACTGAGAATTGTATAGTTTAGAAAAATCTTTAACATACAATTAGCAGTCTCTCTTTTTAATAATAGAAAAGTCTATTATTTAATTGAATTTTAACAGCGTTAAAATCCGATTATTTTCCGCTCATCTGTTTTTCCTGAGCTTCAATCATCTTTTTAACCATCTGGCCACCAACAGAACCAGCCTGAGCTGATGTTAAGTTACCATTGTAACCATCTGTAAGCTGTACACCAACTTCTGATGCACACTCCATTTTAAATCTGTTCATTGCACTCTTTGCTTCTGGAACATTAACGTTATTTGTGTTACTCATAATACACCTCCACATTTTTGTTTAATAGTAACTAACTTTCAATTGAATATTTGTTACACTACTATTATGTGGAAATATAAAAAATATAAACTGGTAAGTTGTTGTTTTTTTGACAAATTTTGAAAAACAATTTAAGCTTAAAAAATAAATTATTTAGGCTTAACTTTGATGAAATCAATAATGGAATTAACATAAACTTTAATGGTATCATCATTAATTGAATCAGCTTTTATAAACTGATATTTATCTTTATATTCTTCTTTAAATAAATATTTAAAATCAGTAGAATCTTTTACCGGAAGAAATTCTCCTGTGTGCTTTTCATAACATGTGGAAGCAGTAGCCTGCTTGCGGTATTTTGTGTCAACATAGTGGGCAACACTTTTATGGACGGCAACATCTTCGGTAGTAAGATAATAGTAATCTTTATAATTTGAATAAAAATATTTGTAAGTACCATTTAAAACATTAACAGTAAGTTCACCAACGTTTTCTTTTATTATTATACAGAACTTGCACGTTGTTTACAAGTCTGATTTTTATTTTGTGCACTGCTGAAACCGGATTCTATTGCAGATAC
>OGWS01001672.1_pt1 | contig 16349 bp, 13 predicted proteins | sample 1576111 | NCBI WGS metagenome assembly OGWS01 (sample SAMEA3541534, study PRJEB24748) | human gut metagenome | biome: human gut; feature: human-associated habitat; material: faeces | place: China | collected 2012
CCCTCCGAAACTTGAAAACGAACTCACTCTCCGCATGGATTCTGGCCATCCGGCCGTACAGTCTGGGGAATTCCGTCATCCTCATTCTCATCGGATCGGCCCTGGCCTTCACCGACGGCGGCTTCCGCCCGGTCGTCGCTCTGCTGTGTCTTGTCTTCGCCGTGACGATGCAGTGTACGGCCAATCTGGTCAATGATCTCTGCGACTTTTTGAAGGGAGCCGACCGCCCCGACCGACTGGGTCCCGACCGCGCTTTCGCCAAAGGCTACATCACCCTGCGGGCGATGAAGAGCGGTATCGCGGCTTTCACTCTGGCGGCCTGTGCAGCCGGAGCGGGATTGCTGGCCCTCAGCGGCTGGAACTGGTGGCTCCTGCTGGTGGGTGCCTCCTGCATTGTCTTCGCCTATTTTTACACGGCAGGCCCGTGGCCGCTGGCCTATCACGGTATGGGCGACATAGCCGTCATCCTTTTCTTCGGCCTGATTCCCGTCGGATTCACCTACTACCTCCAGTGCGGAGGGTGGAGCGGAGAAACCGCCGTAGTCGGACTGGCCTGCGGCATGGTGATCGACACGATGCTCATGATTAACAATTTCCGCGACCGGGAGGAGGACCGCCGCTGCAACAAGCGCACGATCGTCGTCTGCCTCGGAGCCGCAGCGGGACGCTGGGGTTACCTGGTTCTGGGCACAGGAGCCATCCTGCTGTGCCTCTCGCTGTTGGCCGAAGGCCGTATCGCCGCAGCTCTGCTGCCTCTGCCCTACCTTGCAGTCCATATCGCCACATGGCGCAAGATGGTACGCATCGACCACGGCGAAGAACTGAACGTCTGCCTCGGCGAAACGGCCCGCAACATCCTGCTCTTCGGCGCCCTGCTGACCGCAGGCATCCTGCTCGACAAAATCCTGTGCTAACAACGGTCGGCACCTACTGTCCCCGCCCCGACCGCACTTCGCAGTGGGTATCATGCCCGATTTCCGAAATTCTGACGATCCCAACCCAAAGTCGAACACAACGACCGTCGCACGGCAGACCGACGGCGCCATCCCCGGAAACCGACCGTCCCCAAACGATCGACCTGCCGGACCGAGATTCGCCGCCCTCGCAGAAAAGAGAGCACGGTCCGCACAAGCTCGAACCACCGGAGATCAAAACGAGCGCAAAGGACGCCAGCCGACTCTGCCCGGCGAAAAGACGGAAAACCCATAATTAAGTTCGGTGCATCGCCCTTCTTCCGTTATCTTCGCTCAAGATCGGAGGCGGTTCGGCAATCTTTGCGTGCAAGCCCGCACGATTGCTCTCACCTTTCACTATCTTTGCAGAAGATAGGATTCGCCTCGGAAAACTGGGAACAAGTTCCCGTTTTTTCCCGGCTTTCACTATCTTTGTCGTCATGCAAAACCACCTGACACTCTCCCAGCTCCAAAAGCTCGTCAAAGCGACGCTCGACGAAGCGTTCGCCCTGCCCGTATGGGTCAGTGCCGAAATCGCGGAGATCAAAATCAACTATTCGGGGCATTGCTACCTCGAACTGGTCGAAAAGGGTGGCGACAACGGCGTGCCGCTCTCGCAGGCCCGGGCGGTCATCTGGCGCACGGCTTACGCCCGCATCGCCGGCTATTTCGAGGCCGAAACGGGCCAGCGGCTCGCCGCGGGCATCAAAATACTGGCCAAGGCGCTGGTCACCTACCACGAACTTTACGGCTTCTCGCTCCAGATCACCGACATCGACCCCACCTACACGCTGGGCGACATGGAACGGCAGCGGCAGATGACCATCGCCCAGCTTCAGCAAGAGGGCGTCTGGGACATGAACCGCGAAGCGCCGATGCCCGTCGTGGTGCAGCGCGTGGCGGTCGTATCGAGCGCCAACGCCGCCGGCTATCAGGATTTCCGCAAGGAGCTGGCCAAAAGTCCCTACCGTTTCGACGAACCATGAATGAGGTGTATCTGCGGTCTGCCTCCCCGCCGTTTACAACGTCATTCATCTTTGCCCACCAGTCTGTCATAACAATTCCCTGATATCCCCACTCGCCACGCAGGATCGTCGTATTTAAGTCATAATTGGATGCCGTCCAGTGTCCGTTGACCGGGTTGTAAGAGGTCATGATCGAATTTGCATTTCCCTCTTTCACGGCAATCTCAAAACCTTTCAGATAGATTTCACGGAGTGCCCGCTCAGATACAACGGAGTTTACATTATGTCTTTCCGTCTCCTGATTATTCGCTGCAAAATGTTTCACGGTCGCAGAAGAACCGGCACTTCGGATTCCCCTTGTCATTGCCGCCGCAAACTGTCCTGTCACAAGCGGATCTTCACTGAAATACTCAAAGTTACGTCCATTTAATGGATAGCGGTGGATATTGATTCCCGGTCCAAGCAGGGTGTCGATCTCGTTTCCAACTAATTCCCTGCCTTCCATCTGATATAATTCTTCCATCATTGGAATATTAAAGGAACATGCAAGGAGTGTTCCGATCGGGAGCTGTGTTGCCTTTAATCCGCTCTCCATACGGATGCCGGACGGGCCATCGGATGCGCAGGCAATCGGGATGCCATAACCATGCAGGCTGTCGCTGACACCGCCAAATGCGGATGCTGTACCCGGTGTTACCTTCGGGCTGCTCATTCCCTCGCCGCGGACGATCACGGCTAACTCCTCGTTGGTAAACTGTGCTACAAATGCGTCCAATTCTTCTTCCACACTGCTGCCATTTTTGATATTCTCTGCAACCGCCTGTAAGGTAATTCCTTTATTTCCGGTCTGTGGCAGTTCTTTTGGCAGACGGCTTTTGATCCGCTCTGCCAGATCAACCATCTGCTGTGGTGCTTTTTCATATGCACGGGCAAACACCCCGTCCTCCTTTTGTCTGCCTGTCTTAAGACGCAAAAATTCTTTTGTCGGCGCAAGCGCCTCCTCCAACTCCTCTGTGACGATACAGGAAGAAACCTCATAACCGCCTTTTCCGTCCACATTGGCTTTTTCTGTGCATCTGACGCTGTTTCCAACATAGATCTTATACAGACCTTCCTCTAAGACATAGCAGGACTTATGACCAGTCACACCGCTGTCGTCATAGGAAGCAAACCGGCTTACCGGAATGGTAAGTTCAAGTACTTCCTCCTCGCCCGGAGCAAGCAGTTTTGTCTTTGCAAATCCGCACAATACCTTTGCCGGTTTTCCAAGCTGTCCCTGTGGGGCGGACACATAAACCTGGGCAGCCTCTTTTCCGGCTGCTGCCCCGGTATTTTTCACACGGATACTGAGTGCGATCTTTGCATCTTTTCCATTTCCTGTACTCTCCGCTTTTACCGTCTCCATGGAAAATTCCGTATAAGATAAACCGAAACCAAACTCATACATTACTTTTTCCGGTGCGAATGTCTCAAAATAACGGTAGCCGACATAGATATCTTCCGCATAAATATTTTCTGTCTTACTTCCAAAATGGTCCGCTACTGGGTAATCAGAAAGTTTCTCCGCGATCGTATCCGTCAGTTTTCCGGATGGTGTCACTCTGCCCGATAACAGATCTGCAACGGCGTTCGCGCCTTCCATTCCTCCCTGCCAGATGTAAAGAATCGCTTTGATGTGATCCTGATATGCTGCATCTTTCGTCCAGCTCATATCAATGATATTAGACACATTTAAAAGCACTGCCACTTCGTCAAAATATTTTGTTACGATGCGAAGATTTTCTTTCTCCCGTTTTGTCAGAAGATAACTGCCTTCCGTGTCCTCGTAATCTTTATCCTCACCGGCAGTTCTTCCGATCAGAAAAATAGCTTTTTCAGACTTTTCTGCTGCGCGGCGTGCGATCTCGTCGGTGATTTCCATCTCTGCCTGATGCCACGGCTCTGCCGCCCAGCCACCGCCTCCGTTGTCAAACGGATGCTCCTTTAACCATTCTTTATAGATTTCTACCAGTTCCTCATTTACAGGGAAAACATTATTTTCTTTGATTCCGTCTAAAATATTTTTGACATACGGCACATTGACCGCCCCGCCTGAACCGGTTCCACTCCGGTAATACTCAATCTGGCTTCTCCCGAAAATAGAAACTGTCTCATCCTTTTTGACCGGAAGCATATGCCCCTCATTCTTTAAAAGCACGGCTCCCTCTGCCGCTGCCTCTCTGCAGTATGCTGCCAGTTCCGGCAGCGGAACACCGATTCCACTGTTACCCATGATAATCCTCCATTTTAATCTCCATTCTTGCGCTGTCTTTCAATGAAAACAACGTTTTCATTTGCATCTCAAGTTTGTGCGTAAGCACAAATCTTGCGTGTGAAAATCTTATTTTTCACACTATATATCTGTTGTTATCTTTTCAGCCTGTCATTGTTTTTGTCCATGATTGTTTTTCGCCTGATTTCAGTCAATTTTCAGTATTAATCCTAAAATACGCTTTGCGCAGATCTCCATCTCTTCTCTTGTCAGTACTCCTGCCTCTTTCGCGCGGAGCAGGCTCTCCGGGAATCCACATGCCATCTTGATGTCATTTCCCGCTTTTACTTCTTTATAATGCTCGCCGCTTGTCCACCAGTCGGTCGTGACCATGCCCTGATAGTTCCACTCACCTCTTAAGATGTCCTCTAAAAGTTCACGGTTTTCAGAAGTTCTGTGTCCGTTTACGATATTGTAAGATGACATAATGCACCACGGATCTGCCTCTTTTACGATAATCTCAAACGCCTTTAAATAAATCTCCCTTGCTGCCCGCTCGGACACTCTGGAATCGCTTTCCTTACGGTTTGTCTCCTTATTGTTGCATGCAAAATGTTTGACCGTCGCGGCAATATGTTTTGACTGGATTCCCTTTACCATTGCAGATGCCATTTTCCCGGTCAGATACGGGTCTTCGGAATAATACTCGAAGTTTCTTCCGCAAAGCGGACTTCTGTGGATATTGACCGCAGGCGTCAGCCAGACGGCAATGTTATTTTCCTTCACCTCAGCGGCACCTGCTGCACCAACCTGATATAACATATCCGGGTTCCAGGTACATGCTAAAAGTGTCGCACACGGCCACGCCGTCGTAACTACGCCGCATTTTTTCTCAATGCGGAGTCCGGCAGGTCCGTCCGCCGTCATAATATTCGGGATTCCATACTCCGGCATATTTCCAAATCCAAATGTATTTGCCACACCGGTATTCGGCTGTCCGCCTAAAATATGCGCAAGTTCCTCATCCGTCATCTGTGTCACAAATTCATCCAGCGTGATCTTTCCTTCTGCAACTTCCATAAAAATATGTGCGTCTTTCTTATACGGCTGTGACCAGATCTGATGTCCCGGCAGTGCGCGGACAGCCGGTGAAAATCCATCGCTTTCCTCCCTCGGAACACGTTTGATTGCGGAGTAATCCGGATCATTCGGTTCGGACTGCGGCAGTTTTTCAAAACTTCCATCGGAGAGCATGCGCTCCGCAAGTGAAGTCGGAACCAGTTTTGCGGTAAGCTGCTCTGTTACGGTATCCTCTGGCATTGTAAAACAAAATACCTGCTCTGTTTCCCGCACGGACGTGCCAAGATAAAACTGATACTTACCTTTTTCCAGCACATAGGCAGATTTCTGAATTTTTCCCAGATCATCATAGGATGCAAGCTGTGCCACCGGTGCCTCTAACGTCAGAAGCTGTGTTTCTCCCTGTGCTAACAGTCGTGTTTTTTCAAATGCTGCAAGGACTCTCTTTGCCTTTCCAAGTACGCCCTGCGGTGCCTGCGCATATAACTGCATGACTTCTTTTCCCGGATATTTTCCGGTGTTGGTCACATTGACACGCACGCGGATCACACCCTGTTTTTCTTCCGCAGATACTAACGCACGCTCGAAAGTCGTGTAGGAAAGACCGTAGCCAAACGGATAATTGACGGCTTTATCAGCCCCCGGTATTGTCTCAAAATAGCGGTAGCCGACGTAGATATCTTCTTTATAATCGACATATTTTACCGATTCATGGAATGTCTCCGATGACGGATAGTCTTCCAGTTTCTTTGCAAATGTGTCGGAAAGTTTTCCGGATGGACTGCCGACGCCGCACAGAAGCTCTGCTGCTGCGCTTCCGCCTTCCATACCCCCCTGCCATGCCATCAGCACCGCCTGAATTTTTTCATTTTCTGCAAACCAGTCCGTATCGACCATGCCGCCGACATTCATAACGACTGCCACCTTCGGGAACAACTGCTGCACCTGTTCCACCATCGCGCTCTCTTCCTTCGTCAGGTAAAAGTCTCCGTCCGGAAAAATGCGCTCTGCCTTTTCCAGCAGCGGATCTGTCTGTACCGACTCATCCATCTCCTTATCATAAGAACTCTTTCTGTCCCAGCCTTCCCCGGAAAAACGGCTGATGCAGATCACTGCCGTATCCGTGTACGCTCTCGCTTTTTTTGCAGTTTCTTCCGGAAACGCAGGCTCTACTGTCATTCCCGGTTCTGCTCCTGCCTCGTACTGTTTTTCTACCTCTTTACGGTAATAATCAGAGAGTGCCTCATACACTTCTACTTTTTCCGGCAGCTTCTTGAATCCCTCATACAAATTTGTCGTATAAGCAACGGTTACATCTCCGCTTCCGCCACCACCCTTGACATAGTCAAAACTGCCTTTTCCAAACAGGGCGAGTTTGGTGCCTGCCTGAAATGGGAGAAGGCTTTCATTGTTCTTTAGAAGAACCATGCCTTCTTTGGCGGCTTCTTTTGACAGGGTGATGTGTGCTTTTGAGGCGGTGACTTTGGTGCCGTCAGCTCCGAGAGGGAGGTTGGGTTGATAAAGTGATCTTTGCCATTTTTCCATGATTGTGGGCTCCTTTTTGAAATATTTGGTGGGTGGGCGTTGGAGGCAAAACTCTTCCGAAGGCTGTGAGCGTTGGGGCAAAACTCCTCTTTAGGCTGTGAGCGTTGGAGGCAAAACTCCTCTTTAGGCTGTGAATGTTGTGAGGCATACACAGATTTAACGAAGGCACGCTCTCGCTGCGTGTCGCTCGTAGCGGTACTAAGCGACCAAAATACGGTCGCTAAGGACCGACGGCTCCCCAGCACCTTCTTTTAAATCTGCGTCCCCCTCGCAACAGATGCAGGTTGTTGGGGAGTTTTGCATGCAGCGCTTTCAGCGTATTGATGCGTTTTGTCGGCAACGGCTTCTTGGTTTCGATGCATTTTTGCCTGCAACGGCTTCTTGGTTTTGATACGTTTTGTCGGCAGCGGCTTCTTGGTTTTGATGCGTTTTGTCGGCAACGGCTTCTTGGTTTCGATGCGTTTTTGCCTGCAACGGCTTCTTGGTATTGACGCGTTTTGTCGGCAACTCTCTTACGTTTCTTATATTCTTTATATTCCTATCATACTTACCTTACACTTTTATTTCAAGGCAGATAATGACTTGTATTTCGGTCGATATTGACTTATTATGAGCTTAACAACAAAGTTGGCAGAATCAGTCCTATCGTATTTTACAAGGACTGCCGCACATATTTTCCGGAAGGCTTTCCAACATGCCCTGCGGTCTGTACAGCGCCGGGGTGTCCGGGTAAGGTGGAGCCGTCTTACCGCTTTTTGTGTGTTCCTTAGCGGGCACATGAACAAAAAGTCATGCTGCGGACAGTTGTCCGAGCTCAATGCACTTTTGGCTTTCCATAAACGAAAAAGCGAGTTCTGGGAGCAGCATGAAATTGCCACTTTGTTCAGGTGCCCGCTTAGGAACACGAAAAAGCGGTAACCGGCTCAGCTTTACCCGGACACTCCGGCGCCATACAGACCGCAGGAAGGCTCGCCAAAACCCCCGCATGCCACAAATCAATTTCCCCCAGAAGAAAGGAATCCCCACCACCATGACCACCCACGAAATCATCACCTCCAAACCCAAACTTCCCGTCTACTTCGACATCTACCAGTCCGACAACCAGCTCGTGCCCAGCCACTGGCACGCACACGTTGAGATTTTATACATCTCCTCCGGTTCCATGCATGTCATCTGCCGCGAGGAATCCTTCCTGCTGCACACAGGCGATATCTTTCTGGTGAATTCCGGTGACATCCATTACACCCGCACGATCGGCAGAACGGAAACCTACCTGCTGCAGATCCCGTTTGACTTCTTTAACCAGATGCTTCCCGGTTTTGCCTCCATCCGTTTTCAGGAATACTTTTCTGCGGAAAAATATAAAAATGACCCCGTATTCTGCGAAATGCGGGATCACTTACTGACCATGGGTTACTTATATAAAAATGAAAAAAATGGCTACCAGTTTTTATTTGGCAGCCACCTTCATCATTTTCTTTATATACTTTATACTTCTTACGTCCTGCCGCAGTCACAGAGTACCGTCTCGCAGGATACCAAAACGCTCACAAGGCTGAAAGATATCATAACTCATGTGGAAAGGCATTATATGGAACCGCTCTCCCTCTCGGATATCTCAGACCGTTTTGCACTCAATCCCGAATACTTCTGCCGTTTCTTTAAGAAAAACATGGGATTCACCTTCTTAGAATACGTCAACATGGTACGGCTTTCCCATATTTATTCTGACCTCATGCAGACCGGCGACAGCATTACACAGATCATGGAACGCCACGGTTTTATCAACTATAAGGTATTCAACCGTATGTTCAAAGAAGTATACGGCTGTCTGCCCTCGAAAGTCCGCCATCAGTAACCAACCGGCTGTCTGCCTTCAGATGCCCGTCATTAATAACCGATCGGCTGATCCTTGCTTCCCACCTTAAGACGTGCCATAGCACGCGCTAATGAGGCTTTGGAGCGATGATACTCTTCAATGCTCTGTTTCTGGCGGAGCTGTTCTTCCGCACGCTCTTTTGCTTCCTGCGCACGTCTTACATCGATCTCCTCCGGTGATTCACAGGTGTCTACAATGACTGTTGCACGGTTGTTGATGATCTGCGCAAACCCGGTTCCCGTAACACCGTAGATCGTGTTTCCGTTTTCCTCTAAGATACGGATCTCTCCGACCTCCACGGCAAACACCATATTTTCATGGTGCGCCTGGATCGCCTTTAAACCATCATGGAGCGGCAGGACTACCTGTGCACATCTTCCATCGTAAAATACCTTATCACAGGCAATTACTTTTAAGCTAAATGTATTCATGTTCCTCCCTCCTAGCTGGCGGAACCGGTATTACCCATTGTCTTTGCCCGCTCAATGACATCCTCGATCGTTCCTACGTTAAAGAAAGCAGCTTCCGGATATTCATCCATCTCACCGTCAACGATCGCCTTAAATCCACGTACTGTATCTTTTAACGGCACATATTTGCCCGGTACACCGGTAAAGTTCTCTGCAACATGGAACGGCTGGGATAAGAACTTCTGAATCTTTCTTGCACGGTAAACAGTTAATTTATCCTCCTCAGAGAGCTCCTCCATACCGAGAATTGCAATGATATCCTGTAACTCTGTGTATTTCTGAAGAATCTCCTGTACACGTCTTGCTGTCTCATAATGCTCTTTTCCGACAACATCCTCCTCAAGAATACGTGAGTTTGACTCCAACGGATCAACTGCCGGATAAATACCCTGCTCAACGATTTTTCTGGAAAGAACGGTCGTTGCATCCAGATGTGCGAATGTCGTTGCAGGAGCCGGGTCAGTTAAATCATCTGCCGGCACATAAACTGCCTGTACAGAAGTAACAGAACCATTCTTTGTAGATGCGATACGTTCCTGTAACTCACCCATTTCCGTTGCCAGTGTCGGCTGATAACCAACGGCAGATGGCATACGTCCTAACAGGGCGGACACCTCAGAACCTGCCTGTGTGAAACGGAAAATATTATCAATGAATAAAAGCACGTTCTGATGCTCCTCATCACGGAAATATTCTGCCATGGTAAGTCCTGTCTCAGCAACACGCATACGTGCTCCTGGCGGCTCGTTCATCTGACCAAACACTAAGGCTGTCTTTTCGAGTACGCCGGATTCTTTCATCTCGGACCAGAGGTCATTACCCTCTCTTGAACGCTCTCCGACACCGGTAAAAATGGAATATCCGCCGTGCTCGGTTGCAATGTTACGGATCAGCTCCTGGATCAATACCGTTTTACCAACGCCGGCACCACCGAACAGACCGATCTTACCACCTTTTGCATACGGTGCTAAAAGGTCGATGACCTTGATTCCTGTTTCAAGTACCTCAACGACCGGACTCTGATCCTCGAAAGATGGCGGATCTCTATGGATACACCAGTGTTTCTCTCCCTCTAAAGTCTTGCCGCCGTCTAAGGTATCTCCTAATACATTGAATAGACGCCCCAATGTGCCCTGTCCGACCGGAACCGTAATACCGCTTCCCGTAGCAACAACTTCCATGTCCTTGTGAAGTCCCTCACTGGCAGCTAACATAATACAACGTACTGTGTTATTGCCGATATGCTGTGCAACTTCCATGACACAGCGTTTTCCGCCGTTGTCTACTTCAAGCGCATCTTTGATAAACGGAAGGTCATTATCTTCAAATTCAACGTCTACTACAGGTCCCATGACCTGCACGATTTTTCCTGTTTTCATTCCGCTTTCACATCCCCTTCCTATTTTTTCTTCTTTTTCTTCTGTGCCTTCGCACCGCCGATTACCTCTGTGATCTGCTGGGTAATCGCAGCCTGACGCACACGATTGTATTCAATGGACAAAGTCTGCAGCATCTCTTTTGCACTGTCTGTTGCCGCCTGCATCGCCATCATTCGTGAATTGTGCTCACTGGCAAATGACTCCACGAGTGCACCGTAAATAAATCCGTTGACATAGTTCGGCACCACATGCTCTAAAATATCCTGCATGGTCGTATCTGCCTTGATCTCCTCCTGATAAATATCAACAGGAGCTTTCCCCATGAAATCCTCTTTTACCAGTGGAAGCAGTTTCATCATTTCCGCTTCCATGGAAAATGAGTTTTCCATTTTCGTGTAAATGATGTATACCTCATCCAATTCGTTGTTATTGTATAACTCCAGAATACGTTCTGTGATAACTCTGGCTCTGTGCAGGGAAGGATTTTGCACCGTATATTTAAACTCGGTATCTACCTCTAACCCTTCCTTGGTAAAATACTGTCTTCCAAGCTCTCCGACGACGAACAGTTTGTTGTTTTCGCCCTGCTCAAACAGTTCATGCGCCATTTTAATGACGTTATGGTTGTACGCACCTGCCAGTCCCTTATCTGCAGTGATCACAATGTATCCCCTGCGTTTTTTGTCGTCCGGAATCTCCTCGCGCTGGTCAAAATACCGGCTCTTAGCATCCGGAATATGACGGAGCAGTCGTGAGATTGCAGACTGTAACGCATAGAAATACGGCTCTGTATTTTCGAGCTTCTGCTTTGCACTTCTTAACTTTGCAGAGGAAATCATATACATGGCACTCGTGATCTTCATCGTATCCTGAATACTTTTCATTCGTTTCTGAATTTCCTTGGTATTTGCCATGCTCTATCACCTGCTCTTAAATTCTTTGACTGCCTCTACGATCTTTTCTGTAATCTCATCATCCAGCACTTTTTTCTCGTTGATGGCATCAACGACATCTTTATGCTCGATTTTAAAGAAATCCAGTAATCTTCCCTGGAACTCTTTCATCTGTTTGATATCCACATCCAAAAGCAGACGTTTGTTTGCTGCAACCAGTGTAATTACCTGATCTGCGAGGCTCATCGGATGGCAGAGCGGCTGTTTTAAGAGCTCCATCAGTCCTTTACCATACTGTAACTGCTCTTTCGTCATATCATCCAGATCGGAGCTGAACTGTGTAAACACTTCCATCTCACGGTACTGCGCCAGATCGATACGGATCGTACCGGATGCTTTTTTCATTGCCTTTGTCTGTGCCGCACCACCTACACGGGATACGGAAAGACCTACGTTGACCGCCGGTCTCATACCGGAGTTGAACAGATCACTCTCTAAGAAAATCTGACCATCTGTAATGGAAATAACGTTCGTAGGAATGTAAGCGGAAACATCGCCTGCCTGTGTCTCGATGATTGGCAGTGCGGTAATGGAACCTCCGCCTAACTCGTCGTTTAACTTACTGGAACGCTCTAATAATCTTGAATGTAAATAGAATACGTCTCCCGGATATGCCTCACGTCCCGGTGAACGCTCTAAAAGTAATGACAGTGCACGGTATGCCACTGCATGTTTGGAGAGATCATCATATACGATCAGGACATCTTTTCCTTTGTACATGAAGTACTCTGCAAGTGCTGTTCCTGCATACGGAGCGATGTACTGTAAGGATGCAGATTCACTCGCTGTCGAGGAAAGCACGATGGAATAATCCATGGCACCGTTCTTTGTCAGTGTATTCACCAATTTTGCAACCGTAGATGCCTTCTGACCGATTGCAACGTAAATGCAGACAACATCTTTGCCTTTCTGGTTTAAGATGGTATCTACTGCGATCGATGTTTTACCGGTCTGACGGTCACCGATGATCAGCTCACGCTGTCCACGTCCGATTGGGAACATGGAGTCGATCGCAAGAATACCTGTCTCCATTGGCTGTTTTACGGACTGTCTGTCTACGATACCCGGTGCTTCCTGCTCGATGGCACGGTAATCATCTGCTTTGATCTCACCTTTTCCATCGATCGGGGCTCCAAGGGCATTGATAATTCTTCCAAGGTAAGCATCACCTACCGGAATACCTGCTTTTTTCTTAGTTCTGGTTACTTTCGTTCCCTCTTTGATCTCTGTGTCTTTACCAAAAATAATACAGCCTACCTGATCACGTTTGATATCCTGTACCATTCCGCGGACACCGTTCTCAAAGATAACGATCTCACCATACATCGCATGCTCAATACCATAAATCGTTGCAATACCATCACCAACCCAGATGACAGTTCCGACTTCCTGGTCTTTGCTTACCATGTCATAGTTCTCTATCTCTGTTTTCAGGATAGATATAATCTCTTCTGAACTGATAGAACCCACGTTATCACCTCCACGCTAATCTTCTCTCTAACCGATTTAAGCGCCCTTTCATGCTGTAATCTTCTTCTATATCTCCTACCCGCAGTACAAATCCACCGATCAGTTCCGGCTTCTTTTCCAATGCAAGCGCAACTTTATCTTTCTGATATTTCTTTGCAAGATATGCCTTCATCTGTGCCACTTCATCCTCTGTCGGCGCTAAGACATACTCCAGTTTTGCCTGAAGGATACCATTTTTCTCCGCTTCCACTACATCATATGCGGCAAAAATTTCCTCAAGGAGATCTGCCTCACCGTAATCGCAAACCACCTTCAGAAAATTTTTCATTGATTCCGGAAAAATCCGGTCGATCAGCTTATGTTTGTCCTGTTTTGACACAACCGGGCTTTTTAAACTCTTCGGCAGATCCTGGGTCAGAGAAAGAATCTCTTTTGTCTCATCAACCGCTTCTCTTGTCACACCAAGCTCTAAGAGAACCGTTGCATAATTATTTGCTGTCTGCGTCATTCACACCACCTGCTTTTGTCAAAAACTGTTGATACAGTAACCGGTTATTCTCGTTCGTACTTGCCTCACCAAGTACTTTTCCTGCTGCTGCCACTGCAAGAACTGCAATCTGTGACTGAAGATCCTGCACAGTTTTGTCACGTTCGAGTTCCACGGTCTTATGGGCATTCTCGATGATCTTTTCTGCTTCCGCATCCGCCACATTGATTCTGTTCTCATACTCTGCCTGTGCACTCTTACGAGTTTTCTCAAGCAGTTCTGCAGATTCCTCATGCGCCTGTGCAAGCATTCCCTCATACTGTTTCTTTAAGTCTCCCGCTTCTGCCTTTAATTTGTTGGCATCTGCGATCTGACCTTCGATCATCTGCTTACGCTGCTCCATAACATTCGTGACAGGACCAATTAAAAACTTACGAAGTCCCAGATACAGAACGATCAGGTTAATGATGGTAAAGACGACGTTCCAATCTATTCTTAATAATTGCATTCTCTACCAGACCCTTTCCTTAACCTAAGAATAAGATAATTAAAATTGCAACAACCATACCGAAAATTGCAGTACCTTCGGCAAGTGCACAACCAAGTAATAATGCTTTTGTGATCTTTCCGTCTGCTTCCGGCTGTCTTGCGATAGCGTCTGTTGCCTTAGATGTTGCAAGACCGATACCGATACCTGCTCCAATACCTGTTAATGCTGCGATTCCTGCTCCAATAGCGATTAATGATGTCATGATAAATTTCTCCTTTTTTGTTTTTACTTTTTTTACTCGATGCTTTCCTTAATAAATAAGGATGTTAAAAATACAAATACATACGCCTGAATGAATCCGTCAAACAAGTCAAAATAAAGACTGAGTGGAACCGGTACTAAAAGCGGTGCCACGATCTTAATCAGCTCCATAATGACGAATGCCCCTAAAATGTTACCAAAAAGTCGCATACACAATGATAATGGACGGATAAATATCTCCAATATATTCATTGGTAACATAATTGGAATCGGTTCGGCGAAACTCTTCAGAAAACCTTTCATTCCTTTTGCACGTACTCCCGAATACTCGATCAGTACAATGCTCATCAATGCAAGCGCACCGGTAACACCGACATCCTTTGTCGGGGATTTCAGTCCAAACAGTCCGATCATATTAGCGATTGCAATGTAAACTCCTACTGTCATTAAATAAGGAATATAACATTTTCCTTCCTCTCCAAGCAGATCGTAAAAGAAGTTATGCAATCCGCCAACGACGGTTTCCACTGCCAGCTGACGTTTTCCTACGTTCTCTACACGCAGATTTCTTCCTAAGAAAAATGCCGCTACCAAAAGAACTGCCATAATTACCCACGTTACTACTACCGATTCGGCAACCGGAATACCTCCAAACACCGGAATCGTGAAAGCAGTTTCACAGTTCAGCTCTTCCATCAGCGCTTTCGATAATTCCTCCGTATTCTCACTTCCCTTCTTTCCTACACTTCGCTGTATTTTATTGAAAATTTTTCCACTTGTCAATTTTTTGTCAGAGTCAAATTTTTCATTCCTATTTTGGTAATTTTATACAACTTCTTTTTATGTTTTTTGTAAGTTTTTTTACGTTTTGGGAATTGAATATTTCATTTGTTTATAATTATTTTATTTTTACCCTGAATTGAATCCAAAATATAGTCCAAAATACCTAAAAAAGTTTACATTTCTTATGCAATATCTTTTACGATTCTTTAATAAATTACATATTGCGCTGCATTCCGCTATATCCCTCTCCCCAATCACTCAAAGATTTTTCTGATCATTTATCTCAACAACTTCTCTATTGATTCTCAACCGACTATTGTCACTCGTAATTTATACTCGCACATTGATTCATCACATCATATACTAAAATAAATAGCTTACTGTACTGGAGACTTTCAATGAACACAGAGACCAGAGGAACACTTTCCCGGCGGGGTAATATTTCACAGATCACAAATGCTTTCGTGGAGGAGGTCAATGCTTTTTCCAACACTTCCACCGGATATATCATCGTATCTTATGCAGCCTCACCCGGACAGCAATCCGACAACATCCAGATGCTCCGTTTAAATATCAACCGGAACACTGTCAGCCTCGATTCATCCGGTCTGGTCATATCCCTGTCGGAAATCCGTCCGCAAACATGGATCAATGCCGTTTTCTCTTCTGCAATGACACGGAGCATCCCTCCACAGGCAAATGCATTTCTGATCATGGTACAGAAGCGGCGCCCTCAAATTGAAATTGCAACATCGATCGGCAGGATTGCAAGTATCGACGCCGCAAATGGCTTTTTGTACACCGGCAATCCAAACGACATCAACAGCCAGGTCCGCTACGTCGTCTCAAATTCCACCTTCTCCGATCCATCCGGCCGCCCGATCACACTTTCATCCCTCCGCCCCAGCCAGCGCGTCCGCATTACACATGCAACCACACAGACCGCAAGCATCCCACCTCAGACAATAGCGTTTCATGTGCAGTTATTGTAACCGAATCTTTACTATGGCTTCACAATTTTTTCAAATATTTACCACAATTTCATCATGAACTTCGTTTACTATAAATAATGTCAAAAGGAAATAAACCTTTTTCACATAAAACAGTTTCTTTTTTTTCATAACAAAAGCCAGTAAAACATCCCCCGTTTTACTGGCTCCTCCTTTTTTATTCACCTTATATTTTTGATTTATCTTGTCATAAAATTATTTAGAAATTCAGTAAATTTGATTTTGCGGGCATTTTTATCCAACCCACAGTCAACCCACTTAAAACAGCATAAAAAATCGGAAGTGCTGATTTTTCAACACTTCCAATCTTTTAAGTAATGAGACATCGGGGATTCGAACCCCGGACAACTTGATTAAAAGTCAAGTGCTCTAC
>OGWS01001674.1_pt1 | contig 16342 bp, 15 predicted proteins | sample 1576111 | NCBI WGS metagenome assembly OGWS01 (sample SAMEA3541534, study PRJEB24748) | human gut metagenome | biome: human gut; feature: human-associated habitat; material: faeces | place: China | collected 2012
GAGCAGTTCCTACTGCACCAACTAATGCAGACGCACCGCCGCCGCCCGGAACCGGCGCTTTCGATGCCAGCGTTTCAAGCCACAGTCCCATCCGTTCTTTCTCTATCATAATAAGGAATCCTCGCTTTCGTTCTTTTGCCTTTACTCTCTTTGGCTCTCTTGCGCTCGTCCTCGTGACGCAAGTCACTCGATTTCCTCGCCGTTCGCCACATTATACCATAGGAAAAGAAAGAACGCCAGTCCGTGAGTGGATTGGCGTTCCAAAATTTGCATTCGAAAGTCTGCACACATTTTTTCTGCTTCGTGCCTGCAATTCCAGTAAATCAGGAAACGTGTACTTGCTACCGCAGCTGTTCCATCGGGTCTTTTCCGAGAATTCCCGGCTCTGTCATGGTGTATGGGTTCAGCACGGTATTTAACTGTTCCGCATCCATCAGACCCTTTTCCAGAATCAGATCTCGTACCTGACGGCCGGTGCGCAGTGCTTCTTTCGCAATGTTTGCTGCTGTCTCATAGCCGACATACGGACAGATCGCGGTGATGACACCGATGCTGTTCTCTACCTCTTTGCGGCAGTGCTCCTTGTTCGCGGTGATTCCGGTAATACAGTTGTCCACCAACGTCTTGACTGCGTAGGTCAGCGTCTCGATCGATTCAAACAAATTATAGAAAATGATCGGCTCAAAGGCATTCAGTTCCAGCTGTCCGGCCTCTGCTGCCATCGTGATCGTCACATCGTTTCCGATGATATTGAAAGCAACCTGATTGACCACCTCCGGGATAACCGGGTTGATCTTGCCCGGCATGATGGAAGAACCATTCTGTCTCGCCGGAAGGTTGATCTCGCCAAAACCGGTTCTCGGTCCCGATGACATCAGGCGCAGGTCATTGGACATCTTGGACAGGTTCACGGCACAATTTTTCACAATGCCAGATACGGAGGCATAGCTGTCCAGGTTCTGAGTCGCATCGATCATGTCGTAGGACTGCACCAGCTCCTCACCGGTTAACGTGGACATATTTTTTACCACGCGGTGAAAATACTGGACATCCGCATTCAGTCCGGTTCCGATCGCGGTACCGCCCAGGTTTAAGCAGCGGATTTCTTCCTTCGCATTGTCGAACCGTCTGATATCGCGGCGGATGGCCGATGCATACGCGTGGAATTCCTGTCCCAGGCGGATCGGCACGGCATCCTGCAGCTGGGTTCTGCCCATCTTGATCACGGAATCAAACTCTTTCGCCTTGTCCATGAGTGCCTCTTCCAGGCGTTTCAGCTGCTCCTGCGCATTGCCAAGCAGCTTTAACGCTGCCATCTTTCCGCAGGACGGGAATACGTCATTGGTGGACTGTCCAAAGTTAACATGGTCATTCGGATTGACCAGCTTGTAATCGCCCTTCTTTCCGCCCAGGATCTCGATCGCGCGGTTGGCAATGACCTCGTTTGCATTCATGTTCAAAGAAGTTCCGGCACCGCCCTGGATCGGGTCTACGATAAACTGATCGTGCAGCTTTCCGGCAATGATCTCGTCGCAGGCCTGGGTAATGGCCGATGCCCGCTTCTTATCCAGCTCGCCCACCTCAAAGTTGGTGATGGCCGCCGCCTTTTTGATCTGCGCCACACTGTTGATCAGTTCCGGATGCATTTTCAGCCCCGTTATATTAAAATTCTCATAAGCACGAAGCGTCTGAACCCCATAATAGGCATCCTCCGGCACTTCCTTTCCTCCAATCGAATCGTGCTCCAGACGATATTTCTTTTCCTCTTCCTTCATGTTCCTGATCCTCCCATGTATCTTTTCGTCCAAATGTCCTGCCATACAAATATTCCATGCTTCCCTGCAGGCTGCTGCCGTTTTCTGCCATCTTGTTCCCGCATTTGTGTCCCGCAGCAGAATCTCTCTTATGTGGTTCTGACATTGTTTGTTCTTGACACCAGTATAATTTGGCACTACACTATTTTCAAATACTTATAAAATCATACTTTTTATAGATGTTTATCTATATCAGGAGGAAGTTATGTTTCAGGGGATGCGTTACGTTTACGAAGTTTACAAAGAAATGAGCTTTTCGAAGGCCGCCCGCAATCTGTTCATCAGCCAGCCATCGTTAAGCGCTGCCGTCAAAAAAGAGGAAGCCCAGATCGGTTTCCCCATCTTCGACCGCAGTTCCAATCCCATTCAGCTCACAGATCTCGGAAAAGAATATATCCGCTCCATCGAGATCATCCTGGATGTGGAAAACGGCTTTCAGAACTATATCAATGACATGCGGGAGATCAAAAGCGGCTCCATCTCCATCGGTGGCACCAACCTCTTCATTTCCTATGTGCTGCCGCCGTTCATTTCCAGATTTACGGAGCGCTATCCACAGGTTCACTTAAATCTGGTCGAGGCAACCACCGCAGAACTGACCGAAAAACTGTTTTCCGGCTCCCTGGACCTTTTGATCGACAACCAGAACATGGATCCTGCCGTCTACAGCAAACGTTTCTTTTGTGAAGAACACCTGCTGCTGACCGTTCCATCCCGCCTGCCCGTCAATGAGACGATGAAAAATTATTCCCTCACCGCTTCTGATATCCTGGAAGACCGGCATTTTAACTCCCGTATTCCACCGGTTTCCCTGGAACATTTCCAGAATGAAAACTTTCTCCTTTTAAAAGGTGGAAATGATACAAGAACACGAGCTGACCGGATGTTCCACAACGCGCACGTTCTTCCCAAAATCCGTTTAGAGCTGGACCAGCAGATCACCGCCTACAATCTCTCCCGGCACGGCATGGGGATCTCCTTCAGCTCCGACACCCTGATCCGCCATGTTCCGGACGCCGAAAACCTGGTGTACTATAAGCTCAACCACCAGGATGCTTCCCGGGAAGTGAACTTTTACTACAAGCGCAGCCGGTATATGCCAAAGGTAGTCAGCACGTTTCTGGATATGATCTGATCTTTGTGGGAAATTTTCGCACAATTTCCCACAATTTTTGCCAGCAAATGCTTTACCGATTATCTATAGTATCTATATCACTTATAGATAGTTGTCTATATCGTTTACGTTTACCCTTCCACAAGAAAGTGTCCTTTGGCATTTTCTGGCACTTTCTTGACATTTTTGTCCTCTGATTTTATACTTATTTTAATCAATTACATAAGGGGGGCTACCTATGAAAAAGATCCTGGAAGAATTCAAGGCATTCGCGCTGAAAGGCAACATGATCGACATGGCAGTCGCTGTAATCATCGGCGGCGCATTCAACGGACTGATCACCTCTCTGGTTGAAAACGTAGTCATGCCGGCATTAAGCCTGATCACCGGAAAAATCGACTTCAGCAACATGTTCATCGCCTTAAACGGCGAGCACTACACAACCCTGGAAGCAGCAAAAGAACAGACCTCCGTCATCGCCTATGGTCTGTTTGTAACCCAGCTGATCAATTTCCTGATCATGGCCTTTGTTGTGTTCCTGGTCATCCGTCAGCTGAACAAGCTGTACAAAAAACCGGCTCCGCCTGCAGCACCAACCGAGAAAGAATGCCCATACTGCAAGACCAAGATCGCGATCGCAGCAACCCGCTGCCCGCACTGCACTTCCATTCTTTCCGACGAGATTCAGAAAGAGGCGGCTGCTGCAGTCAAAGAAATTTAATTTAAATGCACGCAAAAAGCTCTGACCACATAGCCAGAGCTTTTATGATGTATACCTTCTTCATTTTTGAGCTGCTTCAATCACACAGCTATGCTTTTTCGTCTTCTTATCGTAATTGATTCCAACCAGAAGGATGTTCCCGGAATAGTCTTCCAGACTCCGGCAATATTCTTTGTCCTTTATCTGCTTCGCTGCACCAGCCGCGTTTTTATCCCATTTTAATTCCACAACCAATGCCGGTTTATCCAGGAATCGTTTTTTGGGAATGAAGACCAGGTCTGCAAAGCCCTTTCCGCCCGCAAGTTCCCTGTGTATCGTATAAAAATTACGTGCAGCATACAATGCCAGCGAAATCGTATAACTCAATGCAGTTTCATCGTTATACTGAATATGTGACGTTTCAAAATGAGCCTGCCGCACTCCCTCCGCAACCTGCGCAGGTCTTCCTTCCCAAATAGCCTTCAGCGTTTCAGCGGAATTTTTCAGCGCAAAGGATACCTCACCCCAATCTGAAACTGCTACCGCATTTACATACTCTGACTGCACTTCATAATTCGGTATAAACACACACCTGGACACACTGTCATAGCCCAGATACCCCAAATGAATCAGCAAGGTCAAAACATCATCTTCACTGTGGAAGGTAGTCATATCGTTGGTAAAACTTCCTGTATTAACCGGAACATGATTCCCCGCGATCATATTAAGAATATCATCGCGAAGACCATCAAAATTCATATCGATATAAACCTGCAACGCTTCAAAGGTTTCTGTCTGGTTCCAGTAATTTTCAAGTTTCCCAAACCGCATACAGCTCACAACCGAACGCGGACTATATACGGATGGCTCCCGCTCAAACGAATACCCATCGTACCATCCCTTTACTTCATCCAGGTCCATGCGATATTTTTCGCACAGCTTCCGGACCTCTGCTTCTGTAAAACCGGTATACTGTGCCAGTGGTCCCGGATCCAGCATGGAGAATTCGTCAAACATATTTAGCGCAGAATGCGTCCCAGATTTCTTAATTGGCAGAATTCCTGTCATATAAGCCAGTGCAACATACACCTTATCCTTCAGTAAATCCCGTAGAAAGTCCAGATACCGTTCCTGAGCCTCTTTATCCTGCTTATATTCACGGAAAATGCAATCCCATTCATCGATGATAAACACAAATGGGCGATGATATGCCGTATAAATGTCCTTCAGAGACTCCGTCAGATCCGTACGGTCAAAATAATCTGCATCCGGATACTTCTCAATCAGCTCCCGCAAAATCATCCGTTTTATGCGTGCAATCATTTCCATCCCATTGCTGCTCCGGCTTAAAAACTCCTGAACATTCAGAAAAATGGTATCGTACTGGTTTAAATGCTTGTGGAAATCCGGTGAAGCAGAAATCTCATATGGCTGAAACAGTGCTTCCGAACTGCAGCCACAGCTATAATAAGCCACCAGCATGGCTGCTGCCATCGATTTTCCAAAACGTCTGGGTCTGCTGACACAAAAATAGCTCTGCATCGTATTGATCACCCGGTTCGTATATTCGATCAAACCTGTTTTATCTACATATATTTCTGAGGCGGCCATCTTGCGAAACTGCTCATTGCCAGAATTCAGATAATTTCCCATGCCACCCTCCTCTTATACTTAAGCTAAGCATAGTACAGCGGATTTTCTTAGGCAAGAACTTCTTTCTGATGCTTCATCGTCCGAAACAAATGCGTGCAAATGATAACGCCCACCATGATCGACAGATAATCCGCCGTCGGCTGCGCATAAATCACACCATCCAACCCAAACAGATTGTTTAAAATAAAAATCAGCGGAATAAAGATCAGTCCCTGACGGCAGACCGTAAGAATGAGGGAAGGCAGCGCCTTTCCCATACCCTGGATCGTATTGATGCACAGGAACAAAATTCCGATGAACGGGGCGGAAAGCTGCAGTGCAATGACCATCCGGATACCATATTCCACGACTTCCGCGTCGTTGATGAAGATCTGGATCAGGGACTTTCTTGCAATGAGCATGAACAGGGTCAGCAGCATTCCCATAGCAACCGAAACAATACCGGTAAACTTAAACACCTGCATCAGGCGCTTTTTATTTCCGGAACCATAATTGTAACCGATTAACGGCTGGATTCCCACGCAAAGTCCGATCTGCAAAAGCACCACCAGCATATTCGACTTCATCGCCACACCCATTGCCGCAACCGGCGTATCGCCATAACCGACCAGTGCCTGATTCAGAATGATGTTCGCAAAACTCATCAGAATGTTGTTCAAAGAAGCTGGGATGCCGATTGCCGCCACCGCTATGGCGATTCCATCTCCCATTTTAAAATCTTTCAGATGAATGGACAGCATCGATTTGCCGCGCACATAGTAGCCAATATAAAACAGACATGCCGCAATATTTCCGATCACCGTTGCAAGTGCTGCTCCGGAGACACCCCAGCCAAACACCAGGATCATAACCGGATCCAGAATAATATTTACAACCGTGCCAAGCAGGTTCCCGATCATGGATTCCCGGGATGCACCTTCACCGCGCAAAATATTTGCAAACGCGGTCGAAAACATGATGGTCGGTGCACCAACGGCAATGATCGTCAGATACTGTCTTGCAAAATCAATGGTATTCGCGCTGGCACCGATCAGGCGTAATATCTTCTCCATACAAAGTACGGAAATCGCTGCCACAATGACGCCCAGTCCCAATGAACCATAACAGCAGAAGGAACTAATGTGCCAGGCACGGTCCTTTCTCCGTTCTCCCAGTGCTCTTGAAATTGCAGAACTTCCGCCAATTCCAAACAAATGTCCCAGTGCCATAAAAATCATAAATACCGGCGTAGCCAATGACACGGCTGCTACCTGTAGCGGATCTTTTGTCTGTCCAATGAAAAATGTATCCGCCATGTTGTAAATAACCACAACCAGCATGGAAATCATCGTTGGAATCGCCATCGTCGCCACGGCCTTCGGCACCGGGGCATTCTCAAATAAATCTGTATTTGCTTTCACTTTCTTTTCTCCTTTTCCTGCGTACCTTCCTTTTTAGAACGTTTCTTCCCAAAATCTTTATGCCGATGTTCCTTTTTTTAACGGCATTATGCTTATTGTAGTATTATTCTCATGTAGACGTCAAGTAAATATGAATTAGCTTGCAAAATAGAAACCGGACATCTCGTCCAACTGTTCCTTACAGACGATTGCAGAGCAATCCACAAACGATACAATGGAGGTATACTAGCAAACAGCAAAGCCAGGGACTTGACATGCCAGATGCAGTGGACGCAGCTGTCCAAATCTGCATTAAGCGTGGCATTTTAAAAGATCTGCTGGCTTCTCATCGCGCGGAGGTGGTAGATGTGATTTTGACAGAATATGATGAACAGAAATACCGGGCTATGGAGAAAAAAGAGGGGAAAGCTGAATGTAGGGCTGAGGGCAAAGCCGAGGGTAAAGCCGAATCTGTCATTTAAAATCTTAAAGCTTCGCTTTCATATTGTTCCCGAACAACTCAAACAAGCTATTTCCGAAGAAACTGACTCACAACGTTTAAGTTCATTGCTTCATCTTTCTGCCACGGTTTCTTCTCTGGAGGAATTTATCAGGAAAATAAAGTGAGCAAAAAAGACCTTCCAAATTAACACAATACCAAAAGCATAAACCGTTTCCACTGCAAGAGCCGGGAATGTTCCCCGGCTCTTCGTCGTTTTCTATGCTTTATTTCAGCATGGTCTTATAGCTTCCTTCTTCCGCCATCTTCACAAGTCCCTCCACGCCGCACTGCACCATGCTGTCTACAGCCTGCTCGGTATAGAATGCCATGTGCTGGGTCATGATGACGTTGCGGAACTGGTGCAGATAGAACCAGTTGCGGTTTGCGATGATATCACTTCTGCGGTCACAGTGGATAATGCCTTCATCTCCTTCTGTCGTATCCATGCCGAGCGCACCGATCTGCATGGATTCAATGCCTTCGATGAGAGCCTCGGGGTCGGTCAATCCGCCGCGGGCACAGTTTACCAGGATCACTCCTTTTTTCATTTTGGCGATGCTTTCCCGGTTGATCATATGGCGGGTAGAAGGAAGCAGCGGCATGTGAAGCGTGATGATGTCGCATTCGCGGTACAATGTTTCCAGATCTGTATACTCTGCCATCTTCGCGGTTTCTTCGTTCTGGTGCACGTCGTATGCCAGGATGCGGCAGCCAAAGCCCTGAAGATCACGGATGACCTGCTGTCCGATTCGCCCGGTTCCCATAACGCCTACCGTCATGGCTCTCATATTTTTCCCCTGCAGTCCTGTCAGGGAAAAGTCGTTAACGTAGCCACGCCAGAATGCCTGCTTATACTGCCTTAAGCACATCAGAATCATCATGATGGTGAAATCGGCTACGGCATCCGGAGCATAACTGGCGTTGCATACCAGAATGCCAAGCTCTTTTGCTGCTTCCAGATCGATATGGTCACTGCCAATGGTACGGGTCGACAGGTATTTCACACCCAGGTCGCGGTATTTGCCCAGCAAAGCACGGTCAATTTTTCCCTGACCGAGTATGGTCACGCCTTCACAGCCCGCCACAAGACCGGCATTTTCCAGGGTCGGCACCTGCGTATATTCTAAAAGCTCCACCTGGTACTCTTTTGACCAGCGGGCAAACGAGTCTTTTTCATCTGGCCGCACTTCAAACGCTGCAATTTTCATAAGCACATCTCCTCTTCGTTGTTTATGGCATTATTATAAACTCTTTTCGCCAGAATTCCATCTTTTTTGCAAAATAAAACTGCAGTGTTTTTTTGTTTCACCGGACGCATTTTTCTGTGAAACATAAAAATCCTCTCCCCGCCGTTTTTCCGACAAGGAAAGGATTTTTTCATTTAGGAGGTATGAATAGGGATTGAATTATGACTGTTTATCCAGCCATCTTAAAAACGCATTGGTGCGCTCCGTTCCGCCGTCGCTGTGGCCGATGCCCGGAATGATTTCCAGATCTGCTGCAATCTGATGCTGCAAAAAATTATTCTGGAGATACTTCATGCGGTCGACTCTGCAGCCTCCGCAGAATTCTTCTCCGATCGGTTTTCTGTCTTCTCCACCGACCAGGATCTGAACCGGCACTTTTCGCATTGCCTCCAGATCAATCTCAGTGCCAAAGAGTTCCTTCCAGTCTTTTACGCCCCAGTAGTAGTCTTTTTCCCAGTCCAGGAAAGTAGGACGCCCGGGTGCACTGATCGATACGGCTGCCAGACGGTCCGGGTGCAGATATTTCATCCAGCATACCAAGCAAGATCTCGTCATAACGGATTCCATGTGATTTCATCATTTTATATTCATTGAAATCCTTCGGATCTCCCACGCCCACCGGGAAAAGCGGAACCAGAAGACAGCATTCTTCTTTCTGCATTTCCAAACAGATTTTTATAGCTTTCTGCAGAAAGTCCTTTGCTCAGTGTATCTTTTTCTGTAGCTGTTTCCAAAGAACTGATTCCTTTTTCTTCAGTAAGCGACCGGTCTCGTTCCTGTAATCTGACTATACCATACCCAGGCATGTTTTTACCAATGCAAAAAGCAACAGGGGTATGCATAAAAGCTTATACCCTGTTGCTTTTCTTATAAAATACAATTTTATAATCTGCGTCCTGTGAGCGTTGTTATTTCACCACTGCCTCGATCGCAGTCTTCAGCTTTCCAACCATCTCATCTACATCTGCCTTCTCGATGACAAGCGGTGGTACAAAGCGGATGATATTGGCTCCGGCACTGATGAGTACCAGATGCTGCTCCAACAGCGCGTTGGTCACAACCGGTCCTACTGCAGCGTTAAACTCCAGTCCCTGGATCAGGCCTTTGCCGCGGTGTGCGATGACGCAGTCATACGCTGCTGCAACCTCTTCCAGCTTCTCCCACAGATAAGCCCCCACTTCTTTGACATGACCGGTAATGTTCTTCTCTTTGAATACGTCAAGAACGGCATTGGCTGCTGCACATACCAGCGGATTGCCGCCGTAGGTGGTTCCATGGTCGCCCGGCACCATAGCGGTTGCTGCCTTGCCGCAGGCAAGGAATGCACCAATCGGAACACCGTTTCCGAGTGCTTTTGCACTGGTCATGACATCCGGCTTCACGCCGTAGCCCTGCCATGCGAACATCTCGCCGCTTCTGCCCATGCCGCACTGGATCTCATCTAACATAAGAAGGGCATCGTGCTCATCGCAGAGTGCTCGTACGCCTTTGATGAACTCCTCTGTTGCCGGGTAGATACCGCCCTCACCCTGAATCGTCTCCATGATCACGGCGCAGGTCTTATCAGAGAACAGTGCCTTGACGCTGTCCAGATCATTGAACTGCGCGAATTTGATATTCGGGATCAGCGGGGCAAACGGCTCCTGGTAATGATCGTTTCCGGTTAAGGAAAGCGCACCCAGGCTTCTTCCGTGGAAGGAATGCTTCATGGCAATGATCTCATAATCCGGTGCCATGCCCTTGTTGTAGGCGTAACGCTTTGCGATCTTCAATGCGCCCTCAATGGCCTCGGTACCGCTGTTGGTGAAGAATACCTTGTCCATCTCAGAAACTGCCAGAAGCTTCTCGCCTGCTTTGATCGCCGGTTCATTGTAAAACAGGTTGGAGATGTGCGGAAGCTTGTCCATCTGCTCCTTCACTGCGTTTTTTACTTCATCACAGCTGTAGCCCAGACCCATAACGGCAATTCCGGCGCCAAAATCCAGGTATTCCTGTCCGTCTGTGTCGTACAGCTTCACGCCCTCACCGTGGTCAAATACCACCGGAAAGCGGTTGTAGGTTTTATATAATACGTGCTCTGCACGGTCAATATACTGCTGCTTTTCCATGTTTTGTATCCTTTCTTTTCCTGTTGTTCAAGCATATGCATCCAGCAACTTTTTCATCAGTTCAGGCTGACTTTCTGGAAATTTTTTCTTTCCTCCGCCAGCCTTATTTCTATTTTTCTGCACACGGCTGAAAAACACTCATTTTTCTACTTGCTCTCCTCGTGGAAATACCGCGCATCTCCATCCTTATAAATTGCGGTACCGATACCACGGTTGGTAAAGATTTCCAGAAGCAGGCAGTGTGCGATCCGGCCATCCAGGATATGGACGCGGGACACACCATTCTCGATCGCATCGATGCAGTTCTGCAGCTTCGGAAGCATGCCGCCGCCCAGGCTTCCGCTGTCTACAAAGTCCTGTGCCTCTTTGACGGTCATCTCGGAAATGAGGGAGCTCTTGTCCTCGAAGTCGCGGTAAACGCCCTCGACATCGGTCAGGAATGCCAGCTTCTCGGCGTTGACTGCACGGGCAATGGCGCAGGCTGCGTCATCGGCGTTGATGTTGTAGCTTGCATAGTGCTCGTCAGAACCGATCGGGCAGATGATCGGGAGGAAATCCTTCTCTAACAGATCGTAGATGATCTGCGGATCTACCTTGGTGATCTCGCCTACAAAGCCAATGTCCTCGCCCTTGGAAAGCTTCTTCTCACAGCGCAGCAGCATGCCGTCTTTTCCGCTGATGCCGACTGCCTTCACGCCCAGCTCATTGACCAGCTGGACCAGGCTCTTGTTTACCTTGTTTAACACCATCTCTGCAATTTCCATGGTCGGCTCATCGGTGACGCGCAGGCCGTTTACAAAATGCGGTTCCATGCCAACCTTGTTGACCCAGCGGCTGATTTCCTTACCTCCGCCGTGTACGATGATCGGCTTAAAGCCTACCAGCTTTAACAGTACCACATCCTGGATGACCTGGTGCTTTAACTGCTCGTCTACCATGGCGCTGCCGCCGTATTTGACAACAATGATCTTGCGGTTGAACCGCTGGATATATGGAAGGGCCTCAATGAGGACCTCTGCTTTCTGTAACTCGGTGATCTCAGAACTTTTCATAATCGTCTCCTCTCCGCGGGCTGTGCAGGATCTGACGCAGTCCGTGCTCCTTCTGTTTTCCACACTTTTGTTTTGCAGGTTCTACTCTGCATGTTTTTCTTCTGCCTGTCTCGATTTGATCAGAAATCAGGAACGGTAATCCGCGTTGATCTTTACATAGTCAAAGGTCAAATCGCATCCCCATGCAGTTGCACTTGCATCGCCCATCTTCACATCAGCGATCGCGGTTACCTCCGGCTCGGACAGGATCCTGGTTGCTTCTTCCTCGCTGTAGTCCAGTGCCACGCCGTCTTTGATGATCTGCATGCTGCCTGCTGCACTTTCGAAGAACAGGTCCACCCTCTCCGGGTCGAACTGTGCTCCGGAATAACCCATCGCGCAGAGGATACGTCCCCAGTTTGCATCATGTCCGAAGATTGCTGCCTTGGTCAGGCTGGACGTGATGATGGACTTGGAAAGGGTCACTGCCTGTTCCTTGCTCTCCGCACCGATAACCTTTACCTCAAACAGTGCGGTACAGCCCTCACCGTCGCCAGCCATCTTCTTTGCCAGGGTCTCATTGACGTAATTGAGTGCCTTGCAAAATTCCTCATAGTCTGCGTTCTTCTCGGTGACCTCTGCATTGCCAGCCATACCGTTTGCCAGAAGCAGGCAGGTATCGTTGGTGGATGTATCTCCGTCTACGGAGATCATGTTGTAGGTGTCCTTGACATCGGCGCTGAGTGCCTCCTGCAACAGCTCTTTGGAAATGGCAAGGTCGGTGGTAACGAAGGAAAGCATGGTGCACATATTCGGGTGGATCATGCCGGAGCCCTTGCACATACCGCCAATGGTAACGGTCTTTCCGCCGATCTCAACCTGAACAGCAACTTCCTTTTTCTTCGTGTCGGTTGTCATGATGGATTTGGCTGCCTCGGTACCGCTCTCGATGGTGCCGGAAAGCTCCGGAGCCATGGCGGTGATGCCTGCTTTTAACTTATCCATCGGAAGCTGCATGCCGATCACACCGGTGGATGCCACTAAAACAGCGCTCTCTGGAACGTTCAGTGCTGCGGAAGCTGCTGCGGCAGTCTCTGCGCAGTAGCCCATGCCCTCTGCGCCGGTACATGCGTTTGCGATGCCTGCGTTGATGACAACCGCCTGTGCGTACTCAGACTCTTTTACGATCTTCTGGTCCCATTTGACCGGGGCTGCCTTTACGATATTCGTGGTAAAGGTTCCTGCTGCCTTACACGGCTTCTCGCTGTAGATCAGCGCCATATCTTTTCTGTTCTTGTATTTGATGCCTGCTGCAGTTGATGCAGTCTGGAATCCTGCTGCAGCGGTTACGCCGCCTTCGATTACTGTATACATCTTATGTTCCTCCATGTTCTGACCGATTTTCTTTTCTCTTTCCGGTCTTCTTCTGGCATACCGAATCTGCATACTCTGCAGATTCCCGGCACTTGTTATTGTATAAATTTGGTAATATTCTCTTCATTCAGCACGAAATCATAATAGTTCACATCGCTGCGCTCCACCCAGCCCACGTTGTGCCAGAACTCATTGCCGACCTCGTTGGATTTAAAGGCGATCAGGCTTACTTTGTTGATGCCTTCTGCCTGAAGAGCCTTCATAGCGAAATGCACCATGCGGTGTCCGACTCCGTGCTTGCGGTAATCCGATGCCACACACACATGGTAGAAAAAGCCGGTCCGTCCGTCGTGTCCGCAAAGGATGGCGCCTACAATGCGACCATTCTGCTCAGCCACCACGCTGGTGGTGGGATTGCGTTTCAAAAACCGCGTCACGCCTTCCCTGGAATCGTCGATGGAGCGGATTCCGAAGCCCTGAATGCTCATCCAGAGTTCATAAACTTTATCATAATCTTCCGGGGTCATCTCCCGGATCAAAATACTCATGGTTCCTGCCATGTGATGCTTCCTTTCCCGGTACTACCAGTTTCCTTTTGTTTGCTTTCTTTCCGATTGCTTTTTCCGGTTGTTTTTTCGACTGTTTCCGTCTGCTGTTCCCATTTCCACATTCCATTTGGCGGGGAAAAACGGCCGGAAGCAATTTTTCCTCTTACTATTCTACGGGAATACCGGGATCTGCTTCAGTCCGGTATTTTCCGGCAGTCCGAACAACAGGTTCATATTCTGCATGGCCTGTCCGGCTGCTCCTTTTACCATATTGTCGATTGCGCCCATCATAACCACGCGGTTAGTTCTCGGATCCAGTTTGAAGGACACGTCTGCAAAGTTACTACCCTCTACCCAGCGTGTCTCCGGTGCCATCCCCGGCTCCAGGACGCGGACGAAATATTCATGCTGATAATACTTGTCGTAAATGGCCTTTACCTCTTCTGTCGTTACTTCCTTTGTAAGGGATGCATACGCAGTTACCAGAATACCACGGTTCATCGGAACCAGATGCGGGGTAAAGCTGATGGTAACCGGCTTTCCTGCCGCATGAGATAACTGCTCTTCGATTTCCGGGGTGTGACGGTGTCCCGCAACGCCATAGGCCTTCATGCTCTCGTTGACTTCACAGAACAGGCTGGAAACCTTTGCGCTTCTGCCTGCACCGGAAGTACCGGACTTCGCATCGATGATGATGGTGTTCGGATCGATGATGCCTTCCTTTACCAGTGGATACGTGCTTAAGAAGGAACAGGTCGGATAGCAGCCCGGGTTCGCGATCAGTCTTGCGTGTTTGATCTTCTCACGGTTGATCTCCGGAAGTCCGTATACGGCTTCCCCGATAAACTGCGGGGTTGCATGTTTGATCTTGTACCATTTCTCGTAAACGTCTACATCTTTAATACGGAAGTCTGCGCTCAGATCGATGATCTTGGTCTTGGATAAGATATCCTCGGTCACCTGGGATGCACAGAAACCCTGCGGGGTTGCGGTAAAGATCACATCTGCCATCTCTGCAAGCTTTGCCATGTCATCGTCTTTGCAAGGCTCGCTTACTGCGTGTGCAACGTTTCTATATATAGAAGCAAAATCTTCCCCGACATAGCTTCTGGAACCGTACCATACCAGTTCCACATCATCTCTCTGAAGTAATAAACGGGCCAGCTCCGCTCCTGCGTAGCCGGTTGCTCCGATAATTCCAGCCTTAATCATAGCCGTTCCTCCCTATTGTTCATAAATATACACTTTTGGATGCTTATAACTGTCAAATACCCTCACAATCATAAATATTCCTAAGATTTTTGATTTTCATTATAAGTACTTTTTCATCACAAGAAAAGACCTTTTTCCAAATATTCTCATTATGTACAAAATGTGTTCCTGTACATGAACAAGAATTTTCTGGACTGAAGTAACTGCAAATACGATGCACCAGTTCCTGCGAGACTTCATAATTATACATCTGTTTTGCATAATATGCAATCTTTTTTTGAAAAATATGCAATTTAGTCTTGCATAATCCGAAAAACTGTTGTATATTTATGAAGTCTTACATGACAAGGGAAATTCAAAACATACATTTTTATAGACTACTCAAGGAGGATTTTGAGATGAAAGAGAAAGTTGTTCTTGCATATTCTGGCGGTCTGGATACCACCGCAATCATTCCGTGGTTAAAGGAGCATTTCGATTATGATGTTGTATGCTGCTGCATCGACTGTGGTCAGGGCAGTGAGTTAGAGGGTCTTCAGGAAAGAGCAAAGCTTTCCGGCGCTTCCAAATTATACATCGAAGATCTGGTAGATGATTTTGCTGAGAACTACATTGTTCCGTGTGTACAGGCAAACGCTACCTATGAAAACAAATATCTGTTAGGTACTTCCATGGCCCGTCCGGCTATCGCAAAACGCCTCGTTGAGATTGCAAGAAAAGAAGGCGCTGTTGCTATCTGCCACGGTGCAACCGGCAAAGGCAATGACCAGATCCGTTTCGAGCTCGGCATCAAGGCACTGGCTCCGGACATCAAGATCATCGCTCCATGGCGTATGACCGATGTATGGACCATGCAGTCCCGTGAAGACGAGATCGAGTACTGCAAGCAGCACGGCATCGACCTTCCGTTCGCAGCAGACAGCAGCTACAGCCGTGACCGTAACTTATGGCACATCAGCCATGAGGGCCTGGAGTTAGAGGATCCGGCAAATGAGCCGAACTACGATCACCTTCTGGTACTCGGCGTAAGCCCGGAGAAAGCACCGGATCAGGGCGAATACGTTACCATGACCTTTGAAAAAGGTGTTCCGACCAGCGTAAATGGCGAGAAGATGAAAGTTGCTGACATCATCCGCAAATTAAACGAGCTGGGCGGCAAGCACGGCATCGGTATCGTCGATATCGTAGAGAACCGTGTAGTCGGCATGAAATCCCGTGGTGTTTATGAGACTCCTGGCGGAACCATCCTCATGGAAGCTCACAAGCAGTTAGAGGAGCTGGTTCTTGACCGTGCTACCATGGAAGTTAAGAAAGAGATGGGCGACAAGCTGGCTCAGGTTGTTTACGAGGGCAAATGGTTCACCCCGCTGCGCGAGGCAATTCAGGCATTCGTAACCTCCACCCAGGAATATGTAACCGGAGAAGTAAAATTCAAACTGTACAAGGGCAACATCATCAAAGCTGGTACCACTTCTCCGTATTCCTTATACAGCGAGTCTCTGGCATCCTTCACCACCGGTGACCTTTACGACCACCACGACGCAGACGGCTTCATCACCCTGTTCGGACTGCCGCTTAAGGTTCGCGCAATGAAGATGGCTGAACTGAAGAAGAACGAGACAAAATAAGACGTAACTATGATATAGAACCCGAAAAAAGC
>OGWS01001693.1_pt1 | contig 16197 bp, 19 predicted proteins | sample 1576111 | NCBI WGS metagenome assembly OGWS01 (sample SAMEA3541534, study PRJEB24748) | human gut metagenome | biome: human gut; feature: human-associated habitat; material: faeces | place: China | collected 2012
TTGTTGATTGCATTTTCGATGATTGATATAAAATAAGCCGGTTGATAGTGTTATCAACCGGCTTATTATTTTTATATTTGTTTTATGCTGTCCATGTGGCGTGTACGCTCATGTTGCCCGTTTGGCCGGTGTAGTTCATCATGCTTACTTTGGTGCCTAGGAATTGGTATAGGCGTGGCGTGGTTGTGTTACCCGCGCTTACGCCCCATACCCATACGTTATGCCATGTAGCAGCCCAACCGGGTAGGTCACGTCCGTTGCCTTCACCTATGTTCGGTACGGTTCCGGCTATGTCGTATGTCACTATGCCGTTTTGTAGGGTTATGAAGCCTTTTGCGTCACCGAAGACGGTATCTATCATGGCTTGTCGTGGTTTGTAATTGTCGTATGCGCCATCATATATGTATTTTGCTATGGTCTGTGCGCCTAATTGGTTTGGGTGTATTTTGTCTGAGCCGATTGAGCTTGTTTCGCCTTTTAGCCATAGGTAAGCGAATTTTAGTGTTTCGGCGTTTGGCGTGTGAGTGGTGATTGCTTCGGAACCGTTTGTGAGTCCGGCTAGTTTCTCTCTTCCGTTGGCGTCTATGAAACCAGCATCATATAACATTGGTGCTATTATGATTCGTGCGTTCGGGAAAATGGTTATCATTCGGTTTACGCATTCCTGTATTTTTGTCTTAGCGTTATTGTAGTTCAGTATGTCGTTTCGTCCACCGGCTAGCACTGCTAGTTTTACTTTGTTTTTGTCTAGTGTGCTGTCTGTGTTTGCGGTGTTTATTTGATTTATGAATGTTCGCGTATCCACATTGAAACCGGCACCGCTGACGGCGTAGTTTTTGAGTGTCAGTGTTGGGATGTATTGGTGTAACCAATACGGCCATGTGTTTTGTGGTGTGGTTGAGTCTGCGTAAGAGTCACCGAACGTTACCATATATCCGCTATTGTATTTGTAGTTGCTTATGGTGGTGTTGATTGCGCTAATATCTTGAGTGTTTTTGTTTATTTTATTTTTGAGGTTGGTTGCGTCATCAACATTGTTTATGCCTAGCGCGTTTAGGTTTGATTTGTTGTTTTGTGCTGTTTCGGCTGTGTTGTTTATTTTGGTTTTGAGTTGTGTTGCGGTTTCGGTATCGGTTACGCCTAATGCTGTGAGATTTTTGGTGTTGTTTTGTGCTGTTTCGGCTGTGTTGTCTATTTTGTTTTTGAGCTGTGTCGCGGTTGCGGTGTCGGTTACGCCTAACGCTGTGAGATTTTTGGTGTTGTTTTGTGCGGTTTCGAGCGCTTGCGTGGCTTTACCGCCGGCGGTGTTTGCGTTAGTGTTGATTTTGTACATGTTATCGTCGATAATATCCATTGACGCATTGTATTGGTCATTGAGGTTGGCCGCGTCGCCGGTTTGATATTTTTCGAGATTGAAGTTAGTTGTATAATCGGTCATGTTAGTTGTCCTTCCTGAGGTTTGTCGGGTGATTTATTTCTTCTTGTACTTTTAGTTGATGTATTACGCGGTCTAGGGTGCGCATTGCGGCGTTGTATCCGTCGCGTAGGTCGGCTAGGTCTCCTGTTTCGTATAGTGGCAGATGATAGAACGGTGTTTCTGTTGCCATGATGGTATGCCCTTACTTGGTCGGCGGAATCGGGTAGCCCTCTGCGGTTTTTTTGAGTTTGGAGAGGTCGGTAACGTTGAAAGCTTCCGTGCCGGTGCGGTTTAATATGTGGTTGAGAGTGATTCCGAGTGTTTGCGCGTTAGACGCGTTTAGACCTAGTGCTTTTATGAATACGGCTAGGCCAGCCGGTAGTACGTTATTGTTTAGCGCTAAGTCCGCTTTATCGCTGACGCCTTTTATGGCTGTATCGATTTTATCCATTGACGCATTGTATTGGTCAAGTAGATTTGCGGAATTTTCCGGCTCGTATTTTTCCAGCTCGTAATTTGTGGTATTAACCATGATACTCCTTCTTTATGAGAGTGGCGGGTATTTATCGCCGGTGGTTGGATTAGTGACACGTGGTGTTGTGTCGTTGAATATGGTAAGATTGCCGATTGCTGCCGTTTCGTCGGTTCGGTGTTCGGCTAGTTCGCCGGTGTTGATATCGGCTATTTGCGTGACTCGTGCGCCGTACACCGCTAGTTCGCGGTACAAATCGCGTAGCGCGGTTTTACTGTCAGTGTATTCGCCTTTCGTGACATTCCATATTAGCTGTGTGTTTCCTATGTGGTCGATTTGTTCTTGCAGTCGCGCTATGGCAACGGCGTAATCGTTTATGTTCGCTTCAATGTTTTTTATTCTTGTATCGTAGTCGTTCAATGTTTTGTTAATATCAGTCACGATTTCGTCAAGATATGCCGTTATGTGGTCGATTTCACATGCAATGTGCTTTATGATTTCCTCTTGACTTTTTGCGTTCCAATAGAACGCGGGTATGGCGGGCGTGTACGGCCATACCGAGAAAAACGGCAGCAGTGGAAACATGTATATTATCCTTTCAATAGTTGTTTATGTTTACCGTCCATAATGGGCTGAAACATGTTTCAAGATGTTCAAGTAACAGCACGTCAATATCAACGTAATCGCCGTTGCGAATGCGATTGACTTTATCCATGAAATCACCGTTAGCAATCGTCTCATATTGATTATCGGTCGCGTTGCTAGCGTAGTCTTGGTTTTCGGCTAACTGCGTTGCGGGAAAATCGGAAAACACGGTACGCATTTTATGCCATGTATCCATATCGGATAGCATGACACCGGAATTGCCGTCAACCGCCGCGTACAATGGTTTCAGGGTCGGCATTATTTCAGCTATCAATCGTAGGAAATGCCGTTTCCATCGGCTTGCGGGCAACACGCCCAGTTCGCGGTCATAGAAACGGTTTTCGATTTTCTTGCAGCAGCGCACGTATTGCGTGTCATCATAGGCAATGTCCCGCCATGACCAGGCGGCATTATTCCAGTCAACACCGCCGGGCACGTCGAGCAGTTCGCCGAACGTGTACGTCATCACGCCGTGAAAATCGTCGCGCGATTCACACGGTTGATAATGGTTTATGTCATTCTGTATGTTCATTGTCGTTCATTCTTTCAACGTCTGTCAAGTAAGCGTAGTTGCGGGAAACATTGTCTTCGTTCCATACAACCTGTATCGGTTTCTTGAGATATTTTCTGAATCTTGTGTTGAGTATGTCGCACGCGGCTCGGCGTTCTTCAAGTTCGCTGAGTGCGCGTAGGTCGGTTGGCTCCCCGTAGTCGTTTATTTCGTCGGCGGTTTGTCGTTCCATTTTCAGCGGAAGGTTTTTAATGCCAAGTGCCTGATAGAACGCATTCCAAGTGTTCTGTATGTCGTTCTGCAATTCCATGCCGATATATTCGACGTTGGTTTTCAGCACGTTGGCTTTCATGGAATCGGTGAAGCCCGGTGTCGCCATGATAGCCATTTCACCGCCTGAGATTTGCTTTATGACGTTTACGCCCGCCGTTTGCTGGCCCGCGGGGACCTCAAGAATAAACGGTGTTTTTTGGTGGAAACGATTCTGACGGCGCGTCATGTACAAGTCTTCTATCTCATGGGCGAAGAATTCGAGCGTCGGCACCAATGGTGTGCGTGCCTTGTTGGCGTAGATGAATACGCCATTGGAATTGTCCACGTCGAAATGCCAGCCGTTAATACCGTATGAAGTCCATTTTTTCGGTCGATAATAGACATTAAAATTGGAGTTGACGACGGCTTGCGTGGAGAAGAACATGCCCGGCTTACTGTGTGGGTATGCGATAGTGGCATAACCGTAGTACAACAGATTGTATTCGAGAAACCACGCGTTGCACGTCTTCGGTAAGTTAAGCCATTTGAAGCGCGATAACGCGATATTGAGCATTTGCGAATATGCCGTAAAATACGCCTGCGAGTTGATCTGTTGCGACTGTTGCCACACCGGCAAACCTTTTTCGCCAAGTCCCGCGCGGGTGGGTGGTTGCTTGTTGGTTCGTTTGCGTCCCATGTCTTTTCCTTTTTTTCTACTTTAGAGATTGGCGGTGAGATAGTTTCCGCCGATTTCGTCGGGGTCATTCCAAATTGTAACACCGTCGGTCAATCGCTCACGTATCGTATCGAGCGCGTCGTTTCCGGCGAGATTGTTGGTCAGCCACACGTCGGCGGCTTGCCAATACGTAAAGTGGCTGCAAGGTGTGAGATTCGGGTTATTGTACAGTTTGTTGCTTGCGATTCCGTAACGTAGCATGTAGTCACCGGCCGCCGCTATCGCACCACTGTCTTCGGTGACGATTTTAACTGTCATGGTGTCAAGTCCCGTGGCATGCCTGAAATTGTCTCCGCCATATGCTCCCACCGGTTGCGCGGCGTGGTTGAGCAAGTCGCGCCATGCCATGCTGACATTGGAACGTGTGTTTACCATGACGCGTTTCGCGTTATCCACGATCTGATTGCGTGACGCCGACGCGTTCGCATTCGATGTGTTCGCATTGTTGGCCGTAACGCTGCTGTTCGTGGCGTTGCTTGCGTTCGTGTTGTTGGTGTTAAGCGTTGTGGCTTGAATGTTCTGCGTGCCCGCCATCGCAATGCTGACACTGTTCGCCTGACCATTGTATTTCTTCGCTGCGAAGGCTGCTGCATCATTGTACGCTTGCTTGTAAGCGGCTTCCGCCGCTGTCTTGGATGCGCCGGTGGCGAAACTCGCGCCTGACAAACCTATGCTTCCGGCTGCGCCTAACCCCGCCGCGACCATCGGTGCCGCCGCGCCGCCCGTCGCCGCCGTCACCGCTATGCCGGTTGCCGCCGTGCCTATCGCGCCTATTGCCGCAGTGACGGTACCAATCGCACTCGCCGTAATTTCCGTGTTTACGAGTTGCGTTGTCAAATCTAAGCTAGCCGTATTCATTTCGTCGATTTTGTTGTTAGATGCACTAAGTAGCAAATTTTGCTGTGTTACGTTGTTTTTGTAGATTGCGTTAGACGCATTATTGGAATTGGCCGTGACGGTGGAATTAAGCGCGTTCGTCAGATTCGTGTTAGCGATACTGTTCGCATTGCTTCGGTTAGTGTTGCTCAATGCAACGTTAGCCGAACGTGCGCCGTTTTCGTACGATACAATGGCGTTTTCACGCGCTTGCGCGACTTCTCGATTGTATGCGTCGGCGCGGTGCGCGTCTATCGCGCGACGTTGCAGCGCGTATGTCGGTATGTCGTGCGATATGAGTGTTTTGAGCACGTCCGCGTTCGGCACGTCGGCTGTAATGCTAGTTCCGTTGATGGCGTTAATGCTAATTGACGTGTCACCGTCGCTACCGATACCGTCAAGCCATGCGATTTGACGCAATATCGGATAGCTAAGTGATGTGATCGTCTGTATCGAGAGGTGTCCGCAGTCCGCTATTTCCACACGGTTTTTGTTTCCGATATTGTCGGAAACCTCTAAGTGCGCGTAGGGCGCAAGATATAGTCGTGTTATTTGTTTGTATTCACTAGCGTAGCCGAAATCGTCGATAGTTAAATCAATATCGGATAGTTTTGCCCGTGCGCCGCTGACCGTATGCCATTCGACGCCATTCACACTGATAGCGTTACCAAGTCGCATCATGTTTGCGGTGGCTACGAACACCGCTGTAATCTGCGACATGATGTGTGGATAATATGCAAAAAGCACATCGAAATAATCGCCCGAGATTTTGGACGATTCGAGCGCATACATGCTTACGTTGCTTGCCGTGAGATTATCGACTGAATTATAGGCGGTGCCCGCACCGATAACGTTTGACGTGGAAACGTTTCCGGCACCCCACGCGAAACCGCTAACGGTCCCGTCATTGTTGGTGTACGACGGGTCACTGTCCGTGATGTTCGTGCCGCGTACACCGCTCATGGCTTGCAATTGATCGGGTGAAAACGTCGCGGCCAAACAGATGTATCTTGCACCCGTCTGCAAGTTATACGGTGTGCTTTTCCTGATATTCGCCGCCATGTTGCCATAATCAACGTCGGGCAACGTAAAATCACGGCAATTTTCGCGCGGATTAGCCAAAAGTTTCGCCGGTGTCGTCTCGGTAAGCGGTGCGTGTCCTCGTGACAGCAACAGCCCGTTTATCGTCGTCGTGGTGATATAGTCCATCCAAACGTCGCGTTGCAATACGAGCGTGGTCGTGTTCGGCGCTTCCGCCGTGATACGCGTGACGAAGTAATGATATCGTGTCTGACAATCGATCTGTTGCAACGGCGATTGCATAATGTCCGCGCTGAAGTCCACTGTAAGGTAGTTGTAGCGTTGCGCGGTCATGTACGGCACGGGTATCTTCACGCCGTCCGTGTCCGCGCGTGCGATATACATACTGGTATCGAGCGTCACGGCTTCGCCTTCCAGCGCGTCAAACCATGCATCACGCGTCGCATCGTCCTTGAATTTCACCGCGTCGCGCCCGTCGTCGCGCCACTTCACACGGCACAGCTTTATCTTGGTGTTCGGCGTCCACATGTGATAATCGTATGTGTTGACGTACTGCTCATACACGTGCGCATCGGCACCGGGGAACGGGGTCGCGCCGTCCAAGTGCGGGAATTTCATTTTGATGCCTCTTTCATATGCAAAATCGGGGATACCGGTTTTTCCGGTATCCCCGATTCTATCAGGCCGTTTTACTTTTCAGCGGTCGGCGCTTCAGCCACGGTCGGTGCCTTTGCCACAGTCGGTGCCTTTGCCACGGACGGCGTATTTGCCTTGGGGGGCACACTGCCACTCGCTACATCGTTAGCGGGCGAAATGCTTATAGTATGATAAGCGCTATACGTACTGGTTGCGCCGTTCGGATTAATATACGTCGCTATGCCATCAACCTTAATTATGGTATTCTTCGGCAAACCGTCACGCTGTATATGCAAACGCGCTTGATCGTCAACAAAAGTGTTGACATTCAATGGCACAGTGGTAGTAGTCTCGCCCTTAGTGACCGAAGCAGTTACTTCGTAAGTCGCGGTATTCGGTGCAACTTCAACGGCGGTGCCTGTAGGGGTAATTGTCGCGGTAAGTTTCGGGTGCAGTTGAATCACGTCGCCCGGTTTAGCGTTATCGGAATCAGCCGTTAGCGTGAAACCGGTGACAGTCTGCGTGACAACGTTAATGCTTGTGCCTGCGTCGGTGGTGAACAATGCGCACGGTGTGAACGGGGACACGCCGTAGATTCCCCAGTGGTTGAGATACATCGTGTTCGAGAGCGTCTGAGGATTATAGAACTGCGTGGTGCCATACAGCGTATCCCGCACCTGATACCAGTCAGTGGATACAAGCAATGCCACCGCGCCGGGAATGCCAAGGGTCGGCACTTGAATGATGCGATACGGTACGTCGGCCTTATCCAGCTGGAACACCGCGGAAAGCGCATCGACGTCAAGCGATGCGAGATATTCCGGCTCGATAAGCAGCACCATCTGCTGCGGATTAGCATACGCCGGAATATCGTGAACGTTAAGCGCGTTGTACTGGGTGCTCGGAAAACGCATGCGCCCGGCGGTCGCACGCAACGCCTTGAGCAACGTCTTGGCCGACGCTTCGTCGGTCGGTGCCGCATCGAGATGCACCTTGTAGAAACCAAGATTCTGCTCGTAATGGTTGATCAGGGCGAGCATGATGTTCATCTCATCATATTCATCACTGTTGCGCGGTGTTTCCATAATCTGCGCGATGAACCTGTTCAGTCCGAAGTCGTCCACGAAAGCCTGACGCAGTTCGTCGTCAGTCCACGAAATAGGGTACTGGTCTTTGCGATTCATTTCGTAGAACCATACGGCGGCTTCGGGGCGGTGCATCTTCAGCAGGTCTTCGGCATCGTCCTTGTAGCCGTGCGCCTTAATCCACTTGACGGCGATCTCCTGTACAGTCGACCCCCAGTAGAGATTCTCTTTTTTGAATACCGACAACATGTTCTTGAAAGGTTCGTTCTGCGCCATCACGGTAAGGCCAATGCGGTTGACCATGCTCCAAACACAATCATTCAAATACTGACGATTCATGGGGTCGAACAGGTATCGCGTGGTGTTGGCTACACCGGTTTGCGTGGCGCTCGGCACACGCTGTTGATAATCGTCAGTGCCCTTGAGTCGCACCTTATCCAAAATAGTCGCGTTGTCTACAGCCATAATAAATATCTCCTATCCGTTATTTGTCTCAGAGCGTGTAATCAAGGTTTTCAAGGTCGTCGGCTGCGGCTTCGGCTATGGCGGCCGCCGCATCGTCTTCGCGGACGATCGCACCGTTTTCGACCATCTGAGACACAGAATCGGCGAACTTGTCATAGATGCCATCGATGCGTTCGTCGATTGCGCCGATATGTTCGATAACATCATTGAGTTTATCGGTTATCGACGTGAGCATGTCCCGAAGATCATCGAACTCGCCCGCACGGTGCGCTTCGTCGGGGGTGAGGTCATCGCGTTCGGCGGTGTCCCTTTCCTCAGGGGTTTCGTCATCCATTATTTTTTCCTTTCATATATGAAAAAGTCGTGCCGGCGAACGAATACCGAACCGGCACGACTTAAGAATAGCACACTTACGACATGATTCACAGCGACGAACGGCGCGCTTTTCCCTCACGGCCATATCATTGGCGGAGTCAACCGTGGTTATCAACGATAATGTTTTAACATTCTCACTGTAACACCTCGTGTATGCCGTGTTTATTTTACGCCGAAATTTCTAAGCATTGCAATTACGGCGTGTTGCGTTTCCACCGTATCGTAGCGTAAATAGCCTAACGCGTAATATGACGTAAGATTCCTAATCAAGTCTTTTGCAACATTTGCCGTAAGATAATTAAGTTTGTTATCATCCGTCGTAATTGCGAAATACGGCACATGCGTGCCCGCGTCATATTTTGATGATGTGAAAACGTAGCCACAACGTAAATCAACATAAACGCCGTATTCACGCCGCAACCAACGGAAGACATAAGTAAGTTTAACGTGGTTGTGTGGTTTTTCAATAAAATCAGTATTATGATGTTTGAATTTGTTTTTTGCGGTGACACCATCGTTATTTTTCATCATGCGTCCCGCAACGGTGTTTTTTGTTTTCTGTTCAGCGTATTTATCATCTTCAACATAATCGAAAATACACGTCTTACCATCAAGCCATTGCAAGCCAAACTCAGGCTCCAAGGGTACGTTGTAATGTTTGAAATACGGATTATATGCGTCGCACGCGTTGCCTAGTAAAAAGATTCGCGGCTTACGCAGCTTGTTATCGTCGGCGCGTTCACGCGTGACGGTATCTACAAGGTTAGCCAATTGTTCATATTCGTTACGCAAATAATGATGATACACATCGTCAGGGTCTATAATAATTTCATCCATGCAAATATTACGTACATTAACATATGTGCTTTTTTTCTTCTGCTGCTGTAATGATAATGGGATGAAATAGCCACATGTCCGCCATTTTTTATCACCGTTACGACGTATTTCAGCTATCTTGTTATGCACTCTAAAATCGTAGTCGGGGAAAATATTATCTTCTATTATTCTGTCAAAATATTTTGCCGCCACGTCGTTAGTTTCTTCTCGATACCGTGTGACCTCAACAAAACAGATATTGTTTTTAATATAATCCTCCAGCATATACCGACGTACGCCGTACGTTTTACCGAGTCCGCGTGCGCCTATTATAAGATTCACGTCAGCGTCGCGCGGCAATATCTGTGTTCTAAGCCGTTCATAATAATATTTCGCCATCAATACTCACAATCATAGGTTTACCGTCCCGCATAATAAGTTCGCGGGGCATTGTTTCCACATTTCGATTATACGTGTTTCGTATGTATGTCAGATTCTCGCCGTTTGTCTGTTTGTCCGATTCACCCAGCCATCTACCGGACGGATACAACGCGATAGCTTCGGGCGCATCGACATGATATGTCGCGCCCTGATAGTCGGTGACGGTGCCGACGTATGTATCCCATACATGCGGTCGGTTGCGTTGCAACGTATGGCATATGTCATAATCGACCAACACATCATAACCGAGCGACATTTGTACGGTTTCCGCGAAACCGTGCCCCGTACGCATAACATCGGCAATAAAATCTTCTATGGTGTACATGCCGTCCGGTCGCGGGAGTCCGGCACAAGTGACATGTACGCGTCCGTTCTTGTCCAAACTGACACGTGCTTTATTCCACAATTCCATATGCTCAGCATACCGAGTTGTACCGCCGCAATCCTCCACTTCAAATTTTCCGATATGTTCCAGCGTAGACGCCATGTCGGGCGCGGTGTCTCTGACCCGTCGCACGGTAATGTTGATAGCGTTTTCTATCGCGGTGTGCAATGGTTCGAGCGCTTTCAACAGTTCCATATCAGACACGTCATTGGCGCAACTGATTTTCAGACTATCGGTATCGCCGCCCGTGACCGTGACGCGATTACCGAAATGCCGATATAGCAGCATCATGGCTATCAGCAAGTGCATTCTGCTGCCCGCAACGATTCGCATACCGTAAGTGTAGAGCACGCGTGGTGTTTTCGGACGTTTTTTCGCAAAATTCTCGGGAGTGCAAACCGTGGTTTTATCGACTTCAAGTTCGCCGGTTTCCGTCACGCGATAATCGGCTTTCATGACATCTTGTGCCTGAGTGCCGTAAATCCCGTTGAATTGGCCTTTAACTGTGCTACCGTAGTATGATTGCAAAAATTTCATGCTTAACGTGCCCGTCTTAGCGTCGCGCGCGATGCCCTCAGGTATCGAATCGGGTATTTTTTCCGTATACGCCGTCCCCTCATGATAATGTTTAATCAGGTTTTTCACATCGGTTTTTCGAGCGAAAAGCATATTAGATTGCAATGTCACGTAATCAGGCGGAATGATTGTCTTAGTGGTACCCTCCCCATATAAGACGTGCATTTCATCGTACTCATATACTTGCGCCACGTTCCATAATTCAATCTCGTTGACGTGTAATATGCATTCATCCGCAGAATACAGTTTTCCGAAAGCGTATGTCGCATTAACGGCGGTATCAACGTAACCATGCGCCCTAATGCTGTTTTCCTGTGTTTTCGCACGCTCGTTATTGGCATAATCCGTATCCGCTTGCAACGTCTTTACGAATTTTGAGCGCGGGCAGATTGCAATACCCCATACATCGAAACATGTGTTTTTACGTAATCTGAGGTTCGTAAATCTTACTGCCGCATGTACACCCGTACGGAACGGGTCACTATAATTCGTCAATACGTCTTCAAGCTGCGTGTTAACGATACGTTCACACGCCACTTGCAAAATATCAGACGGTATAGGCGCAAACTTAACCGGCAATCGACGGCCATTGATAAAAGCATGATGCATTGACGTTACATCCAAGGACGCAACATTATCCACAACAACGCTAGCGGTTTTCGCACTCGTAAACGTCAATCCGCCACGGAAACACGACTTGCGCAAGGCATAGGACTCATAGTTTTTCGGAAACTCTTGATCGCAAGTCAACTCAAACGCACGTTGAAGCGTCATCTGCTTACCGCTCTGCAACGTGATACGTCGCCCGCCAATCTCACGACGCGCCATCTGCCGCACAAGTGACGTCTTGGTAAGCACACGGCAACCCAGCATGTCCGGCGTAAGCCAATGGTTCGCGCGTAGCAGCCATTGCAGATATTGGGGTATCACTTGCACATCACGACGCGCGTAAAACAGTTCTTCCTCAGTCAGTGCCGTTTCGGGTGTGCGCGGAAGCGTGTAATCCCAGTCGCCTACCGCTTTCGGCAAGCCGCATGTTTCACCCATTGCACGAAGTCCGCCCATTTCGAGATAAAACGTATCCCAAAAACGGCACACCACATCATTACCTATATACAAATCAAGCGTATACACGCTAGTTGCCGTCTGCGCATTAGCGGTAATCGTATACGACTGCGCCAATTCCAACATGAGAGTTTGCATGTCGAACATAAGGTTATATGCCGCGATTATTGGAACATAACCGTGCGTACGCCCGTATTCAATAATATTATCAATGTACGATAGCGCTTCGGACGTGCGCCGGTAAAATCGTACATCGTCCGTATCGGGGGTGTACGATTCCAATGACGTGTCACGCAAATCGTTAAAAATGTACAATATCGGGTATGCGCGCGTTTCGGCACCCGTGCCGATGTTCGTTGTTTCGGTGTCGAATATTGCCGCTATCCGAAAATCCTTGCGTTCTTTCATCATCGTATTACGTCAGGTGTGACCAACATGAGCCATATCGGGCTACCGCCATCTACGTCCGTATCGTCTTCCAATTCGCCCGCGTGCATTTTCATGCGTTTTGCGTATTGCAACGCCTTTTCGTTTCGTGACATGATAGTATCAAACAGTTCACTGAGCGAATCGGTGTCATATGCTTTCATGATGGCTTCTAACCGTTTGTTCGGGGCAACGTCGGGGCGCTGCCATACGTTTTGTGTGTATCGCCAAAATATCTTGACTTTTTCACGACTTAGGTCATCGCCTAGCGCGCTCGGTAGCCCCTTGGACGCCATTCGCATTTCATTGCGAAAGATATTAAATGAGCGTGCGCGTTCTTTCGCGCGTCCTTTGCCGCCGCGCACGTCTTCGGTTTGTCGAATCAGCGCGTCGGCTTTTTCATTGGCGCGCTGATACAATTCGTCACGCATGGCAGCGTTGCGGGTGCGGCCTACATATGTGTTTTTCAGCTGCGTTTCAAGTCGCTGGATGTAAACACGTCGTGCATGTGCTTCACTTTCGGGCATGGTGTCGGTAATGCTTTTTTTCAGACTGTTTATCGTACGACGTACGCGCTTGCGTTTCGCGGTCAATACGTCCGCTTGTTTATGCGCTCTAGACATGTTCACCACCTTATAAAAAAAGTGCCATAACAATTTATGGCACTTTTGTTTCATTCCGAACTACTTGATTTCAAGCGATTTCGTGGAACGTCCGCCACCAAGTGCGGTCCGCTTGACTGCTATGGTGATGCCGTCCGGCGCGTTGAAATCGGGGAACATGTCGTAGATATCCAGCACGCTTCGGTAGATGCCCTGTGACTGACTGAAATACGTCTTACCGTCCTTTCCGAAAAGATAGACGTTTGCGCATTTCTGCCCGGTCTGAGCACGGACGCCCGGCGCGATATAAGCGCCGATAACCGTCAATGGTTCCGCCCCGTGTTCGTTTAGCGACAACGCGCTGTTACGGGCATTGACGATGGCGCGTTTTCCTTCAAACGTGCTGTTATCCATCGTGCAAATATAACGATAGTTGTCAGCGGTGTTCTGTGCGGTTTCATTCACGGTGATGTCGTTCATCTGTTCGTTTTCTTCGTTCATTTCAGTTCCTTTCAGAATTCAATATCGTTGTCGTTATCATTGTCGATATCGGTACCGGTTACGTCAACCGCAACACATTCGGCATGTTCGATGAACGTATCAGCGTCCATCACGTACACGGTTTTATTGACCGTAATATCATCAATCAACACGTTGACGATACCGGCGTCCATAAGCGTTTTGATGGCCATTTCAACGGTACGAACGTTTCCGGTGGTGTGGAACGTCTGTGCAACACCGTCCCTATCATAATAACTTATGGTGCTGTCAGCGATTACCTTACGAATCTTTCGCATGTTTATTATCCTTTGTATCTATTTATGTCAACCATTTTGGCGACATAACTATTTATAACACAAAAAATCGGCGTGCGCAAAAAGCGACACGCCGATTATTGACATTGATTCTCAATAACGCAAAATCTGACCCGGATAAATCAAACTCGGATTAGACAAGCCATTAAGCCCGGCAACCCGTGCCCAATCACCACCGAAAATCGACCACAAAGACTCACCGGACACAACCACATGCGTACGCGCCGTATCCGGCTGCGCAACCGTACCACCGCCGTAACACACGGTTTCCCCCGGATAAATAACGGACGGGTTCCCGGACGCGTATCCATACCACGACTGCCACGGCAACAGTCCAGTACGCGCAGCGATAGCCGACAACGTGTCACCGGACGCGACAACCACGCAAGCCGACTGCGACACATTCCCACCGGCATCCGTTTCCGGTGCGGACACATTCGCGCCGTCGCCACGCGCGTATGCATCCCACTGCCATCGTTCGCCCCTGAAATAATTCAAGTCCAATCGTCCGGCATATCCCGACACATAACCGTTCGACGTGTACTGCCGCATGGCTTCACCATACGCACCATACAACCACGGCACTTCCTGATAGCCAGTCGCAGCCATTGACGCATACTGTGCGACCCACACACCGCAATGCTCCCGCACAAACGATGTAAGCTGACCCAACGCGGATGCCTGAACATAAACAATCGGCCACACCCGAGTACGGTCATGCACATGTCGCACCCACGTTTCAATCCACGCGCCATTACCAAACTGCGAATTATCCTGAGATTCCCAGTCCAAAACAAGTACCGCGTTACCGACGTATCCGCGCACATTATCTACGAAAAAGTCAGCTTCCGCGTTCGCGTCGCGCCCCATTGCGTAATGGTACACGCCGATACTTTTGCCGCTATTCGTTGCGCGCCCGAGCTGATAGTTTGCGGCCTGATTCACGCCATTGGTCAAACACATGTTGTTGAAACCACCGACACCCCATGTGGCACCCGCCACAACGAAATCAGCATCCACCGCCGCCGTGTCAATGTCACACTGCCAATTGCTCACATCCACACCCCGCATATCCGCGCTTGCAGATGGCACAAAAAGCAATGACAACGCGCATACGCATGCCAACACGCTACGCCACATTCGTATCACCACTATCCCCCTTATCATTCTTGAGCAATGCAATAAGTTCTTCAGTCAGCACATTGTTCTTAGTCATCAAATCATTAAAATCACTGAATGTAGTAGCGATAAACCACGCCATTCCGCAACACGCGACAATCGGAAAACCCACGCTCCCGACAACGGTCACAATCGAACTAACATCCATCAAAAACACCTCACAAATAAAAAAAGGTCATGACACATCGAACGACATGCCATGACCCAATATACCACGATCGCGTGGCCTATCCGGGAATTGAACCCGGCGCGCACATCTTATAAGGATGCCGCTCTAACCACTGAGCTAATAGGCCATCACCTCACCCCTCCCACGCTCCCCGCCGCATCAAATCAATCATATCACGACAATGCACAAACGCATAATCGGACACGTACGAATCACATTTAAACCACTTCGTACTCATGTCAACCGTCTTAATACGACGCTTACCACGGCACCTGTGCGCTTTAATGAAATCGCAAGCATTACGTTTGCAAAACATGGTCAATCCCTCTCTAACAAAGGTGTATTAGCCAATGCAATAGCATCACTGAGCGTCTGTGCACAATCATTCGTATTATATGTGCGTAAAGATACTGCGTCCTTTAATCCATCCGGCGTATAAAAACTAATATTATACCGCAATTCATACACATTACGAAATGAACATGAACAATACCACAGTTCAATATCGCCATCTTTAAACGAAGAATGAAACGTGGCAATTTTCTTATCGTTCTTAATCATTACAAAAAACCCTTTCGTAATCATCGATTGATACGATATCCCAAACATACCGTACCCGGAACGTAAAACACGCCATCGTCAAGTACATCCCTAAGCCCGTATGCGTCAATGCAATCGACAAACCGAGTTTCTATCAAGCAATCAGACGCAATATCGACAAAATACACAAGCACATCGTAAATACTATTCACGTTAAAATCAATTGAATTAGACAATGCTTCAATATTCATGAAACTCATTTTAATACCCCCTTGTTTTAATACTTCCATACCGTATCCCGTACAATAGCCGACATTTGACCCTTAGGTAAATCATCGAACGCAGTAGGCCACTCAAAATTATGTCCCTTAGCGATATTGAAAAGAATCAAACCGGCTTTACAGTAATTCCACATATTCGAATCAAGCCCGCATTCATCAATATATGCGATAAACATTTTTTCGTAAAATTCTCTAGATTTATAATTCGACATTTTATTTTTTCCTTTCCTTAACTTGATACTCATATAATACCACACCACAAAACACGACACGCCCAAACCGCACCGTTTCACCACGCGCACTTCTGCGTAGCACAACACGTCACCCAAGTCAAACCGGCACGGCGTGTCGCAGCTTAATGGGAACCGTTCTCAATATGGTCTGCCTAGCC
>OGWS01001697.1_pt1 | contig 16155 bp, 10 predicted proteins | sample 1576111 | NCBI WGS metagenome assembly OGWS01 (sample SAMEA3541534, study PRJEB24748) | human gut metagenome | biome: human gut; feature: human-associated habitat; material: faeces | place: China | collected 2012
AAACTGATCCCCCTTCTCCGTTCTATACAGAAAGAGCGTCAGATGCGACATCGCCGTATGCCCGTATTCGCCCGTGACGGTTCCGCATTTCAGAAAATCATGCACCGTATAAGGCTGGTAGCCACTACCGATATGAGCGTGATGATATTCGGAGAGAACGGCACTGGCAAAGAGCATATTGCTCACCACCTGCACGACAAGAGCAAACGTGCAGGCAAGTCATTCGTGGCAGTGGACTGTGGCTCACTCACCAAAGAGCTTGCTCCATCGGCTTTCTTCGGACACGTTAAAGGTGCGTTCACGGGTGCGGACAATGCCAAGAAAGGATATTTCCATGAAGCGGAAGGCGGCACACTGTTTTTGGACGAGGTGGGCAACCTTGCGTTGGAAACCCAACAGATGCTGCTCCGTGCCATACAGGAAAGGCGTTATCGCCCCGTCGGTGACAAATCGGACAGGAATTTCAATGTCCGCATCATCGCCGCCACCAACGAAAATCTGGAAGCGGCAGTGAGTGAAAAGCGTTTCCGGCAGGATTTGCTCTACCGCCTGCATGATTTCGAGATAACCGTGCCACCGTTGCGCGAATGTCAGGAAGACATCATGCCATTGGCGGACTTCTTCCGTGAAATAGCCAATCAGGAATTGGAGTGCAATGTGAGCGGGTTCAGTTCCGAAGCCCGTAAAGCGTTGCTGACCCACGCGTGGCCGGGCAACGTGCGCGAGCTTCGGCAGAAAATCATGGGTGCGGTATTGCAGGCTCAGGAGGGAGTAGTCACGAAAAAGCATCTGGAACTTGCCGTGACGAAACCGACCTCACCCGTCAGTTTCGCCCTGCGCAATGACGCGGAGGATAAGGAACGGATATTGCGCGCTTTGAAACAGGCAAACGGCAACCGGAGTGGCGCCGCAGAACTGCTCGGAATAAGCAGGACGACACTCTACCGAAAGATGACAGAATACGGTTTGCTCAGATTTTGAAATCCAATAAATCAGAGAATATTATTTGGTTCATTCACAAATTCGCATTACCTTTGCGGCTGAAGAGTTATTTGAATGTAATGCGCTGCAGAATGCTGAAATAAGAACTGTTGCCATGTCATTACCTACTTTTTGAATTTTATGCAAAGCTCTCTCATTCTTAATATTTTGCAGATGCCATAGTGATTTTTCCCGAAAACAGGAGGCTTGACCTTGCTTTCCCGTCAAATCCCGGAGTTACCTTTGCGCCCAGAACGGAAATGACTGCCTGATGCGGCTCACTGAAAGACGCGAAAATGGAGGTAAACGGAAGGTGGAGGCAGATTAGACAGAAAACTTCAAAAGAGAAATCCGTGAAAAAAGAAATCCCCTCCAACAAAAAAAGAATATAGCCGGTAGCGTGAAACCGGGCAAACCACCTGCAAGGAAGTATGGTCTTATCTGTCCGGCCAGACGTGTCCGGGCGGGCTGATAAAACCATTCTTCCCGGTTTGCCTGCTGTGGGTGACGGCTTGTTTCATTTATGGACAAGCGGTTATACACGGCTTTCCGCTTCCGGCTCAAATGGACAGCGAAAAAGAGAATCATCTGAAAAGCCGTAAAAGCACCTCTTTGGCATAAGCACAAAAGAAATGGGCTTTGCCTCATCAGCCTAAACTGTTGCTTAGGCGTGAGGCAAAGCCCTTTTCTCCGCTTATGCAGTAGTCGGCACACGTTCGTTCAAAATCCTTTTGGGCGATGGTGTGCCGACTGATAAAACCGCTTTTACGGAAAAACTTATGTGGAGAAGAAAAAATAGGGAGATTCATTTCAAAATCTCCCGTTTTATTGTTACTTTTGCATACGAAGAGTTCTTTGAAGGTTATGCAATGCGCAGAAGAATAATGCAGCAGATAACTAACTAAATCGTAACCTATTACTATCATGAGCGATTAACATACGCTCATTTCCAATAAAATACACTCTTTTCGTAACTTCCGCGAACAAATGTACAAGGCCTACATCAACCGCGGCAACAACAATGATAAAAACGACAACAAGAAGAATATTACAGACATCGTAAAACTGCGTCTGGAAAAAGCACAATTACTGGGCTTCGACTGTTATTCTAATTTTGTTTTGGATAATACGATGGCTAAAAATTCCACAGCTGTTATGGACTTCTTAAACAACCTGTGGAGCTATTCATTGCCAAAAGCAAAAGCCGAAGCTGTTGAATTGCAGAAAATAATGGATAAAGAAGGCAAAGGTGAAAAACTGGAAGCGTGGGACTGGTGGTTCTATACAGAAAAACTCCGCAAAGAGAAATACAATCTGGAAGAAGACGAAATCAAACCTTACTTTAAGTTAGAAAATGTACGCGAAGGCGCTTTCGCTGTAGCTAATAAGCTTTATGGCATCACTTTAACGAAATTGGAAGGTATCCCCGTATACCACCCTGATGTAGAAGTTTTCGAAGTAAAAGATGCAGATGGCTCACACTTGGGTGTTTTCTACGTAGATTATTTCCCCCGTCCGGGTAAGAGCGGCGGTGCATGGATGAGCAACTATCGCGAACAACAAGGTGCCATCCGCCCGTTGGTATGCAATGTATGCAGCTTCACACAGCCCGTAGGCGATATGCCTTCATTGCTGACTATTGACGAAGTGGAAACACTGTTCCATGAATTTGGTCATGCCCTGCACGGATTGCTGACAAAATGCAACTATAAAGGTATTTCCGGCACAAACGTAGCACGCGACTTCGTTGAGTTACCTTCGCAAATCAATGAGCATTGGGCTACCGAACCTGAAGTATTGAAAATGTATGCCAAACATTATCAAACCGGTGAAACTATCCCCGACAGCCTTATTGAAAAGATTCTGAATCAGAAAACCTTCAACCAAGGTTTCATGACCACCGAATTACTGGCTGCTGCCATTCTGGATATGAATCTGCATAATCTGACAGATACCCAGAACCTGGACGTATTGGCATATGAGAAAGAGGCCATGGACAAACTGGGGCTTATTCCGGAGATAGCTCCACGCTATCGTACCACCTATTTCAACCATATCATTGGCGGTTATGCTGCCGGCTATTACAGCTATTTGTGGGCAAATGTATTGGACAACGATGCTTTCGAAGCTTTCAAGGAACACGGCATCTTTGACAAAAAGACAGCCGACCTCTTCCGGAATAACGTTTTGGAAAAGGGCAATAGCGAAGATCCGATGACTCTTTACAAGAACTTCCGCGGAACGGAGCCACAACTGGAACCGATGTTAAAAAATCGCGGAATGAAGTAAAAACATTCCTATACGGAGGGAGTTAATTCTTTATCATGTGCAAATATTTGAGTTCCTTTTACTTCCGAATGTGAAAAAAAAACTATATTTGCAGCCTTGTACGCAACAGAAATTAATTAAAAAAGTAATCATAATAAACTAAAAGTAACATGCAAAACAAAGGATTTGTAAAGGTTTTTGCGGTATTGCTCACACTGGTGTGTGTGTTCTATCTCTCCTTTTCTTTTGTGACTCGCCATTATACCAATAAGGCTAAAGAGTTTGCAAAAGGCGATGTGAAAGTAGAGCAGGACTACCTGGATTCTCTGGCTAATGAGAAAGTATTCTTCGGCAATTGGACACTGAAACAGTGCCGAGAGATGGAAATCAGTTTAGGTTTGGACTTAAAGGGTGGTATGAACGTCATCCTCGAAGTTTCCGTTCCCGATGTAATCAAAGCATTGGCGGACAACAAACCCGACGAAGCATTCAATCAAGCATTGGCAAATGCTGCCAAACAGGCTATTAGCAGCCAGGACGACGTCATTACGTTGTTTGTGAGAGAGTATCACAAAATTGCTCCGGACGCACGTCTTTCCGAGCTTTTCGCCACTCAACAGTTAAAAGACAAAGTTAATCAAAAGACCTCCGATGCGGAAGTAGAAAAAGTACTGCGCACGGAAGTAAAAGCCGCCGTTGACAACTCATACAACGTACTCCGTACTCGTATCGACCGTTTTGGTGTGGTTCAGCCCAACATCCAAAGTCTGGAAGACAAGATGGGACGTATCATGGTGGAGCTTCCGGGTATCAAGGAACCGGAACGTGTAAGAAAATTACTTCAAGGTTCCGCTAATCTGGAGTTTTGGGAAACATACAATGCAAAGGATGTTGCACCTTATCTGCAAGCTGCTGATAACAAACTGCGTAGCATTCTAGCCAATGAAGCACCTGCTGACAGTGCAGCTGTTGACAGCACCGCTGCTCCGGTTGTAGCACAAGCTACCAGCACCGCCGACAGTCTTGCCGCTGCATTGAAAGGTGAAAACAAAGCACAATCCGTCGATCTTGCACAAATCAAGAAAGAACATCCGTTGCTGGCTGTACTGCAGGTTAATTCCAGCGGACAAGGTCCTGTTGTAGCTTATGCTAATTACAAGGATACTGCCGACATCAACAAATATCTTTCCATGAAAGAAATTCAAGCCGAACTCCCGAAAGACCTTCGTCTGAAATGGGGTGTTTCCGCTTACGAATATGATCCGAAAGGACAAACTTTCGAACTTTACGCTATCCGCTCAACCGAACGTAACGGACGCGCTCCGCTGGAAGGTGATGTTGTTGTAAGCGCTAAAGATGAATACGATCAGTTTGGTAAACCTGCCGTAAGTATGTCAATGAATACAGACGGTTCACGCCGCTGGGCACAGTTGACTAAACAAAACATTGGTAAGAGCATCGCTATCGTATTGGACGGCTATGTATATTCTGCACCGAATGTAAATACTGAAATTACAGGTGGTAACTCACAAATCACGGGTCACTTTACTCCCGAACAGGCAAAGGACTTAGCAAACGTACTGAAATCCGGTAAGATGCCGGCTCCCGCACGTATCGTTCAGGAAGATATCGTAGGTCCGTCTTTGGGACAGGCTTCTATCAACGCCGGTGTATTCTCATTCATCGTAGCATTGATACTATTGATGATTTATATGTGCTCCATGTACGGTTTCATTCCGGGTATGGTTGCCAACGGCGCATTGGTACTGAACATGTTCTTTACAATGGGTATCCTTTCATCCTTCCAGGCGGCCCTGACAATGTCCGGTATTGCCGGTATGGTGTTAGCCCTGGGTATGGCTGTGGATGCGAACGTGTTGATCTATGAACGTACAAAAGAAGAGTTACGCGCAGGTAAGGGTGTGAAAAAAGCCCTCGCAGACGGTTATTCTAATGCATTCTCCGCTATCTTCGACTCAAACTTAACGTCTATCATCACGGGTGTTATCCTGTTTAACTTCGGTACAGGTCCTATCCGTGGTTTTGCCACGACCTTGATTATAGGTATCTTGATTTCATTCTTTACCGCTGTGTTCATGACACGTCTGGTATATGAATACTTCATGAATAAAGATAAATGGCTGAACCTGACTTTCTCTTCCAAGATCTCTAAGAACCTGATGACGAATGTACATTTCGACTTCATGGGTAGAAATAAGCAATGGTTTACAATTACAGGCATTATCCTTGTTATCTGTATCGGTTCATTGTTCGTACGTGGCTTGAGCCAGAGTATCGACTTCACCGGTGGACGCAACTTCAAGGTACAGTTTGAAAACGCCGTAGAACCGGAACAAGTACGTGAGTTAATCGCCAGCAAGTTCGGTGATTCTAATGTAAGTGTAATTGCTATCGGTACCGATAAGAAGACTGTACGTATCAGTACAAACTACCGTATCGAAGAAGAAGGTAACAATGTCGATTCAGAAATCGAAGCATATCTGTATGAAACGCTGAAACCGGTATTGACGCAGAACATCACGCTGGAGACATTCATCGACCGTGAAAATCACACAGGTGGCAGTATCGTCAGCTCACAGAAAGTAGGTCCGAGTATCGCAGATGATATCAAGACTTCGGCCATGTGGTCTGTAGTTCTCGCTCTTATCGCCATCGGTCTCTACATCTTGATCCGTTTCCGCAACATTGCATATAGTGTGGGTTCCGTAGTTGCACTGACCAGTGATACATTAATGATTCTTGGCGCTTATTCATTGTGTTGGGGTTGGATGCCGTTCTCTCTTGAAATTGACCAGACATTTATCGGTGCTATCCTTACGGCTATCGGTTACTCTATCAATGACAAAGTGGTAATCTTCGACCGTGTACGTGAATTCTTCGGCCTGTACCCGAAACGTGACAGAAAGCAATTGTTCAATGATTCGTTGAATACGACTCTGGCACGTACAATAAATACTTCATTGAGTACATTAATCGTGCTGCTGTGTATCTTCATCCTTGGTGGTGACTCTATTCGCAGTTTCGCATTTGCAATGATTCTCGGTGTTGTAATCGGTACATTATCTTCTCTGTTCGTTGCATCTCCTATCGCATATATGATGATGAAGAACAAAAAGATTGTTGAGCCTGCTGTTGAAGTAGCAAAATAAGAACTATATAGTAACAAAATAAAAAGGGAAGCCGAATAAATGGCTTCCCTTTTTTGTTTTGTAGTCCCGAGGGGAATCGAACCCCTATCTAAAGTTTAGGAAACTTCTATTCTATCCGTTGAACTACAGGACCAAAAACATTTGCGGTTGCAAAGATAAAGCATTCTCCCGATTTAACAAAGGCGAACGAATCTTTTATCGAGAAGTTAAAGAAATACAGTCTACACAAGATTTTATCAAAGTGTCAACCTAAATCAGCTACAAACAGTAGTATATTGGCGATCCAATCTTACATTTAGTCAACAGTTAGGCAACCAAAAATAAATGATAATATGCAACTTTTATTCGTTCAAGTCAGACACATAGTCAGAGTTTTGTTCACTCCAAATATCAAAAAACACTCATTTATCAATTCTTTTAGTACACAATCACAGATTAATTCGAAAAGATTTTGCCAAGTCGCATAACTTTCCGACATTTGCAAACGCATCTTTAAAAGCGTAGTACTTTTTGTAAGTACCCCAACCAACATAAGAACAGATTTTAAGTGATCCTATAAATTAATCATAGTAATACGAAATTATGGCAAACGACATGATGGTAAAAGAACTGGATCAAGTGGTAGTCCGCTTTTCCGGAGACTCCGGCGATGGTATGCAGCTCGCCGGCAACATCTTTTCAACAGTATCGGCTACGGTGGGAAATGACATCAGTACTTTCCCCGACTATCCCGCAGATATCCGCGCCCCGCAAGGTTCTCTGACCGGCGTATCAGGTTTCCAGGTACACATCGGCGCCAGCAAAGTATTCACCCCGGGTGATAAATGCGACGTATTGGTAGCTATGAACGCTGCCGCATTGAAAACACAGTATAAGTTTGCTAAGTCTACTGCTTGTATCATCATCGACACAGACTGTTTCCAGGCTTCCGATTTACAGAAAGCCGCTTTCAAGACTGACAATCCTATCGAAGAAATGGGTATCAAGCAAGACGTGATTGCTGCTCCTATCTCTCAAATGGTGAAAGATTGCCTGGCAGAAACAGGTATGGACAACAAAGCAATGCTGAAATGCCGCAACATGTTCGCTCTCGGTTTGGTATGCTGGTTGTTCAATCGTGACCTGAAGATTGCAGAAGATTTCCTTAGAGAGAAATTCGCAAAAAAGCCGGAAATAGCAGAAGCCAACATCAAGGTGATTCACGCCGGCTACGACTATGGTCACAATACACATGCTTCTGTAGCGCACACTTATAAGATAGAAAGTAAGATAAAAACACCCGGAATATACATGGATATCATGGGTAACAAAGCTACAGCCTACGGTTTCATTGCTGCTGCTGAAAAAGCAGGTCTGAAGTTGTTCCTGGGTTCTTATCCCATCACTCCTGCTACGGACGTATTACATGAACTTTCCAAACATAAATCTTTAGGTGTCATTACCGTCCAATGCGAAGATGAGATTTCCGGCTGTGCTACAGCTATCGGTGCATCTTTTGCAGGTGCATTGGCTGTAACTACCACTTCCGGTCCGGGTGTCTGCCTGAAATCAGAGGCTATGAACCTGGCAGTGATTACAGAACTTCCTCTGGTTGTTCTGAACGTACAGCGCGGTGGCCCTTCCACAGGTTTGCCGACTAAATCGGAACAAACTGACTTATTGCAGGCTTTGTTTGGCCGTAACGGCGAAAGCCCGATGCCGGTTATTGCCGCCACCTCACCGACAAACTGCTTCGATGCAGCCTATGCAGCTTGTAAAATGGCTTTGGAGCACATGACTCCGGTGGTTCTGTTGACAGACGGTTTCGTAGCCAACGGTTCCGGTTCATGGAAACTGCCGAATCTGGATACATATCCTGAAATCAAACCTCAGTATGTTACTCCTGAGATGAAGGATAACTATACTCCTTATAAACGCAACCCTGAGAACCAGGTACGTTACTGGGCCATTCCGGGACAAGAAGGCTATACTCATATCCTCGGTGGTCTGGAAAAAGACAGCAACACTGGTGCGATCTCTACCGATCCTGAAAACCACAATCTGATGTGCCACCTGCGTGCAGAAAAAGTTGCAAAGATTGCTGTGCCCGATGTAGAAGTACAAGGCTGTGCAGATGATGCAGACCTGCTGATTGTAGGTTTTGGCGGTACTTACGGACACTTGTATTCTGCTATGGAAGAGATGAACAAAGCCGGACAAAAAGTAGCCTTAGCTCACTTCTCTTATATCAACCCACTGCCTAAAAATACGGCTGAGGTATTGAAGAAATATAAGAAAGTGGTAGTTGCCGAACAAAATCTGGGACAATTTGCCGGTTATCTCCGCATGAAGGTAGATAATTTCACTCCGTATCAATTCAATGAAGTCAAGGGACAGCCGTTCGTAGTAAGCGAATTGGTGGCTACCTTCACCGAGATACTGAAGAAGTGACAAGCTACAGGCTACGAGTAACAAGTACTGCCCTGAACAGACTTGTAGCTTGTAGCTCGTAACTCGTAGCTACTAAAAAACTTATCAACTTAAAACTTAAGAACATCATGAGCGAATATACAGCTAAAGATTTCAAAAAAGGACAACCTCGTTGGTGTCCGGGTTGCGGTGACCACTTCTTCTTGAACTCACTGCACAAAGCGTTGGCAGAAATCGGTGTTAAGCCTTGGGAAACTGCCGTTATTTCGGGTATCGGTTGCTCTAGCCGTCTACCTTATTATATGAATACGTATGCGATGCAGACTATCCACGGACGTGCTGCCGCCATCTCTACCGGATGTAAAGTAACCAATCCTAACCTGAGCGTTTGGCAGGTTTCAGGTGACGGTGATGGTCTGGCTATCGGTGGTAACCACTTTATCCATGCTATCCGTCGCAATATAGATATCAACATTCTGTTGCTGAACAACCGCATCTACGGTTTGACAAAAGGACAATATTCTCCGACGTCTCCCCGTGGCTTCGTCAGCAAATCCTCTCCTTATGGCACGGTAGAAGATCCGTTCCACCCAGCTGAACTCTGCTTCGGTGCACGTGGACGTTTCTTTGCACGTTGTGTAGCTACAGATGGTCCCGGCACAGGAGAAGTTCTGAAGGCTGCCGCTAACCATAAAGGAGCCGCTGTGTGTGAGATTCTGCAACACTGCGTTATCTTCAATGACGGCACCTACGACTCTGTATACAACAAGGACGGACGTGCCAAGAATGCTATCTATCTGGAACACGGTAAGCCGATGCTTTTCGGTGAGAACAAAGAGTTTGGATTGATGCAGGAAGGCTTTGGACTGAAAGTTGTGAAGTTGGGCGAGAACGGTATCACAGAAAAGGATATCCTCGTTCATGATGCACACTGCATGGATAATACATTGCAACTGAAATTGGCTCTGATGGAAGGTCCTGACTTCCCGGTTGCTCTCGGTGTGATCCGCGATGTAGAAGCTCCGACTTATGACGATGCTATAATGGAACAGATTGAAGAAGTATCAGCAAAGAAGAAGTATCACAACTTCAAAGAACTGCTGATGACAAATGATATTTGGGAAGTGAAGTAAGCAAATACAATATTCTTTTTCAGTAAAAGCCTCATTACCGCTGCTATTATATAGTACGGTAATGAGGCTTTTTGCGAAGGACGAATCTGCTTATTAGAGGGATTAATTCATTACTATAAGGTTATGAATATAATTTTAGGCGCGGATTACGCGGATTCTTTTCCTGTAATATAGTGTGATAGCGCAGCCATTAATCCGTGTAATCCGCGTAATCCGCGCCTAAATCATTATCAGCATTTAGTTCATTACTGTACCATTCTTAATTAATCCCGCCAACAGGTAATCCCAAATATCATATATAATTTTGGGATTATAATCCTAAATATCATATATAATTTTGGGATTTAAGTATTAAAAGCCTATATTTGCCTTGAAATAAAGTAAGATGAAAGAGATGATACAAAGAAGACTTCAGCCGGTAATTGAGAGTAAGCTATTCAAAGGAAAGGCGATTATCCTGATCGGTGCAAGACAAGTAGGAAAAAGTACACTATTTAATCAAATCACTCAAGGACGAAAAGAAGCAGTACTGACATTGAACTGCGACGAACCGGAAGTGAAAGAGATGTTAGCCAACATCAATACCTCCGAACTGAAAATGCTGATCGGCAACAACAGAATTATCGTAATAGACGAGGCACAACGTGTATCAGAAATAGGTTTAACCTTAAAACGCATTACAGACAATTTCACCAACGTACAGCTTCTCGTCACCGGTTCTTCATCGTTTGAATTACAAAGTAATCTGAACGAACCTCTCACAGGACGAAAATATGAATATCACCTCTATCCCATCTCTACGGCAGAATTATATGACAACCAAGGTTTATTGCCAGTCAAACAAATGTTTGAATCCCGGCTTATATACGGTTCTTATCCGGACATTATCAATCATACTGATGAGGCTAAAGAATTATTAATGAACATAGCCAACAGCTACCTGTATAAAGACCTGTTGGCAATGAACGAGATACGCCGCCCCATACTGCTGGAAAAGTTACTTATCGCCCTTGCCCTGCAAGTAGGCAGTGAAGTATCCTATAACGAAGTAGCGCAAACCATCGGGACCGACAACAAAACCGTAGAAAAATACATCGACTTATTAGAGAAATGCTATGTCATTTTCCGCCTGAATGCTTTCAACCGTAACTTACGAACAGAGCTCAAAAAGAGCAAGAAAATATATTTTTACGATAATGGTATCCGCAATGCTGTCATCCAGAATTTTGCACCGCTATCTCTCCGCCAAGACACAGGCGCTTTATGGGAGAATTTCTTCATCAGCGAACGCATCAAAGCAAATCATTACAACGGGAATTATGCAAAAAGCTTCTTCTGGAGAACCACTCAACAACAAGAAATAGACTATATAGAAGAAGCAGACGGCAACTTCACCGCTTTTGAAATGAAGTGGAATCCTAATAAACGTCCAATCACCTTTCCATCTCCTTTCTTGAATAATTATCCGGTCAAAGAGACTGTAGTCATTACGCCAGAGAATTATCTGGAATGGGTTATGTAAGTACAGAGTCATTACCTTGAATAAAATAAGGGAAAAGAGGTATAGTAGACACCTCTTCAGTTATAGAACAAAAAGATAAGTCAATACAGCACAGTTCCCATTAGGAGAAAACAAGAAACAATAGAACTGACTGACATTATCGGAACTTCAATTTGATCCCTGCAATTCCAGAAGGAGTATTAGAATAACTGCGCTTTCTAAGTTTCCCTGTCCTTTCCCTTTGATGATAAATGAATTAGCATCTATTTGCATCAGGCATACATTAACCTTTAACATCACTGTACTATGGGTAGAAGATTAATCTTTGACCGGTTTTCCCAGCAAGCTCTCCAGACCTGGCACCGGTATCGTGCCGTAATGTTCAGTCCCACCTGTAGAATAACAATTTAAAAGAACGTGATCCGGCTTGTCTGTAAAAACAGACAGACCCGGTCACGCTCATATACGACAAGAGAATATCAATCCTCCGGATTAGCCTCTTCGTTCTCCGCCGGCAACGGCAAAGAAACAGTAAATTCGCTATATTTCCCTTCTATACTCTCCACACTGACATACCCTCCATGCTCCCGGGCTACATTCATCACATAGTTCAGTCCCAAACCGAAACCGGATACTTTCTTCTTCTCATCCTCATTCCGGGTAATGACGCGTTCAAACTTATCAAATACAATCCGTTGAGCCGCAAGCGGAATACCGATTCCATTATCCCGCACCCTGATCTGAATATACTGTCCGGAAAGGCAGGAAGTAATCTGTATATCTATTGTATCCTTAGAATACTTCACAGCATTATCTACCAGGTTACTTAAAGCCTCTTTCAGATACTCCTCATCAGCATAAGCTCCCTCTGCCTGCAAATCAACCTGAAATGTGATAGGCTTTTCTGCCTTAGCCGTGAACGTGTGTACCAACTCATCCACCATAGGACGGAGTTGAATCCAATTCTTATCCAACAGTAATTGTCCATGTTCCAGTTTAGAGATAGTCAGTACTTTATTGGCCAGTGCAAGCAAATGTTGAGCTTCCGCCTCCAGTATATCGAAGTGTTTTTCTTTCTTCTCAGGCTTACTATCTACCTTTCCACTACGAAGCACTTTAAGCCCAATCAGGATGGAACTGATCGGATTCTTCATGTCGTGAACCATAGCAGAAGAGAAATCTTCACGCATTCGTGCCAACTCATCCTGCCGGCGGATAATATCCACCTGCTTACGTATGGCAAATAATAGAAGTCCCAAAGCCACTATCGTTCCGAAGAACATATAAAGCAGTTTGCCGATGAACCCGGCACGAAGATTCTGGATATAAGCATATACTCCCTGAGCGTCATTCACAGGACATACAAAGGTATAGTGTTGCTCCAACAGTTTCCGATAATCAGAAAAATATCGTAAATCCTGTTTCAATACGATAGAATCACCGTATAAAGGTACCGTATCCAGGCGAAACTTGATCCGCTTCAAATCCACTTCATCCAGTTCATTACGGAAAAAAGCAGCCAGATCCTTAGTTTGTCCGGCTTCAAATGCATCCGTCGCACGGCCGTAAGCTTCGTGGATATTACGTATCACTTGCTGCCGGTTCAGTCCGAAACTTCGTCCTACCCAATTTCCAAGCAAGTACAGGACAGCTGCTGTTGCAGTTATTGTAAGAAGTATATAATACGACTTTTTCATCAAGCATTCTATATTTCAGGCAAATATAGATAAACTTTTCTTTCCACCTTAACATAAAGATAACATTCTGATAACCTAAATTAATTTCATACTCTTGTTATCTTTGCAGCGTAGAAATCAGTAAAAAGGAATTATGGAAAAGAAAGAAGCAAATAAGGAACCATTCAACCGCCCGGATGGAGTGGAAGTGAAACTCACAGCAAAGTCTATCAACATAAGAGGATTTCTGTTTTTCTTCATTCTGTTCCTGATAGGTAGCTATCTGTTTGTTTATGTATGGGATGAACCTTCATCCTATAGTGCCGGTCGTTTATTGGGTACCTCTGTAAAAGGAATCAGCAGTCCCCAAGTTATGCTTTGCATATTTTTACTCCTCGTGTTTTATATACTAATCCAGGCAGGGATTCTTTACTGGTTTAGCGGAAAGGATAAAAAGCTCCTACACTGGCATTTTGACTGGACTGGAGTAGGATTTTCTCTGACTCGTCCTATTCCATTGAAGTTCTACCGGGTATCCTTATTATTACCGGGCATCTTATTGGGAGTGATGCCTGCAATCCATGGATTCTGTACAGGAGAGGCCAATATATTCTTTCTGGGATTATTCGGTATTCTGGGTGGTACGGGAGATTTTCTTTTTTGGTACAGCCTTCGTGCCTTTGATGACGAAGACCTGCTACTGGCCGGTAAAAAAGCCTTTCAGGCCACTATTATAAAGCGCAATTACGGAAAGAATGACTAAAGATTCCAAATCACCATTGTAATAAAAATCATCTCCATACCTTCTGCAACCAAACCATTAGGAAGCATTCCTAAACAAACAGGCAATCATCTGTCTTTACCCTAGATCTTTTTGCATTCTACACTAAGCCTTATTGGGTATTAACCTTGATCAAGCGGCCGGTTAACCTTGGTTGACGAGCCTATTAATCAAGGTTAATCGGCCGGTTAACCAAGGTCAACACCTGATTATTCCTAAGCTAAATGAGATATTTCACTGATTATAAACAGAATAACAGCTGATGTAAAACAAATGAATGCCCCATTCCGTTAAGGGCTGATTATAGACCAAAACCAGGACGAAACACACAGTGAGAGTAACCCACTTACCCTCACACAGGATTTTTTACTACCACCACACTTAACATCCTAATTATTATTGATCTATCCCCAAAGTGAGGGTAGTGAGGGTAGATTGGGGAAACTTTTTATTGGTATCTATTCCTTTTCGCCGAATGCCAAATCTCCTGCATCTCCCAGTCCCGGAACAATATACGAATGCTCATTTATCTCCGGATCAATGGCTGCACACCAGATTGTAGTCTTGTCTTCGGGGAGTGTTTCAGCAATGTGTTCCACAGCCTGACGGCTGGCAATGATAGAAGCGACATGTATCTCCGCCGGATGCCCCTTCGTCAGCATAGCCTGGTAACTCAACTCCATACTGCTACCAGTTGCTAACATTGGGTCTGTAATAATCAGCGTCTTTCCGTCGATGCGCGGTGAAGCAATATATTCAATATGAATATCAAACTTCAGCGTATCCTTATATTTCCGGTAAGCGGAAACGAAAGCATTTTCCGCACCGTCAAAGTAGCTCAGAAAGCCCTGATGGAAAGGCAACCCGGCACGCAAAATGGTGCTTAATACCAATTGATTATCCGGAGTTTGCACGGGTGCTATCCCCAGCGGAGTCTGGATATTCTTCTGAGAATAAGCAAAGTCCTTACTCATTTCATAGGCCATAATTTCCCCGATGCGTTCAATGTTTCGGCGGAAGCGAAGGCGGTCGCTTTGTACTTGTACATCCCGGATCTCGGCAACATACTGGTTCAGGATGGAGTTTGTCTCGGCAAAATTGATAATTTTCATGATGTGATTTGAATTAATATGCGCAAAGTAAACGATTTCTTGTGCAATTTGCAACATTCAGTTTGCAGATATTGTTATGGAGTTATAAAAGACTTCTCATTAAAGAAAAATTTCTCTAATCAGGTGATTGTTTCGAAAGAAAATACTACTTTTGTACGCGAAAAACAAGGGACTGTTCGGAATATGGCTTAATTCATACCGGTTTCCTTCCCCCCTTGAGATAGATAAAGGTAAAAAGAATTAGCAAGAGATAAATAAACCAAATACCAAAATTTTAAATCATTAAAAGAAATGGCAAATTTAGATTTAAGCAAGTACGGTATCAAAGACGTGAAGGAAATCATCCACAACCCGTCTTATGATGTACTGTTCGCAGAAGAAACCAAACCAAGTTTGGAAGGTTTTGAAAAAGGTCAGGTAACTGAACTGGGTGCTGTAAACGTAATGACAGGTATCTATACCGGTCGTTCTCCTAAAGATAAATTCTTCGTTATGAATGAAGCCAGCAAAGATTCTGTATGGTGGACTTCAGACGAATACAAAAACGACAACAAACCTTGCTCTGAAGAAGCTTGGGCTGACCTGAAGGCTAAAGCTGTAAAAGAATTGAGCGGCAAACGTCTGTTCGTTGTTGATACATTCTGTGGTGCTAACGAAAGTACTCGTATGAAAGTACGTTTCATCATGGAAGTAGCATGGCAGGCTCACTTCGTAACTAACATGTTCATCCGCCCGACTGCTGAAGAACTCGCTAACTACGGAGAACCCGATTTCGTATCTTTCAACGCTTCTAAAGCAAAAGTTGACAACTACAAGGAACTGGGTCTGAACTCTGAAACAGCTACTGTATTCAACTTGAAGACTAACGAACAAGTTATCTTGAATACTTGGTACGGTGGTGAAATGAAGAAGGGTATGTTCTCTATCATGAACTACAAGAACCCGCTTCGTGGCATCGCTTCTATGCACTGTTCAGCCAACACCAACATGGAAGGTACTGACTCTGCTATCTTCTTTGGTCTGTCTGGTACAGGTAAGACTACCTTGTCTACTGACCCGAAACGTCTGCTGATCGGTGATGACGAACACGGATGGGATGACGAAGGTGTATTCAACTTCGAAGG
>OGWS01001709.1_pt1 | contig 16058 bp, 10 predicted proteins | sample 1576111 | NCBI WGS metagenome assembly OGWS01 (sample SAMEA3541534, study PRJEB24748) | human gut metagenome | biome: human gut; feature: human-associated habitat; material: faeces | place: China | collected 2012
GAATTCTTGAATGACTTGTATGCGGACTTGAATGAAAAATACTATTGTCTTTCAAAAGAAGACAATCCAGAAATCCAATACGAATGGGCTCGTATTCCTCATTTCTACTATCTATCTTATTTATTATATCTTTATCCGATGGGAAGTGCAAGGGGATAGCTGACGGATTCTCTGTCAGCAAAAAAGCTCCCAGCGAATCCAACTATGATTCAAAAGGAGCTTTTTCATTATCACTGTATTTCCTCTAGAAAGTCTAAAGCAAATTAGTTCAAGTGCCAGATGTCTTCGTTGTACTGAGCGATAGTACGGTCAGATGAGAAGAATCCTGCTTTAGCAATGTTGACGATGACTTTATCCAACCATGCGTCACGGTTTTCGTAGTCAGCCAACATTTGCTCTTTGACTTTGATGTAGTCTTCCAAGTCAAGAAGAGTCATGAACCAGTCTTTGTTGATCAATTCATTGTAAAGACGTTCCAAGCGTTCTTTCTTACCAACTGCAAGAACAGCGTCGCTCACGATAAAGTCAACCAATGGTTTGATCGCTTCACGAGCGTAGAATTCGCTTGATTTGTAAGCTGATTTTGCGTAAAGATCAATAACAGTTTCTGAATCTTCACCGAAGATGTAGATGTTTTCGTCTCCAACCAACTCAGCGATTTCCACGTTAGCGCCATCCAGCGTCCCGACGGTCAGCGCGCCGTTCAGCGCCAACTTCATGTTGCCGGTGCCAGAGGCTTCTTTACCCGCGGTGGAGATCTGCTCGGAGATATCCGCCGCCGGGATCAGTTTTTCTGCTGCCGATACACAATAGTCCGGCAGGAAGACCACCTTCAGCTTATCGCCGACTTTCGGGTCGTTGTTGATCGCTTCCGCTACCTTATTGATGGCAAAAATAATGTTTTTCGCCAGATAGTAGCCCGGCGCCGCTTTCGCGCCGAACAGGAAGACGCGCGGTACGCGGTCGGACTGCGGGTTTTCGCGGATCTCTTTGTACAGCGCAAGGATATGCAGCAGGTTAAGGTGCTGACGCTTATACTCGTGCAGACGTTTGATCTGGATATCGAAGATCGCCTGCGGGTTGATCTCAATCCCGGTACGCTGCTTCACAAACTCAGCCAGATGAACTTTGTTGGCCTGCTTGATATCGCGATAAGTCTGACGGAACGCCGCATCGTCAGCATATTTTTCCAGGTTGATCAGCTGGTCGAGGTCATTGGCCCACTCTTTTTTCAGCGTCTCATCCAGCAGCGAGGCCAGCGCCGGGTTGCACTGCTTGATCCAGCGGCGCGGCGTGATGCCGTTGGTCACGTTATGGAATTTGTTCGGCCACAGCTGGTTATATTCCGGGAACAGATCTTTTACCACCAGATCCGAGTGCAGCGCCGCCACGCCGTTGACAGCAAAGCCGCCCACCACGCACATGTTGGCCATCCGAACCTGTTTGTCATGCACCACCGCCAGCTTCGCCCAGACCTGCTTATCGCCCGGCCAGGTTTTGTCCACCAGCTGTTTAAAGCGGTCGTTGATCTCTTTAATGATCTGCATATGGCGCGGCAGCAGCGCTTTTACTAACTTCTCATCCCAGCATTCCAACGCTTCCGGCATCAGGGTGTGGTTGGTGTAAGCAAAGGTTTTGCTGGTGATCGCCCAGGCGTCGTCCCAGCTAAGCTGGTGCTCGTCGATCAGCACGCGCAGCAGCTCCGGGATGGCGATGGTCGGGTGCGTATCGTTCAGCTGGATCACTTCGTAATCCGCCAGTTCGGCCAGCTTGCGGCCTGCCAGATGATGACGGCGCAGGATATCGGCCACTGAGCAGGCGCACTGGAAGTACTGCTGCATCAGGCGCAGTTTTTTACCGGCCTGATGGTTGTCGTTCGGGTACAGCACCTTGGTCAGTTTTTCCGCGTCGATGCCCTGCTGCTCGGCGCGCAGGAAATCGCCATCGTTGAATTTGGTCAGGTTGAACGGATGAGCGTGTTTGGCCTGCCACAGACGCAGCGGCTGGGCGACGTTGTTGCGATAGCCAAGCACCGGCAGGTCCCAGGCTTCGCCGGTAATGACGAACGCCGGCTGCCATTCGCCGTTTTTGCTGACTTTCCCGCCGATACCTACCTGGACATCCAGCGCTTCGTTATGACGGAACCACGGGTAGCTGCTGCGCCCCCAGTCGTCAGGGGCTTCCATCTGCTGGCCATCGTCAAATGACTGGCGGAACAGGCCATACTGGTAGTTGAGACCGTAACCGGTCGCCGACTGCCCCACCGTCGCCATGGAGTCGAGGAAGCAGGCTGCCAGACGTCCCAGGCCACCGTTACCCAGCGCCGGGTCAGTCTCTTCTTCCAGCAGATCGGTGAGGTTGACATCGTAGCCTTTCAGCGCGTCGCTGACGCCCTCGTACCAGCCCAGGTTGAGCAGGTTGTTGCCGGTCAGACGACCAATCAGAAACTCCATTGAGATGTAGTTAACGTGACGCTGTCCTTGCGCCGGTTTCGCTACCGGCTGCGCCGCCAGGAGTTCCGCCAGCGCTCCGCTGACTGCGCGCCACCATTGACGCTGTGTCATCTCGGAAGCGGACTGTAAACCAAAATGCTGCCACTGACGCGTCAGTGCAGCCTGAAACTGAGCTTTGTTAAATGTAGTCTGTGACATAATGAGATCCGGGTCCTTTACTAAAACGATGGCGCTAGTGTGCCGACCTCCCGATTCATCGTCCTCATCCTGACGGGGATTAGACAGGGAGGAGTGGCGGGGATGAGCGAAAAGTGTGATCCTGAACACTATAGTGTGGGTGAGAAGGCAAAAATATGCTGTAAAAATCACCGCGATATGACAATCGAGAGGTTACCTCCGGTAGCTAAAAATTTGTTACAGGCCAATACGCGTAAAAAATCTTCCAGTTCCTCGCCACGTTATTAACAAAATAAATAGAGGCCCCTGAAGAAATAAGCACCTTTCATCGCATTGACCCGCAAAAAAGATTACTTCTAAGAAATCGCTGACAATAATTTAATAAAAACAAACAACTACTCTTAGCATAAAATAAATCCACCCACACTCCGCCAGCTACCGCCTGAAAACCGCGGCCGACCAGTCCTGCCTGCGATTTTTTCCCATTCTCAGCCAATGTCGAAATTTGTGACATAGAGCAAATTCAAGAGCATAAACTTCGGACATAACTTGCAATAAATTTCATAATCACCGACCTTATTAGATATTAATTACGAAGCGCAAAAAAAATCGCAACCTCTCTCTTGCACAGCGAAATGTAGAACTATGTTGATTCCGTCCAAATTAAGTCGTCCGGTCCGCCTTGAACACACTGTGGTTCGTGAGCGCTTACTGGCGAAACTTTCCGGCGCGAACAATTATCGTCTCGTGCTGATCACCAGTCCTGCCGGGTACGGTAAAACAACGCTCATTTCTCAGTGGGCCGCGGGTAAAAACGATCTTGGGTGGTTTTCGCTGGACGAAGGCGACAACCAGCAGGAGCGTTTTGCCAGCTATCTGATCGCGGCGATTCAGCAGGCTACCGGCAACCACTGCGCGGCCAGTGAAGCGATGGTGCAAAAACGCCAGTACGCCAGTCTCTCCTCTCTTTTTGCGCAGCTGTTTATTGAACTTGCCGACTGGCAGCGCCCGCTGTATCTCGTCATTGATGATTACCATCTGATCAATAATCCGGTGATCCATGACGCGATGCGCTTTTTCCTGCGCCATCAGCCGGAGAATATGACCCTGGTGGTCCTGTCGCGTAACCTGCCGCAGCTGGGCATTGCCAATCTGCGCGTCCGCGATCAGCTTCTGGAGATTGGCAGTCAGCAGCTGGCCTTTACCCACCAGGAGGCGAAACAATTTTTCGACTGTCGTCTGACATCGCCTATCGAAGCCGACGACAGTAGCCGGCTGTGCGACGATGTCGCCGGGTGGGCCACCGCGCTACAACTCATCGCCCTCTCCGCCCGCCAGAATAACTCCTCCGCCCAACACTCCGCCCGCCGCCTCGCCGGGATTAACGCCAGCCATCTGTCGGATTATCTGGTGGATGAAGTGCTGAATAACGTTGACGCCCGCACGCGCAACTTTTTGCTGAAGAGTTCTCTGCTGCGCTCAATGAACGACGCGTTAATCGTGCGCGTCACCGGCGAAGAGAATGGCCAGATGCAGCTGGAGGAGATCGAACGCCAGGGGCTGTTCCTGCAGCGGATGGATGATTCCGGCGAATGGTTCCGCTATCACCCGCTGTTTGGCAGCTTCCTGCGCCAGCGCTGTCAGTGGGAGCTGGCGGTTGAACTACCGGAGATCCACCGCGCCGCGGCGGAAAGCTGGATGGCGCAAGGTTTCCCCAGCGAGGCCATCCACCATGCGCTGGCGGCCGGCGATGCCAAAATGCTGCGCGATATCTTGCTCAATCATGCCTGGGGCATGTTTAACCATAGCGAGCTGGGGCTACTGGAGCAGTCGCTGGCGGCGCTGCCATGGTCCAATCTGCTGGAAAATCCGCGCCTGATCCTGCTCCAGGCCTGGCTGATGCAGAGCCAGCATCGCTACAGCGAAGTCAATACCCTGCTGGCGCGCGCCGAGCAGGAGATGAGTGTGGAAATGGACACCGCGATGCATGGCGACTTCAACGCGCTGCGCGCGCAGGTGGCGATTAACGATGGCGACCAGGACGAGGCGGAACGTCTGTCAATGGTGGCCCTGGAAGAGCTGCCGCTGGCCAACTATTACAGCCGCATCGTCGCCACATCGGTGCATGGCGAAGTTCTCCATTGTAAGGGGAAGCTGACCAAATCCCTCGCCGTGATGCAGCAGACCGAACAGATGGCCCGCCGTCACGACGTATGGCATTACGCCCTGTGGAGCATCATTCAGCAAAGCGAAATCCTCTTCGCCCAGGGCTTCCTGCAGGCCGCCTGGGAGAGTCAGGAGAAAGCCTTCCAGCTGGTACGCGAACAGCATCTTGAGCAGTTGCCGATGCATGAGTTCCTGCTGCGCATCCGTTCTCAGCTGCTGTGGGCATGGGCGCGCCTCGACGAGGCTGAAGCTTGCGCCCGCCAGGGGATGGACGTGCTCTCCACCTATCAGCCGCAGCAGCAGCTGCAGTGCCTGGCGCTGATGGTCCAGTGCTCACTGGCGCGCGGCGATCTGGATAATGCCCGCAGCCACCTGAACCGGCTGGAAAACCTGCTCGGTAACGGTCACTATCACAGCGACTGGGTCTCCAACGCCGATAAGGTACGAGTGATCTACTGGCAGATGACCGGTGATAAAACCGCGGCGGCCAACTGGCTGCGCCAGACGCCAAAGCCGGAGTTCGCCAACAACCACTTCCTGCAGAGCCAGTGGCGCAACATTGCCCGGGCGCAGATCCTGCTGGGCGACTTCGAACCGGCGGAAATGGTGCTGGAAGAGCTGAACGAAAATGCGCGTTCGCTGCGTTTGATGAGCGATCTCAACCGCAACCTGCTGCTGCTCAATCAGCTGTACTGGCAGTCGGGACGCAAGAGCGAAGCGCAGAAAGCCCTGCTGGAAGCCCTGACGCTCGCCAACCGCACCGGTTTTATCAACCACTTTGTGATTGAAGGCGAGGCGATGGCCCAGCAGCTGCGCCAGCTGATCCAGTTGAACACGTTGCCGGAGCTGGAGCAGCATCGCGCCCAGCGTATTCTGCGCGACATCAACCAGCATCATCGCCACAAATTCGCCCACTTTGACGAAGGGTTCGTCGAGCGACTGCTGAATCATCCGGAGGTGCCGGAGCTTATCCGCACCAGCCCGCTGACCCAGCGCGAGTGGCAGGTGCTTGGCTTAATCTATTCCGGTTACAGCAACGAGCAGATTGCCGGCGAGCTTGACGTGGCGGCCACCACCATCAAGACCCACATTCGCAACCTGTATCAGAAACTGGGCGTCGCCCACCGGCAGGACGCGGTACAGCATGCCCAGCAGTTACTTAAGATGATGGGATACGGCGTCTGACGACGCCGTTGCCGTTTAGCACAGCTCCAGCTGAAGGTTGTTATCAGTGATCACCTTCAGCACGCCGGCCGGCGGCAGCACGTCGGTATAGACCGCATCGACCATACTGATGCTGCCCATGTTGACCATCGCATTGCGGCCAAACTTGGTATGGTCCACTACCAGCATCACGTGGCGTGAATTCTCAATGATCGCCCGCTTGGTACGCACTTCATGATAATCAAACTCCAGCAGCGAGCCATCGCTGTCTACGCCGCTGATGCCGAGAATGCCGAAGTCGAGGCGGAACTGCGAGATAAAGTCGAGGGTGGCTTCCCCAATAATCCCGCCGTCCCGGCTACGCAGTTCGCCGCCGGCGAGAATAATGCGGAAGTCCTCTTTCACCATCAGCGTGTTGGCGACGTTAAGGTTATTGGTCACAATCCGCAGATCGTTGTGATCGAGCAGGGCGTGCGCCACCGCTTCCGGCGTGGTGCCGATATCAATAAACAGCGTCGCCCCGTCCGGGATCTCGCTGGCCACCCGCCGGGCGATACGCTCTTTCTCCGCCGTCTGGGTCGCTTTGCGATCGTGCCAGGAGGTGTTCACCGAGCTGGAGGGCAGCGCCGCGCCGCCGTGATGGCGGAGGATCATTTTCTGTTCGGCTAAATCGTTCAGGTCGCGGCGGATGGTCTGCGGGCTTACCGCGAACTGCTCAACCAGCTCTTCCGTGCTGACGTAACCCTGTTTTTTTACCAGCTCGATAATGGCGTCATGACGTTGTGTTTGTTTCATGAAATATCCCTGGAAAAATGTCGCCTACCCGACCCCTGTCGGTAAGTCTTTATGCGCGTTTTCGCCCATGTAAGGTATCAACAAACGCCATCGCCAGGCCGGTCGCCAGACCAGCCACGTGCGCGCCGTTGGCGATCGCCATGCCGAAAACGTCAAACCAGCCAGCAATTAACCACACTAAAGAGAAGAGTATCAACCCGCGCTGCAGATAAATACCGCTCTGCGGATCGCGCTCGCCCCGCAGCCAGACGTAGCCCATCAGCGCGTAGACCACGCCCGACAAGCCACCAAACCACGGGCCGCTAAACTGGTGCTGCACGAAGCCGCTCAGCAGAGCGCTGATGACGGTGATCACCACCAGCTTGCCGCTGCCGATGCGCTTTTCCACCGCGCCGCCAAGATACCACCACCATAGCAGGTTGAAGAGAATATGCATCAGCGAGAAATGCATGAAAGCATGGCTGAAATAGCGCCAGGCTTCGAACTGCAGCGAAGGATCGTAGGGCCAGGCCAGCCAAATCATCACCGGCTGATCGCCCAGCAGATTTTGCAGGATGAACACCGCGATGCAGATCAGCAGAATCGCCCAGGTGAACGGGCCGGCGTTATGCCGCAGCGTGGCAAAGAAAGGAAAGCGCTGATAGCGCAACCCGCTATTGGTCTGTCCGGACTGCCAGCTCGCCGCCAGATAGCGCGGGTCCGCCGGGTTTTCGAGAAAACGCGCCAGCTCAGCCCTGACGCGCCCGGCCTGACTCTCATCAGCCAGCCAGACGTCGCTCTGGGTATGCTGCTGGATGGTCAGGATAATCCCCTGCGTCGCCATATAATCGACAAACGCCTGGGCCACCCGCGGGTTGGCAAAAGAGGTAATCATTAACATGCAGCGAATCGCTTATTCCACACAAAGGGGGATAGTATACCTGCCAGTCGTTAAAACGTCCCGCGCGCCACTTCCGCCGGGAAATGGCGATGCCAGGCGTCGAACCCGCCGTCAACGCTATAGACCTTATCAAACCCCTGCTGCAGCAGATACTGCGCGGCGCCCTTGCTGCTGTTGCCGTGATAGCACATCACCATCACCGCCGTGTCAAAGTCGTTGTCACGCATAAACGCGCCCAGCGTATCGTTGGTCAGATGAAACGCGCCCGGCGTATGACCCATCGCATAGCTTTGCGGATCGCGGATATCGACCAGTACCGCCGTCTGCTGATGCAGTTTCTGGTGCGCTTCTTCAACATTGATGCATTCAAACTGTTCCATGATTCTCTTCTCTTTCTTGTCATGACGGGCGATGGCCGGCCCAATTTTACCCTGTAGTGTACCGTCAGGCGGTAAAGAAACGCCAATATGTTACACCCATCACTTCAAAATGTTTTTTTGATGTTACCAAAAGCGCGTTTGTTTGCTATAGTGAGCGATATCGAGCATTTATGAGCTTAAACGAAAGTGTGAGAGGGTAAGAACGTGGAAACCAAAGATCTGATTGTGATAGGCGGAGGCATCAACGGTGCCGGTATCGCGGCAGATGCCGCCGGGCGTGGTTTATCCGTACTGATGCTGGAAGCGCGCGATCTCGCCTGCGCCACCTCCAGCGCCAGTTCCAAACTGATCCACGGCGGGCTACGCTACCTCGAACACTATGAGTTCCGTCTGGTCAGCGAAGCGCTGGCCGAGCGTGAAGTGCTGTTAAAAATGGCCCCGCATATCGCCTTCCCGATGCGCTTTCGCCTACCGCATCGCCCGCATCTGCGCCCGGCATGGATGATCCGTATCGGCTTGTTTATGTACGATCATCTGGGCAAACGCACCAGCCTCCCGGGATCCACCGGGTTGCGTTTTGGCGCAGAATCGGTACTTAAACCGGAAATTGTGCGCGGTTTCGAATATTCCGACTGCTGGGTCGACGATGCCCGCCTGGTGCTGGCCAACGCGCAGATGGTCGTCCGCAAAGGCGGCGAAGTGCGTACCCGCACCCGCGCTATCTCGGCGAAACGTGAGAATGGCCTGTGGGTGGTGGAAGCGGAAGATATTGATAGCGGTGAGAAGTTTACCTGGAAGGCGCGCGGCCTGGTCAATGCCACCGGCCCATGGGTCAAACAGTTCTTCGACGAAGGGATGCATCTGCGCTCGCCTTACGGCATCCGTCTGATCAAGGGCAGCCACATCGTGGTGCCGCGGGTGCATACCCAGAAACAGGCTTATATTCTGCAGAACGAAGATAAACGCATAGTGTTTGTTATTCCGTGGATGGATGAGTTCTCTATCATCGGCACGACGGACGTCGAGTATAAGGGCGATCCGAAAGCGGTGGCCATTGATGATAAAGAGATCAACTATCTGCTGAACGTCTATAACGCGCACTTTAAAAAGACCCTCAGCCGGGACGATATCGTCTGGACCTACTCCGGCGTCCGTCCGCTGTGCGACGACGAGTCGGATTCGCCGCAGGCCATTACCCGCGACTATACCCTGGATATTCACGATGAGAACGGTCAGGCGCCGCTGCTGTCCGTCTTCGGCGGCAAGCTGACCACCTATCGCAAACTGGCCGAGCATGCACTGGAAAAACTGACCCCCTATTACAAAGGGATCGGCCCGGCATGGACCAAAACCGCGGTGCTCCCCGGCGGCGATATCGGCGGCGACCGCGACGACTACGCGGCAAAACTGCGCCGTCGCTTCCCGTTCATCAGTGAATCACTGGCCCGCCATTATGCCCGCACCTACGGGAGCAACAGCAAGTGGATCCTGAAGGAAGCCAGCGCCCTGAGCGATCTCGGGGAAGATTTCGGCCACGAGTTTTATGAAGCCGAGCTGAAATATCTGGTGGAGCACGAGTGGGTGCGCAGCCTGGATGACGCCATCTGGCGTCGAACCAAACAGGGTATGTGGCTGACTGCCGAGCAGCAGGCGCGCATCAGCGAATGGCTGGCGCAGCATGCGGGAAAGTCTGAACTGTCGTTAGCGTCCTGACATCGCGTGGCGCCAGGAGAGAAATACCCGGGCTATGGCTTGCGCTTGGCCCGGATACCTGTTCACAAATTAAACGAGACTTTTTTTCCAGTCGGCAATGTGACATTTATACTGAGTTCTCCCCCCAATGCCGCAATGTAGCGTTTTAGGGTCGATATCAGCCTGTTCCATTTTAGCGATCGTTGGCTGCTTTATCCCCATAGCCGCAGCCATCTCTGTTTGCGACATTTGCAACTCTTCTCGAAGCAAGTTTAAAGCGACAGACTGGCGTATCTCTGCCGCTTTCGCTGTAATACGCTGCTGGCTTTCAGGACTCTGTTTCGCCATGAGTTCTTTTAGCGTGGCCATTATCGCTCCTTAGTCAGGTGTTGGCTGAATTCTCTGTCAGCCAGAGTAATCATCTCTTTGTAAAAACGTTTCTCATTCATGCCATCCTTATTGCCCGCACATAAAATGATAGCTTTCCGCAGAGGATCAAAAGCAAAAAAGGCGCGGATGGGGAGCCCATGATGCTGAACCCGGAGTTCTTTCATATTCTGAAACGTTGAATCTTTCACCGTATCAACATACGGGCGCCCAAGCTGCGGAGCAAACTCAGACAGGATGAGCATCGTGGCCAACATATCCTCTTTTAAAGCTCTACTTTGTAATTCGAACCAGGTATCAAACGTATCCGTCGTTTCTACATCCCACATAGGCTATGAACGTAAACTTATTGAGCATTTATCGTACTGCTGGCGAATTCACGTCAATAGTATATTCCCGCAATAGCCTGAATCCTCCCCGGCGCTTTTCCGAATAAAACGTTCGCCACACAACACAACGGGGCCAAATGGCCCCGTTGTGTTGTGTGGTGTTGCATTGACTGGCTTACAGCCTTACCGGGTCGATATGCCAGATATATTTCGCGTACTCCTGGATCGTCCGGTCAGAAGAGAAGTAGCCCATGTTGGCAATATTCAACATTGCCTTATAGGCCCACTCTTCCGGGTTTTGATACAGCTCGTCGACGCGATCCTGGCAGTCCACATAGCTACGATAGTCCGCCAGAACCTGGTAGTGGTCGCCAAAGTTAATCAGCGAATCCAGCAGGTCGCGGTAGCGTCCCGGTTCTGCCGGGCTGAAGACGCCGGTACCGATCTGCGTCAGCGCCTGGTGGAGCTCTTCATCCTGCTCGTAATATTCGCGTGGTTTATAGCCGCTGCGACGTAGCTCCTCCACCTCTTCCGCGGTGTTACCGAAGATAAAGATATTCTCTTCGCCCACGTGCTCCTGCATCTCCACGTTTGCCCCATCAAGGGTGCCGATAGTCAGCGCGCCGTTAAGGGCAAACTTCATATTACTGGTACCGGAAGCTTCAGTGCCTGCGAGGGAGATCTGTTCCGACAGGTCTGCCGCCGGAATGATCAGCTGCGCCAGACTAACGCTGTAGTTGGGGATAAAGACGACCTTCAGCTTGTCGCCAATCTGCGGATCGTTATTAATCACCGCCGCCACATCGTTGATCAGGTGAATAATGTGCTTGGCCATATAGTAGGCCGAGGCCGCCTTACCGGCGAAAATATTCACCCGCGGCACCCACTCGGCCTGCGGATCGGCCTTGATCCGGTTATAGCGGGTGATGACGTGCAGCACATTCATTAGCTGGCGTTTGTATTCATGGATACGTTTGATCTGCACATCAAACAGCGCCTTCGGATTGACCACCACATTGAGCTGTTGAGCAATATAGCTGGCCAGCCGCTGTTTGTTCTCAAACTTGGCCTGACGCACCGCCTGATTGACCATCGGGTAGTCGATATGCTGTTTCAGCTCATCAAGCTGACTCAGATCGGTCCGCCAGGTGCGGCCGATATGCTCATCCAGCACTTTCGACAGCGGCGGGTTGGCCAGCGCCAGCCAGCGGCGCGGCGTCACACCGTTGGTCACGTTGATAAAGCGCATTGGGAAGATTTTGGCGAATTCGGCAAACAGTGACTCCACCATCAGTCGGGAATGCAGCTCGGACACCCCGTTGACCTTGTGGCTGACCACTACCGCCAGCCAGGCCATCCGCACACGGCGGCCGTTAGACTCGTCGATAATCGAGGTGCGGCTGAGGAGGTCGGTATCGTTCGGATACTGCTCCTGCAAGGTCTTGAGGAAATAGTCGTTAATCTCGAAGATAATCTGCAGATGGCGCGGCAGAATTTTACCCAGCATATCCACCGGCCAGGTCTCGAGCGCTTCGCTCATCAGGGTGTGGTTGGTATAGGAGAAGACCTGGCAGGTCACCTCGAACGCCTCGTCCCAGCTGAACTTATGTTCGTCAATAAGCAGACGCATCAGCTCCGGTATCGACAGCACCGGGTGGGTGTCATTCAGGTGAATGGCAATCTTGTCCGCCAGGTTGTCATAGGTCTTATGCAACATGTAATGGCGACTCAGGATATCCTGCACCGTGGCCGACACGAGGAAATACTCCTGGCGCAGGCGCAGCTCGCGGCCGGAGTAGGTCGAGTCGTCCGGATAGAGCACGCGGGAGACGTTTTCGGAGTGGTTTTTATCCTCTACCGCGGCGAAGTAGTCGCCCTGGTTGAATTTACCGAGGTTAATTTCGCTGCTGGCCTGCGCGCTCCACAGACGCAGCGTGTTGGTGGCGTCGGTGTCAAAGCCGGGGATGATCTGGTCGTAGGCTTCCGCAATGATCTCCTCCGTCTCAATCCAGCGGGTTTTCTTTCCTTCCTGCTGAATGCGGCCGCCGAAGCGCACTTTATAGCGGGTGTTGTGGCGCTCAAACTCCCACGGGTTACCGTACTCCAGCCAGTAGTCAGGAGACTCTTTTTGTCGGCCATCGACAATATTCTGTTTAAACATCCCGTAGTCGTAGCGGATGCCGTAACCGCGTCCCGGCAGACCCAGCGCCGCCAGGGAGTCAAGGAAGCAAGCCGCCAGGCGGCCCAGACCGCCGTTGCCAAGCCCGGGGTCATTCTCTTCATCGATCAGCTCTTCGAGATCGAGCCCCATCTCCGCCAGCGCGCTGCTCACATCGTCATAAATGCCCAGCGACAGCAGCGCATTCGAGAGGGTGCGGCCGATCAGAAACTCCATCGACAGATAGTACACCTGGCGCACTTCCTGGGAGAGCTGCGCGCGGTTGGAGCGCAGCCAGCGCTCCACCATGCGATCGCGAACGGCAAACAGCGTGGCGTTAAGCCATTCATGCTTGTTGGCGATGGCCGGATCTTTACCGATGATAAACATCAGTTTATAGGCAATAGAATGCTTTAACGCCTCAACGCTCAGCGTCGGTGATGCATAGCTAAAGGGTACATTCATAACAATGACTCCAGTGGTTACATCAAGCGTTGATAAAGTTCGCGATAGGAGTTCGCGGCAACCTGCCAGCTAAAATCCATATTCATCGCCTGACGCTGCACGTAGCGCCAGAGCGACGGGCGCGACCAGAGGACAAAGGCGCGACGGATAGCGCGCAGCAATGACAGCGCATTGCTGTCCTCAAAGACAAACCCTGTCGCCAGACCATCGGCCAGATTCTCCAGCGAACTGTCAGCGACGGTGTCCGCCAGACCGCCGGTGCGGCGCACCAGCGGCAGCGTCCCGTACTTCAGACCATACAGCTGGGTCAGGCCGCAGGGTTCAAAGCGGCTCGGGACCAGAATGACGTCGGCGCCGCCCATAATGCGGTGGGAGAAGGCCTCATGGTAGCCAATCTGCACACCCACTTTGCCCGGGTGTTCGGCGGCGGCGGCGAGGAAACCTTCCTGCAGCACCGGATCGCCGGCGCCCAGCAGCGCCAGCTGGCCGCCCTGCTCAAGCAGACCCGGCAGCGCTTCAAGCACCAGGTCCAGCCCTTTCTGGCTGGTAAGACGGCTGACGACGGCAAACAACGGCGCTTTATCATCGACCTTCAGGCCCATGGCAATCTGCAGCTGACGCTTGTTCTCCGCCTTCTCCTCCAGCGTGTCGCGATCGTAGCGCATCGGCAGCAGCAGATCGTTTTGCGGGCTCCAGATACCGTCGTCAACGCCGTTGAGAATTCCCGACAGCCGACCTTCATGATGGCGCTGGCGCAGCAGCCCCTCCATGCCGTAGGCGTACTGCGGCTCAGTGATCTCGCGCGCGTAGGTCGGGCTCACCGCCGTAATATGGTCGGCGTAGTAGAGGCCGGCCTTGAGAAACGAGATCTGCCCGTTAAACTCGAGGCCATGCATGTTATAGAACGACCACGGCAGCTCAATGTCATTCATATGCCAGGAGTAAAACATCCCCTGGTACGCCAGGTTGTGCACGGTAAACACCGATTTAGCCGGGCGTCCGCGCGCCGCCAGGTAGGCCGGCGTCAGGCCGGCGTGCCAGTCATGGGCATGCACCACATCCGGGCGCCAGAACGGATCCAGTCCGCTGGCCATTTCACTTCCCACCCAGCCCAGCAGCGCAAAGCGCAGGACGTTGTCGGGATAAGCGTGCTGGTTGGTATCGTGGTAAGGGCTCCCCGGACGGTCATAGAGATGCGGGGCGTCTATCAGGTAGATCCCCACGCCGTTAAAGTGGCCGTACAGCAGCGTGATCCGCCCGGCGAAGGTATCCCGGCGGGTCACCACCTGGGCATCCACCACGCCGCGACGGATATCGGGAAACGCCGGCAACAGCACGCGCGTATCGATACCCTCCACGATTTGCGCCGCCGGCAGTGCGCCGATGACGTCCGCCAGACCGCCCGTCTTTAACAGCGGGAACATCTCAGAACATACATGTAAGACCTGCATTAGCGCTCCTGTTTGTGCCCTAATTTCCGCAGCATGTCGCGGGTCACCAGCACGATACCTTCCTCTGAGCGATAGAAGCGGCGTGCATCCTCTTCCGCATTCTCACCAATCACCATTCCTTCCGGGATAACACAGGCGCGGTCAATCACGCAGCGACGCAGGCGGCATGAGCGCCCCACCCAGACATCTGGCAACAAGACTGCCGAATCAATGTTACAGAACGAATTCACCCGCACGCGCGGGAACAGCACCGACTGCACCACCACCGACCCGGAGATAATGCACCCCCCGGAAACCAGCGAGTTCAAGGTCATGCCGTGGCTACCGGAGCGGTCCTGCACGAACTTCGCCGGCGGCAGCGATTCCATATGGGTGCGGATCGGCCAGTTCTGGTCGTACATATCCAGCTCCGGCGTGACTGACGCCAGATCGAGGTTAGCCTTCCAGTAGGCTTCCAGCGTCCCCACGTCGCGCCAGTAAGGTTCGGCGTTCGGGTCGGACTGCACACAGGAGAGCGGGAAAGGATGTGCATAAGCCATGCCAGCTTCGGTGATCTTCGGAATGATGTCTTTGCCGAAATCGTGGCTGGAGTTCTCGTTGCGATCGTCTTCTTCCAGCAGCTCATAAAGATAGGCGGCGTCAAAGACATAAATGCCCATGCTGGCCAGCGATTTGGTCGGGTCGGTCGGCATCGCCGGCGGGTTGGCGGGTTTCTCGACAAACTCAATGATTTTTTCGTTTTCGTCGACCGCCATGACGCCGAAGGCGGATGCCTCTTCAATGGGCACCGGCATGCAGGCCACGGTGCAACGCGCCCCTTTTTCGACATGGTCGATCAGCATGCGCGAGTAGTCCTGCTTATAAATATGGTCGCCCGCGAGGATCACCACGTACTCGGCCTTGTAGCGGCTGATGATATCCAGGTTCTGCGTCACCGCATCCGCCGTGCCGCGATACCAATTTTCGCCATGCACGCGCTGCTGAGCCGGCAGCAGATCGACAAACTCGTTCATCTCTTCGCTGAAGAACGACCAGCCGCGCTGGATGTGCTGCACCAGCGTGTGCGACTGATACTGGGTAATAACGCCGATGCGGCGGATCCCTGAGTTAATGCAGTTAGATAATGCGAAATCGATAATACGGAACTTGCCGCCAAAGTGAACGGCAGGTTTCGCACGCTTAATGGTGAGATCCTTCAGCCGGGTGCCACGCCCGCCCGCGAGGATCAACGCCACGGATTTGATGGGTAATTGACGCGCCAGCATCAGCGGATCGTTTTTTTCAAGCCTAACCATGATTAACTCCTTTTTACACCCCCGCTTTCCAGCTCATCCCGCCGCGCCGCCGCCACGGGTCCAACCGAAAGCTTCAGGGCTTACGACCTTTGAAATACGCACACTCCGTGCGCGGGCCCATGCCAGACAGCCATGATGACCGGATTATCCTCTCCGGCGAATGGAGGAACGGCGCGCCATTCCCCCTCGGGTAAAACCATATCCACCACCTCTGCGGTGGCGTTCAGCGTGAGCAGCCAGCGATCCGACAACTGGATCTGCATACA
>OGWS01001710.1_pt1 | contig 16050 bp, 9 predicted proteins | sample 1576111 | NCBI WGS metagenome assembly OGWS01 (sample SAMEA3541534, study PRJEB24748) | human gut metagenome | biome: human gut; feature: human-associated habitat; material: faeces | place: China | collected 2012
TCGACCTATGCGAGACTGGGTATCCGTACCCAGACAGGCATGAACTGGAACCAGAGCGGCTATACGCTGGAGATTAACGGTGCCGGCTCTTGGAAGCTGTACCGCATAGGCAGTGCTGTAGCAAATGGAACGGTAACAGCCACAACAGATGGCAAATATGAATTAAAGCTGGCAGCCCTTGGCGACATGATTACCGCGTTTATCAACGGAGAACAGGTCACAAGCTATCAGGACGCATCTCCGATGCTGTCCGGTCGCGTCAAGATCAGCAACAACTGGCATCAGGTATATTATGATAACCTTCTCATTGAGAAGATTGCAGGAGGATGTGCTTATGCGTTGTCTATGGTGGATGGACAGGATGATAGCGTAAGCTATGAGGGAAGTTGGACAATCGACAATCCCGGAAGCGGCAGTGCGGACAACTGGTATCGTACCTTGTCTGTATCAGGCGGAAGCGGTGCAACAGTGAGTTTCCCTATCCATGGTGCGGGATTTGCAATTATTGGATCTAACAACGCCGGGACGAAGCTGGATGTCTATGTAGATAACAACCTTGTAGCGGAGAATGTTTCGACCACAGCAGCTGCAAGTCGTTATGAGTCTTACAGCTATAGTGGTCTGAGCCTTGCAGATCATAATATCAAAATAGTAGTAAAGAGTGGTACCCTGAAAATAGATGCACTGTATGCGTTGGGTGAGACAACCCAGATCGGTGATGATGTGCTTGTCAGCGTAGAAACAAAATTTCCTGCAGCTTATGCAGTTGAGCAGAATCAGACCCTCAAGAATTTGCCGGCTACGGTAGAAGTAAAAACAGGAAATGGAACTGTAGTGACAAAGCCTATCGTATGGAGCAATAATACGGCGGAACATTTCTCGGAAGCTTATGCGACGACCAGTGTCACCGGTGTGGTGCAGGATGGTGTCAACAGCTTCGGAGCAAGTCTCGGAGTGACGATTCCGGTAGAAGTGGTGCCGGAGAATACGGTATATTTTATTGATATGGTAAAGGGAACTCCGGATGCAGATGCAAAAACGGAAGCCTTTGCAGCAGTGAAGGAACTCAGAGGAAGTGCGCTGTTGAACCAGACTGCGGATCAGTTAAAGACCTCCGGCAATAGCTGGGGGCTGGTAGATACTGACGCGGGAACCAAGAGTTACACCGATACTACAGATAAGACAGCAACCGGTATTTACGGGAACAATAACAAATCAGGCGAAACTCTGACCTACGCGCTGACTTTAGATCCCGGTAAATACACCATTACCTCTGCACACAGAGAGTGGTGGGGAATGACCAGACCGATGAACCTGACAGTAACAGTGGATAATATTACACTGGATGCCGGAACGATTCAGGTAGACGGCAGCAATCCGAATGCTGTAAATACTTATTCTTTTGACGTAAGAACCAAACAGACCGTAACCTATACGATCACTGCAACCGGAACACAGGCTCCTGTCATCAGCTGGCTCGTTGTCAGCCGGACCGGAGATGCCGAGGAAATTCAGCCGAATGACAGTATTCCCGGTACATCAGGCAGTGTCATCCGTGATACGAACGGAAAGGCGATGCAGGCACACGGCGGTTCCGCAGCAGCCATGAAAGAAGGAACCGGAGAGGGATGCGTCAATATTGACCTCGATGGTGACGGACAGATCACAGAGGGTAAGACCGTATATCTGTGGTATGGAGAAGATAAGACCAACAACACCAGACCGGTAGATGGTGTAAAATGTTATGTTTCTACCGATCTTTACAACTGGACCGACAAGGGAACAGTACTGTATCTTCAGAGCAGCATCCTGCCGATTGAAGAATCCGCAGAGAAAGCAATCACTTCCTCCGCAGGAGCAAATGGAACAGGAACGACCCAGAGTTATCCTGCAATGCAGCTCAGTAATACCAATTTCGAGACTCTGAAGGCATGGGGAAAGCTGTCCGCAGCACCAGAGGGTGTCACCGAAGCGGAATTCCGTGATGTCAAGCTGTTCTTAAGAGCCTATGTCACAGAGTTTGAGAAAGAGCCAACGAGCGCTGAGGATATATCCTGGATTGCAAAGAGTTATGATGAGACAAAGGTAGAGGCAGGTAGCTTCCTGTACCCTGACAGCAAGACCAATGGAACCCAGACCGTATCCAGATTACAGCTTGCTTTCGAGGGAATGTATGGTAATTATTGCATTACTGAGCGACCTAAGATGGTCTATAATGAAAAGACAAAGAAATTTGTTATTATTTTCCATGCAGATGGACCTTTGTACAATAATGAAAAGCTGTACAACTGGGTGAAGAACGGTATGCAGGGCAACTGTGAAGCCAGCAGATACAGCCGCGCTATGGTTGGTTTTGCAACAAGTGATACACCATTCGGACCTTTCAAAGTGGTAAATATGACCCGTATGAATTATGATGAGAGCCTGAATGCACAGCGGTTGGGCGAAGCCAGAGACATGACTGTGTTTGTCGATGATGTGGATGCAAATGCAGACGGAGCAAAGGATGCTTATGTAATCTACTCCAGTGAGATGAATGCAAAGCTGTATGCATCTCTATTGAACAGTGATTATACCGGGCTCGCTGCCAAGGGTAATACAGCGGACAATCAACAGATGGCAGCCCGTCTGGTATCTGACAATAGCAGAGAAGCACCCGCTGTCATGAAATACGATGGTTGGTATTACATGATTACGAGCGGAACGGATGGCTGGAACAGCACCGCACATACCTACTATCGCAGTCAGAACATTCTAAGCGGCTGGGAAAAAGTAGGAAACCCGGCAAAGAATGATACCGGAAAATGTTTTGATACACAGGTGACATATATTATTCCGATTGATGCAGCTGCAGGAAAGTTCATTTATATGGGAGACCGTTGGAATGGCAACAAATTGTCCGACAGCCGTACTGTCTGGCTGCCCTTACAGGTAGATGCCACTTCCCATACTATTGCGATTCTGAATCGCACCAACTGGAAGACAGAAGAACTGGAAGATCTGATCCCGGTTGGCATACAGACTGCACTTCCCAAGATCACATGGACGGACGGCAGTAATTTGCCGGAGAAAGTCACGGTAAGCTATAAGGGACAGACTGTGGAGAGTAAGGTTGCCTGGGACAAGAGTTCTTATCAGGTCATCGGCAGAACCACTGTCACCGGTAAACTCATCGATTGCCGGAACGCGGAGATCTCAACAGAAATGCTGGTATGTCCGAAAAATGCAGTTTATTTTGCAAATGCATCGAAAGCACCGGTAAGTGCAGATTATACTTCCATCATGAAACAGCTCGGCAATACATTGTTACATACAGTGGATGTATATGATGGCGCCTACAGTACAGAAACAGGATTTGGATATGTAGGAGCAGAAGGAAAGCTGCGTAACAGCACAGATGACATTTATCAAAGTATGCGTTATGCAACAGACAAGACCCAGAGCATCAGTTATCGGTTTGATCTGGAAGCCGGTAAATATAATGTTTATGTGGGTATGTTTGACCCCTCCAGCTGGTGGGATGGAAAACGCTATGCGGATATCAGTCTGAATGATAAGGTAGTAACAGAGAAATACAATTACCAGAATAATGTAAACGATACTCTTACGTATGAAAATGTAGAGGTAGGCGAAGAAGGAACTCTGACGATAACTATTTCGCCGAATGCAGCTACATCCAGTGCCATTCAGGTCAGCTTTATTGTAGTGGCAAAAGCGCAGAAGGATGCAGAAGTTACCCCGACTCCGGAGCCTACGGCAAGTCCAAAGCCTACGGCAGCACCTACGGCAACGCCCTCAAACGATTCCAATCATGAGGATGACAAGGACAACAACACCTCGAATTCTCCTGTGGCAGCAACCGCAACTCCGGTTCCGGTAGCAACAGCAAGACCTGTTCGTCCTACAGTGGGTGCAACACCAAGTGATATGGTAAATGCGACACCGACCGTTCCGGCAACAACACAGAAGACAGAAAAAACAGGAGCAACCATAATCAATGCAGCCGGCGAGGCTGAGGCAGTCGGATGGAAGGATATCCTTGAAAATATTCGTCAGAATGTAAGTGATAGCAGCAATAAAGATATCTATATTGTGGCAGGCAGCGACACCGTTGTTCCTGCAGAAGTATTGCAAAGCGTAATGGGAAGCAACCTGTCTCTGAGAATCGAAATCGAGGAGGAACTGGCATGGATCATTGAAGGACAGGAGATCACAGAAAATGTAGGAGATATTGATTTCGGAATCCTTAGGTCAGCGGATCGGATTCCTGCTGAACTGATAACACAGATGACACAGGGACATGATTATATTCCTTTGTCACTGGTACACGACGGAAGCTTCGGCATGACCGCAAAACTGTCAGTCCGTCTTGGTACAGAGAATATCGGTAAATATGCAAATCTCTTCTACTATAACCCTGACAATGCAGCAATGGAGTTAGTTGCGTTCGGTCAGGTGGCAGACAGCGGCTGGGTTGAACTCAACTATGAGCATGCCAGCGAATATCTGCTGGTTATGGCTGACGAGCCTATGGATGTAGAGAATCTGTCCAAGGATGCTTCGTCGGAAGCAGTTTCCGCAGAAAATGACAACACAGAGAGCCAGAACCGTAATCACAGCAAAGCAGGAAAAATTTGGATTCCTATTGTGATTGTAATAGTATTGACAGGATGTGCTGCAGGATATTTCTATCTGCGTAAGAAAAAGTAAAAGAGTATATATATTCTGTATGATCTAACATTAAAAACCGGCGAAACCTTATTTGACATGGCTGTCATTAAGATTTCGTCGGTTTTTTGTATACGGTAGGTTATGCAGGATTTTAAAATCACGAGACATCATTGTTCAGTAGGATACAGAAAGTTGTATTACTTTGCGGGGTAAAACAAGAAAAGACAGAAAGAAGTATCTGCAAATAAGAAGTATATAAAATGTTTAGATTTGGACAGTAGAAATAAAAACGTTTTTATGCTATCATGCATATAACAGTAAGAGGTGATAGCTATGAAAATAGAACGAATTGATGACAAGACAGTAAAGTGCTTCCTGTCCAATGAAGAATTGGAAGAGTACGAGATTGATTATAAAGATTTTGTGACCCGCAGTGATAAGGCCAAAGAGGTGGTACAGGAGATTATTGAGCAGGCAGAGGAAGAGGTAGGCTACAAGCCGCCGAAGTACGCATTTGACCTGCAGATCATGATGCTGCCGGATGAGGGACTGGTACTGGTATTTTCCGAGAAAGAACCGTTGGAGAATAAAAACGGTGCACAGCTGTTGCAGGCGTTGCAGGAGATGAAGCGTGTCTTCGAGGAGAAGAAGGCAGAGATCGGCGCTACGCTGGGAAAACAGGCGAAGGAAGAAACGGAGAACAATGCCGGGAAAAATAAGAAAGCAAAGGGAAAAGCAGAGGAAGCGGCAAAGCCCCAGTTTGCAATTTTTGCCTTCCGCAATATCGGCAGAGTGATCGAATATGCCGCCGTATTACCGGCGAACCTGCGGATCGACAGTACTTTGTACCGGCTGGAAGACGGGACCTGCTACGTCTATGTAAAAAAAGGCGGTGCTTCCTACGAGCGTTACAGCAGAGCCTGCATCCAGGCGATGGAGTTCGCTGCTTTGTATGCTGCGGATGAGCAGAAGGTACGATATCTGGAAGAGCATGGTGAGTGCCTGATCCGGGAGAAAGCACTGAAGAAACTGCGTGCATAATACTGCACCATAGGAATCTGCATGACTGCTTGCAGATTAAGCAGATTCAGGATATGCTCCATGGGGTATCTCCCGCTACCTTCGCCATATCCTCCGGCAGAGGTGCTGTGAACTGCATTTTCTCCCCGGTGATGGGATGGACAAAGGACAGCTTCCAGGCATGCAGCGCCTGTCGCTGTATCTGCTCCATATCCAGGTTGTACAAATAATCTCCGATCAGGGGATAGCCCAGGTATTTCATATGAATCCGTATCTGATGGGTACGGCCGGTCTCTAAGATGAGAGAGACCAGGCTGTGCCCGTTTTTTTCGTCCAGTACTCTGTAATGCGTAACCGCAGATTCCCCGTTTTCAAAATCCACCGTCCGTTCGATGATCGAGCCTTCCTTGCGCCCTAAGGGTGCGGTGATGGTTCCCTCTAAGGGACGTACCGAGCCTTTTGCAATGGCAAGATATTCCCTCGTGATGCCAGAAGTCGCTTTATTGGCGATCATGGCGGACAGCATTCCCGCACTGACATAATGCTTGGCTATAATCGTAAGTCCGGAGGTATCCCGGTCCAGACGATTAATACAACGGAACACAAAGGGACAGTTCTGCTGTGCAAAATAATAGGCAAGGCCGTTTGCCAGGGAGTTGTAATAATTGTTCATGGAAGGGTGGATCGGCATGCCTGCCGGCTTATTGATCACCATGAGATCCTCGTCCTCGTAGATGATATCCAGCGGCAGCTCCACCGGTGGGATTTTTTCCGAGGAGTGTTCCTCGTGGATATGCAGCGTCAAGGTATCTCCCGGCTGCAATATATGATTCATGAAGCAGGGAATCCCGTTTGCCTGCACGGCGGTGGGGTCTTTTTTTAACTGCACCAGATTCTGGGAAGAAAACCCTTTCTGCTTCAGAAAATGGTTGACCGGCAGGGGAGATATGGAATTATCAAGGGTATAGGTTAGCGTTCGTTCCATGGGAAAATCCTTTTCTTGTTCTGTTTTCCGGGTAATTTATTTTATCATCATAACACAATTCATGTGCTGTAATAAACAGTTATCGTCCGGATCGGGCAAAATCGGACAGTCTAGGGAGCAAATAATGTCATTTCGGAAGCAACGTATGTTTTCTATAATATCGTTAAAAGCACAAGTTTGTGCTTCTGCAAGCACAGATTATGAAAAAGCTGATGCCCGAAGCAGAGGAATATTGCGACAGAGATTGGGTAACAGAGCAGATTTGCAACGAAAATAATGAGTGAGAAAGGTATGGTGGTTTGTATGGAAAAATACGCATGGCGCGGAAAAATTGTACCGGGAATGCAGGAGGAATATAAGAAGAGACATGACAACATCTGGCCGGAGATGAAGGAAGTGCTGGCAAAAGCCGGAATCGTGAATTACTCCATCTGGATGCAGGGCGAAGAACTGTTTGGATATTATGAGTGTGAAAAAGGCGTTGACTATGCGGCAAAGGTGCAGGCAGAGAGCGATGTAGTGAAAAAATGGGATGAATATATGAAAGATATTCTAATCATGGAGAAGGATCCTGTTACAGGAGCACAGCCGCTTCTTACACAGGTATTCAGTTTCAGATAAAGGAGGCTGTGGATATCTTATGGAAAAATATTATCTGGCCGTGGATATCGGTGCTTCCAGTGGACGACATATTTTGGGACACCTGGAGAACGGCAAAATAGAGCTGGAAGAGATCTATCGTTTTGAGAATGGCATGGATCATAAGGACGGAAAGCTTCTGTGGGATGTGAACCGTCTGTTCGGCGAGATCGTTGCCGGCATGAAAAAATGCAAAGAACTGGGAAAGATCCCGGTGAGCATGGCTATTGACACCTGGGCTGTGGATTATGTTCTGTTAGACGAAAAGGATCAAATTCTGGGTGATACTTACGGTTATCGTGATCACCGCACGGATGGCATGGACGCGGAGGTGGCAAAGATCCTGCCGGAGACCGAACTGTATGGAAAAACAGGTATCCAGAAGCAGATTTTCAATACCGTTTATCAGCTGATGGCAGTAAAGCAGCAGACTCCGGAGCTTTTACAACAGGCAAAGACACTTCTCATGCTGCCGGATTACTTCGGTTTCCGTCTGACGGGCAATAAATTGTCGGAGTACACGAACGGTTCCACGACACAGCTAGTGAATCCCGATACCTTCCAGTGGGATAAGGAGCTGATCCGTAAGCTGGGTTACCCGGAGGATATTTTCCTGCCGCTGCAGATGCCCGGAACGAAAGTGGGCCAGCTGCTTCCGGAGATTCAGAAGGAAGTAGGATTCGATCTGGAAGTGGTACTGTGCGGAAGCCATGACACCGCATCGGCCGTAATGGCAGTTCCTCAGACAGAAGGAGACGGCATTTACATCAGCTCGGGAACCTGGTCTCTCATGGGAATCGAATCCCTGAAACCGGTCATTACAGAGGATGCCGCAGCGGCCAACTTTACCAACGAGGGCGGTTACGATCACCGGTTCCGTTTCCTGAAAAACATTATGGGACTGTGGATGATCCAGTCCGTAAGACACGAATATAACGATGCATACTCTTTTGCACAGCTGTGCGATATGGCGGAGGAAAGCAAGGAGTTCCCTTCCAGAGTGGATGTGAATGACCAGAGTTTTCTCTCTCCGGACAGCATGGTGGAAGCCATCAGACAGTACTGTCATAAGACAGGACAACCGGTACCGGAGTCCGTGGGAGAGCTGACTTCCGTAGTATACCGCAGTCTGGCACAGTCCTACGGAGAGACCGTAAGAGGTCTGGAGAAGATCGCCGGGAAGACCTATGACAGCATCCATATCATCGGGGGCGGTTCCAATGCAGCATATCTGAACCAGTTGACAGCGGATGCCACAGGGAAAACCGTATATGCAGGTCCCGGAGAAGCAACGGCCATCGGGAATCTGCTGGCACAGATGATCCATGCGGGAGATCTGGCAGACTTAAAAGGTGCCAGACAGTGTGTGAGAGATTCCTTTGAAATCAAGACGTATGTTCCGGAAAACTAAGAATTATTTGCTTCCCATATTGATTGGGAAGGCGGAGAAAAAGGAGGAGATTCAGAAATGTTAGTAAACACAAAGGCAAAGATCGGTGTATTTTCCATCGCTTTGGGCGCATATCTGCCCCAATTCCCCCAGCTAGTGCCTAATTTCGAGGCACAGTATGAGGATTTCAAGAAGACGATTCCCGATACTGTAGATATCGTTGATGGTGGCATGGTGACCACCAAGGAACAGGCTATGGCAGCAGGTGATAAATTCCGTGCTGCAGACGTAGATCTGGTATTCCTGCAGTTGCTGACCTATGCAACTTCCTATAACGTACTTCCCGCGATCCGTGATCTGGATGTGCCTGTAGTATGTATCAATGTGCAGAAGAAGCTGGCGCCGGACTATGCCAATACCGATATTCCCATCTGGCTGGGTGACCTGTATGCCTGTGGTGCCGTAGGTGAGGCGGTGGCAGACCTGGAGCGTGCAGGCAAGAGACATGCTGTAATCACTGGCGTGGTAGAAGGCGGCGACCCCGAGGTGGCAGCTCAGATCGAAGATTGGTGTAAGGCAGCTCAGGTTCGCAGACGTTTCCGTCAGACCAATATTGCCCAGATCGGCCGCCCTTATCCCGGAATGATGGATCTCTATATCGATGAGACCAACCTTTACAACAGAATGGGCCTGTATACCAAGCAGTTTGACTGGGAAGATATGTGGGCTATTGCAGACGATATTACCGATACCGAAGCTATTAAGGCGAAGGCACAGGACATCATCGATACCTTCGAAGTAGAGGGTGGCGCTACTGCAGATGACGAAGATATTCTGGATATGGCAAAGCATGTGCTTGCTTTCGAGCAGTGGGCGAAGGATGAAGACTTAAGTATGATCGCCTCCCATTATGCCGGTAAGGCACAGGGAGTAGCCGGTAAACTGGATTCCATGCTGATCCCTGCATTTTCCATGCTGATCAAGCAAGGTACCGCATGTGCCGTAGAAGGTGATATGAAAGTTGCCATGGCAATGTCCATTCTGAAGACGATCTCCGGTATGGGACAGTTGTCCGAGATGTACTCTATTGATTTCAACGAGGATATCTGCATCATCGGTCATTCCGGATCCGGCGATGCGGATATCTCTCTGGCACATAAGCCCACCATGAAGATCGTTAAGGTATTCCACGGCAAGGTAGGCGGCGGATATCTGACTCAGTTCTATCCTCCCGTAGGCCCTGTGACCTATCTGGCTATCACGCAGGATAAGGACGGCAACTTCAAGTTCGTTGTGGCAGAAGGCGAGAATCAGCCCGGCCCGATCTTCACTTTCGGTGACACCAATATGCGTACCAAATTCTCAATCCCCTGCAGAGAGTTCGTGAACCGTTGGAGCGAGGCAGGCCCTACCCATCATATGGCAGCAGCTGCCGGCAGACATATTGACACGATCCTGAAGGTTGCTAAAATATTAAATGTGCCGGTAGATGTGATCACACGGTAAAGCATTTGCGTAAAAATGGCGAAGTAACTGCAGAAGCAAAAAGCGAACTCTGAAAAACCGATTTTGCGAATGGGATGCTGGATAGTTACGAATATTTATGATTTAAAAAAAATATGCCTGTAGGCGGCAGTCCACAGGCAATAGAAAGGTTAGGTATTATCATGAAATTTTTAGATGCAGAATTTGTACAGGGATTTATCAGAATGGCAGATGACGGCTGGCAGCAAGGCTGGCATGAACGTAACGGCGGCAACCTGTCTTACCGTGTGAAGCCGGAAGAGGTAGAACTGGTAAAGGAGAACTTTGAGCCGAAGGAGTTCCAGCCCATCGGCACCACAGTTCCCGCACTGGCAGGAGAGTATTTCCTGGTGACCGGCAGTGGCAAATATTTTCGTAATGTCAGCATTAAGCCGGAAGATTCTATCTGCATGATCGAACTTGACGACAAGGGTGAGAATTACCGTATCGTATGGGGTCTGGTAAACGGGGGCAGACCTACCTCCGAGCTCCCCAGCCACCTGATGAATCTGGAAGTGAAGAAGCTGCAGGATCCCGACTACCGTGTTGTATATCATGCACATACCACCAATATCATTGCGCTGACCTTCGTGCTTCCTCTGGAGGATAAGGTATTCACCAGAGAACTGTGGGAGATGGCAACCGAGTGCCCCGTAGTATTCCCGGATGGTGTGGGCGTAGTGCCCTGGATGGTACCGGGCGGCAGAGAGATCGCAGTAGCTACCTCCGAACTGATGAAGAAATACGATCTGGCCATCTGGGCACATCATGGAACCTTTGCCGCAGGCAAAGACTTCGACCTGACCTTCGGTCTGATGCATACCGTAGAAAAATCCGCAGAAATTCTGGTGAAGATGTTGTCCATGCAGCCGAATAAGAGACAGACCATTACCCCCGATGATTTTCGCCATCTGGCAAAGGACTTCGGTGTGACCCTTCCGGAAGAGTTCTTATACGAAAAATAACGATCCGAGAGACACATGAAGGAGTCTCGAACCGTTATATCTTGAATGCCTGACGTTATCGGCGCGATTTTAAACGCGCCTCGTTAGGTGTCATATCATACATTTTTTTGAACTGTTTGTAGAAGAAGTTCTGATTCTCATAGCCTACAGACAGGGCAATCTCAGACACCGGCAGCGCGGTGTGGGACAGCTGATTCATAGCGACTCGCATACGCTGCCGTGTTTGTATTTCCTTAAAGGTAGTGCCGGAATATTTTTTGATCATACGGCTCAGGGAAGAGGGCGTGTACCCGATCTGTGCATAATTTTTAAGCTTCTGCCACTGCTTATCAAATTCATACTGGACAAATATCCAGAAATCAATATCATCCGCGAGCAGACTGCGGTATTTTTTTAATCCTTCTTCGGTCCGGAAGCGGATATCCTCATCCCATTCTGACCACACAACACCGTTAAAATGCTCTTTAACCGCCATAAACAGCGCATAATTTTCAATCCAGTCTGCATTATCCCGTATGAAATTATCATACTTTTTATACTCCGGCAGTCCTGCCGCAAGCTTTACCCTGCTTTCACTGCGTACCGCTTTATAGCTTTCAAATGCTTTTCGCAGTACCGCAAAACGGTTCTGATACATTTTTTCATAGCTGACATAACACTCATTACCCAGTCCGATATCGGTATTCTGCGTAAAGTTTCCGTTTCTGGCTTCTTCCTCTGAAATATGCACCGGAACTTTTCCGTCACCCCAGTCAACTGCCAGCATATCACTTTTTAGCAATAAACCGTCTTCTGCGAGCATATCCAGGTCTATAAAATACGGATTACCCGCGAATGCCGAATAGGACTGATACGGGCTGTCGCCATACGTGGTTGATCCGATTGGAAGTACCTGCCAGTACTTATGGTTACATGCTCTGACAAAGTCCGCAAATTCATATGCCGCTTTGCCCATTGTTCCGATTCCGTAATCGGACGGCAGACTGCTGATTGACATCAGAACCCCCGCACTTCTGTCAAATGTCTGCTTCTTTGTTTCATTTTTCATCATTGCCACCTCCATGTCCCCTTGCAGCAATTTAAGCTTTACCCGTTCTGCAGTTCTTCTGTAATTTTTTTCACATCTTCTGCTTCATCATCTGAAAGCAGTTTTTCAACATCAAGTAATAAAATTAATTTACCATCTACATTGGCAACCCGGTCCAAATACTGTGTATCTGCTTTGACTAACATGGACGGCATTGGCAGAATATGACTTTCATCAATATCATTAATTTCAAGCACTTCATCCACTTCCAGTGCAAGCTTTAATCCGCCCGAACTAATGATGATCGTACTTTCTGCTGTTGCTTCCTGCTCTTTTCCAAATTTTCTTGCAAGGCTGTATACCGGAATGACTTCATTTCTCATGTTGACAATTCCTTTAATATAACTCTGTGAATTCGGCACAGGAACAACATTTAAATCTTTTTCAATTGACTGTACCAGATTAATATCCACGCCATACATTTCTTTCCCCAAAAGGAATACCACTGGTTTTACATAATTTGCCATACTTTCCTCCATTCTGACAGCCGGCTGTGTACACATTTCTATATCTTATGCACACAATCCTGCTCTTTTGTCCGCATTTTTATTCTGCCTTTTTACCGGTACTCAGCCAGATTAAATAAGCATTGATAAAAGGATCAATGTTTCCATCCAAAACACTCTGGGCATTTCCCACATCTTTATTGGTTCTGTGGTCTTTTACCATTGTATAAGGCTGTAAAACATAACTGCGTATCTGGTTACCGAAATTGATGTCCTTGACATCTCCACGGATATCCGAGGTCTTTTCGGCATTTTCCTGCTGCTTTAACAAATACAGTTTTGCCTTTAACATCTGCATTGCTTTATCTTTGTTCTGATGCTGTGAACGTTCATTCTGGCACTGTACAACAATTCCTGTCGGAAGATGCGTGATACGGATTGCAGAAGACGTCTTGTTGATATGCTGACCGCCGGCACCACTGGAACGATACGTATCAATCCGCAGATCATCCGGATTAATCTCTATGTCTATATTTTCATCAATATCCGGCATAACATCACACGATACAAACGAGGTCTGCCTTTTTCCTGCCGCATTAAACGGTGAAATACGGACTAAACGGTGTACGCCATGCTCGGACTTTAAATGTCCGTAGGCATCCGGTCCTGAAATCTCTATCGTAACAGACTTTACACCGGCTTCTTCACCTTCAAGATAGTCTATCACTTCGGTTGTGTATCCTTTGCGTTCCGCCCATCTCGTATACATACGCATCAGCATCTGGCACCAGTCACAGCTTTCCGTGCCACCCGCCCCTGCATGCAGTGTCAGAATCGCATTGCTTCTGTCGTATTCGCCTGACAGCAGGGTTTCTATGCGCAGTTCTTCCAGATGTTCTTCAAATGTCGTAATTTCACTGTCAATTTCCGGCAGAAGGGAGGCATCATTTTCCTCCTCCGCCATCTCAATCAGCGTTTTTGTATCTTCCAGTCCCCGGACTAAAGCATCATATTTTTCAAAAGAATCCTTTAAGGCTTTTAATTCTTTCATCGCCTTCTGGGACTTTTCCGTATCGTCCCAGAAGCCCGGCGCTTCCATATCCGCCTCCAGTTCTTCAATTCTTTTCTGCTTATTATCTAAGTCCAGTGAATTTTTAATCTGTTGAAGCGGCTTATCATAATCTGATATTTTGTATCGATACTGGTCTAATTCTACCACTTTCCATACCTCACAATCAATATTTATGCCTGTCTTCCACAGCAGTTTTTATACTTTTTGCCACTGCCGCACGGACACAGGTCGTTTGGATAAACCTTTTTTTCCACACGCTTTACAGGACCTTTTACGGAAGCACCTTCATCTTTATTGGTTCCCGTTACTTTGGCTACCTGCTCACGTTCTACTTTCTGCTCTACCTGAATATGCATGAGCAGTCTTACCGTATCTTCCGTAATCGCGGTTGTCATGGCATCAAACATATCGTAGCCCATCACCTTGTACTGTACAACCGGATCACGCTGTCCGTATGCCTGAAGACCGATACCCTGCTTTAACTGGTCCATATCATCGATATGATCCATCCACTTTCTGTCGATAACCTTTAATAATACGACACGCTCGATTTCACGGATCTGTTCCGGTTCAGGGAACTGTGCTTCTTTGTCTTCATACATTTTCAAAGCCTTTTCCTTTAATGTATGCAGTAATTCATTCTTATTCTTAATCGATTCATCATATACAACCGGTTCTAACGGAATGGTCGGCAGTAATAATTCATTAATTTCTGTGTAATCCCATTCCTTCGGCGAAGCATCTTCTCCGATGCAGCGGTTGACAACACTTTCTACAAAGTCCGTAATCATCTTAATCACAGAGTTACGCATACTTTCGCCGTTTAATACGCGGTTTCTCTCCGCATAAATGATTTCACGCTGTTCATTCATAACCTGATCATACTGTAACAGATGGCTTCGGATACCGTAATTATTGGTTTCAATCTTCTTCTGTGCTTTTTCAATCGCACTGCTTAACATCTTATGCTCAATCCGCTCGTTTTCATCAACGCCGAGTGCATTAAAGACGTTCATTAAACGTTCCTGTCCGAACAGACGCATCAAGTCATCTTCAAGTGAAATGTAAAATCTTGATTCACCCGGATCACCCTGACGTCCTGCACGACCGCGCAGCTGGTTATCAATTCGTCGGGATTCGTGGCGTTCCGTACCAATAATTTTTAAACCGCCTGCTGCTCTTGCTTCTTCATCCAGCTTAATATCCGTACCACGTCCTGCCATATTGGTCGCAATCGTAACTGCACCATGCTTACCTGCCTGCGAAACGATTTCCGCTTCTTTTTCATGGTACTTGGCATTTAACACGTTATGCTGGATACCTTTTTTGCGGAGCATTTCACTTAACAGCTCGGAAGTTTCAATTGTAATCGTACCAACAAGTACCGGCTGTCCCTTTTCATGGGATTCGATAACAGACTCAACAACCGCATTGAATTTGCCTTTTTTTGTCTTGTATACGGCATCTTCTAAATCCACTCTGGCAACCGGTCTGTTCGTCGGCACTTCAACAACGTCCATGTTATAAATTTCACGAAATTCTTTTTCTTCCGTCAGCGCTGTACCGGTCATACCGGCTTTCTTTTCAAATTTGTTAAAGAAATTCTGGAATGTAATGGTTGCAAGGGTCTTACTTTCTCTTTTAACCTTTACGTGTTCCTTCGCTTCAATTGCCTGATGCAGACCGTCTGAATATCTTCGTCCCGGCATGATACGTCCTGTAAATTCATCAACGATTAAAACTTCATCATCTTTTACAACGTAGTCTTTATCCTTAAACATCAGGTTGTGTGCACGCAGTGCCAGTGTCACATTATGCTGGATTTCCAGATTTTCCGGGTCTGCGTAGTTGTCAATGTGGAAGAACTGTTCAACCTTGTGGACACCCTGCTCGGTAAGGTTGACAACCTTATCCTTTTCATTAACGATAAAGTCACCGTCTTCTTCCATTTCTTCCTGCATGATTGCCTGCATCTTAGTCATCTCGCCCTTGTATTCGCCGCGCTGTAACTGGCGTGCAAGGACATCACACAATTCATAAAGCTTCGTAGACTTACCGCTCTGTCCTGAAATGATAAGCGGTGTTCTTGCCTCATCAATTAATACAGAATCGACTTCATCGATGATACAGTACTTGAGATTTCTAAGTACCAGCTGTTCTTTATAAATTGCCATGTTATCACGCAGATAATCAAAACCAAGTTCGTTATTTGTAATATATGTAATATCGCAATTGTAAGCGTCGCGGCGCT
>OGWS01001712.1_pt1 | contig 16042 bp, 13 predicted proteins | sample 1576111 | NCBI WGS metagenome assembly OGWS01 (sample SAMEA3541534, study PRJEB24748) | human gut metagenome | biome: human gut; feature: human-associated habitat; material: faeces | place: China | collected 2012
GACTTATAGATGTTCATGTTCACTTTAGAGATCCAGGATTTACTCATAAAGAAGATATAGAAACTGGTTCAAAGTCAGCTGCAAAAGGTGGATTTACAACAGTCGTATGTATGGCAAATACTAATCCTATAGTTGATAATGAAGAAACTTTAGAATACATAAAAGAAAAAGCTAAAACATCTCCTATAAATGTTTTACAAGCCTGTGCTATAACTAAAGGTTTTAAAGGAAAAGAATTAGTTGATATGAAATATCTTAAAGAATGTGGAGCAGTAGGATTTACTGATGATGGACTTCCTATAATGGATAGTGATGTTATATATAATGCTATGTTAAAAGCAAAAGAGCTTGATGTTCCTTTAAGTTTTCATGAAGAAGACCCATCTCTTATAACTGTAGCTGGTATAAATGAAGGGGAAATATCTAAAAAGTTAGGTATATCTGGGGCAAGTAATGTAGCAGAAGATGTTATGGTAGCAAGAGATTGTATGATAGCTATAAAAACAGGTGCAAAGGTAAACATACAACATATAAGTTCTGGAGTGTCTGTTGAAACTGTAAGAATGGCTAAGAAATTAGGTGCTAATGTATATGCAGAAGCAACACCACATCATTTTACTTTAACCGAAGAGGATGTATTAAATTATGGTACAAATGCTAAGATGAATCCTCCTCTTAGAACTGAAAATGATAAATTAAAAATAATAGAAGGATTACAGGATGGTACAATAGAAATAATAGCAACAGATCATGCTCCTCATACTTATGAAGAAAAGAATGTAGAATTTGCTAAATCTCCAAGTGGAATAGTAGGGCTTGAGACTGCATTAGCTCTTGGTATAACTAATTTAGTTAAAAAAGGCTATTTAAGTATGATGACATTACTTGAAAAAATGACTATAAACCCAGCAAAACTTTACAATCTAGATTGTGGATTTTTAAAAGAGGGTTCTGTAGCTGATTTAGTAATATTTAATCCTAATGAAAGTTATAAAGTAAGTAAATTTGAATCAAAATCTTGGGTGCGGTACTGGGCTTTCCTGGACATGTCATGATTTATCTGGGAAAGACAGGACAGGATTATTATGTTATCAGCCAGACCGGGCATTTTTATCAAAAGACGGATACCGAATTTGAAAAAGTGACTGTTAATTCCTGTGTTGTCAATTCTTTATCAGTGTATCGGAAAAATGAAAAAACATGGCTGAATTCGCTGACATATTGCCTGTTATATGATTTTTAGCATGAAAATACTTTAATGAGTATTGACACATTTTTAACCGGACGGTATAACTGCGTAAAGCATGTATCAGGTATATAAAGTGTATTTGTCAATTATTTGTTTAAAAGTTTTATCAATATTAACCCCCTTTTAATAGTATTTTATACCCCCCGGTGTTATACTTACCATATAAACTACATACAAAGCGGTGAAGGATATGGAAAAAGAAGTACAGACAGATGTTACAAAAAACATAGAAAATATAGAAACACAGCGGATAGAGCCGACCCAGCTTGAGGTGGTGCAAAACGATGCACTGACTATAGAAGAAATCGAAACCGGTCTGGTCTATAACGGTAGTATGGTGCGCGTGGCAGATATTTCGGAAGAATTCCGGAAAGTCATCGAGCCGATTTTAAGAATGTACAATGCGGCAATGAATGTGACAACGGCGCGGATTGAAATTATCAAAGATGAGTCGCGCTATAAAAATGTGCGCTGTCCGGTGCATCATATTGATACCCGTTTGAAATCTGCGGGCAGTATTCTGGGAAAATTACAGAAGAAAAATCTGGATTTGACGATTGGTGCGGCATGCAATAACATTTACGACATCGCGGGTGTAAGAATTGTCTGTCCGTATATTAAAGATGTATATTTTATACGTGACAGAATTCTGGCGCAGGACGACATTGAAGTTATGAAAGTCAAAGATTATATCGAACATCCGAAGGAAAACGGCTACCGCAGTTATCATCTCATTATCCGTGTGCCGGTCTTTTTTATGAATAAAAAGCAGATGGTTCCGGTTGAGATTCAGATTCGGACAATGGCTATGGATTTGTGGGCAAGCTTAGAACATGATATCAGCTATAAAGCGATTAACAGCAAAGGCGAATATCAGGGGGATTATTCGGAATTCAGAGAGGAATTAACCGAATGCAGCCGTCTGATTTACGAAGCAGAAGAAAAGATGGAGAGAATGAACAGTATGCTGGAATAAACTTGATTTTTTACATTAAATGCAATAAACTATATAAGTATGAAAAAAGATGTATTTTAGCATAATGGAGGAAAAAATGGATAATCAAAAACTTGCTGAATTATTATTTCCCGATGTAACCAAAACACCGGAATACTATGAGGAGAAGTACCCTTATAGAAAACTGCCAAATAAAGCGGAGGTAACAAGACTCGCACCGAGTCCGACGGGATTTATTCATCTGGGAAATCTCTATAGTGCATTGACGGATGAACGTCTTGCACATAGAAACGGTGGTAAGTTTTATTTAAGAATTGAAGATACAGATGCCAAAAGAACGGTAGAAGGTGCGGTTGATACCGTTATCAATGTACTGCGTTATTTTAATATTGAATTTGATGAGGGTGCAGGCTACCCGGACGATGACGAGCGCAATGCCTACGGTCCGTATTATCAGACACAGCGTGTAGATATTTATCATGTCTATGCAAAAAGCCTTGTAGAACGAGGACTGGCGTATCCTTGCTTCTGTACGGAAGAGGAACTGGAAGAAGTCAGAAAGCAGCAGGAAGAAGCGAAAGAACTGACCGGTTATTACGGAAAGTATGCAACCTGCCGCAATTTAAGCGATGAAGAAATCGAAGCCAATATCAAAGCCGGAAAGCCGTATGTATTAAGACTTCGTTCACAGGGAAGCCCGGATAAGGAAATCGTATTTGTCGATGAAATCAAGGGCGAAGTAAAGCTTCCTGAAAATATTCACGATATTGTCTTATTAAAGAAAGACGGGATTCCAACCTATCATTTTGCCCATGCGATTGATGACCATTTAATGCGTACAACGGTTGTTGTTCGTGGCGGCGAATGGCTTGCATCAGCACCGATTCACTATGAACTGTTCCATGTATTGGGCTTTAAGATGCCAAAGTATGCCCATACGGCACATTTAATGAAGTTTGATGAAGAAACAGGCGGAAAGAGAAAGTTATCCAAGAGAAAAGACCCTGAACTGTCACTTGATTACTACAGAAAAGACGGTTATCATCCGTATACGATGAAGGTTTATCTGATGACACTGCTCAATTCCAACTTTGAGGAATGGCATGAAAAGTTCCCGGACAAGGATATCAACGAATTCCCGTTCTCACTGGATAAGATGAGTACATCCGGCGCATTATTTGATAAGGATAAGTTACATAATATCTGTAAAAATGAGTTATCAAAGCTTTCAGAGGACGAGCTTTATGACTTCTTATATGACTGGGCAGAGGAAAATGAACCGGAAAAGAAAAACATCTGGTTTGCTGATAAGGAAAAAATGCTTGGAATCCTGCGCCTGTACATGGGTATCGGCATGAAGCGCAGAAGAAAAGATTTCATGTATGCAAAGCAGATTTTTGAAATGATCGGCTATTTCTTTGATATGGAAGATACACAGGAAAAGGATGAATTCCGCATGGATACGGAAGATGTCAAGACGATTCTGAACGAGTATCTTTCCATGTATAACCATGAAGACGACAATTCCGAATGGTTTAACAAGTTAAAGGCGATTGCGGACAAGCACGGCTACGCTTCCGATATGAAGGCATACAAGGCAAATCCTGAAGCTTTCAAGGGCAATGTATCCGATATTGCGGAGGTAATCCGTATTGCAGTAACCGGGAAAGCCAATACACCGGATTTATGGTCTATCGTTCATGTGATGGGCGAAGCACAGATGCGTGATAAGATTCAGAAAGTTTTAGCGTAAATACGGATAGAAAAAGAGGAAGAAGAAATGTTGACAAAAGATGTGGAAACAATGGCAGGTGCCGCACATGGAAAGGCAGACATCTGTGAACACTATCCTGTAAAGTTTTTTATCCGTGCAATTATGGCAGGCTTTTTTATTGTCGTTGCAACGATTTTATCCAACGTATCCGCTGCGGTGCTGTATTCAACCTATCCGCAGTTTGGCAAGCTTTTAGGAGCATTTTTGTTCTCAATTGCGATTGTGCTGATTGTTTTTATCGGTGGTGAACTTTTTACCGGTAATAACATGACAATGGCAATGGGCGCATATGCCGGAACCTGTACATGGAAACAGGTTTTAAAGGTGTGGCTGGTCAGCTACATCGGCAATTTTGTGGGTGCGTTTTTTTTAAGCTTTTTATTTGTGAAAAGCGGTGCATCCCATCAGATTTTAGTAGATTATTACAACAGCTTTTTAGCGGCAAAGCTTTCAGCGCCGCCGATGCAGCTGTTTTTACGCGGTGTCCTGTGTAATTTCTGCGTGTGTCTTGCAGTCCTTACCGGAACGCGCATGAAGTCGGAAAGCGGCAAGCTCATTGTCATGTTCTGTGTGATTATGGCATTTGTTGTATCCGGTTTTGAACACTGTGTTGCCAATATGGGCACATTTTCAATTGCGTATCTGTTGTTTGGCAGCATCAACCCGGTGTTACTTGCAAAGAGCATGATTTGCGTAACACTGGGCAACATTGTCGGTGGTGCGCTGCTGCTTGCGGCACCGTTAAAGCTGATGAGTGCGGAGAAGTAATGGAACAGATGAAAATAATAGGCTGGGTCCGAACAGATTTCCCGGAAAAATTTGGTGCACCCAGACAAAGCGGACTTGTCCGTGAATTGACAGGAAGAATTGAATTTGCACCGGAATACCGCAATAAAGAGGCATTCCGCGGGCTGGATGAATATTCCCATCTCTGGATTTTGTGGCAGTTTTCGGAAAGCATCCGGGATGACTGGAGTCCGACGGTCAAACCGCCGCGGCTGGGCGGCAACCGGCGCATGGGTGTGTTTGCAACACGCTCGCCGTTTCGCCCAAACCCCATCGGACTTTCCTGTGTCCGGCTGGAGCAGGTCTGTCTGGATGGAAAAGATGCACCGTACTTAATGGTATCCGGTGTGGATATGATGGATCATACTCCTGTGTATGATATCAAACCGTATCTGGCATATACGGACAGCCATGCAGATGCGGTGTGTGGATTTGCGGATACGGTAATGGATCACGAGTTACAGGTTGTGATTCCAGAGGAACTTAAAGCAGAAGTGCCGCCGGAAAAGTGGGCAGGGCTTGTCGGTCTTTTAAAGCAGGATATCCGTCCGGGATATCTTCATGCGCCGGACAGGGTATTCGGGGTGTCTTTTGCGGGAATGAATATAAAATTTACGGTAAACAACAATGTGCTTACAGTCTGCGCCATAGCAAAATTATAGAATGCTATAGAAAAGGAAGGTATCATTGAATAAAACGGTCGTTGTAGAACTTGATCAGAATGGAAAAGAAATTTTTCATACGGCAGGTTATGAAAAGTACTGGATCAGCCGGGTGGGCATGGAAACCGTCTGGCTGAGAAAAGAACGTGTAAAAGAAGTGGTTTCCGTTCAGGAAACCTTTGCCGCCATGGAGTTTTTAGAAAAGCCGGAGAGGGGAATTGTATCGGCAGAAATATCGATACGGATGAAGATGACAGATGAATCCTGCCGCTGGACACGCGTTGGGTATGAAATTATGATGCCGGACAACGGCACGGACAAAAAAGTCGTTGTTACTTTTACCGATGAAGAAAAAGAAAAACAGTCCGAAGCGGAATACGCAGAAGTTATCCGTGAGCGGGACAATCTGATTCTGACCATTTCAGGCGGAATCGCCATTTATGAAATTACAGACAAAATACGGACTGTTTATATTACGGAAGAAACGGCGGCGCTTGCCGGTTATACGAAAAAGGAATTGATGGAGATTATCGGGGAAAATGCGTTGGCATTATGCCATCCCGATGATATTAAAACAACGCAGAATTATTTTAAAACAAGAAGACAACAGGTTCGTGTCATGTCGTATGAGTACCGGATTAAGAATAAAAATGGTATGTATCAGTGGGTCAGTGTACGCGCCCGTTTTGTACAGCAGAAAAATTCGATCCTGCTGTATACGATTATGACCGATATTGATCAGATAAAAAAAGCAGAAGAAGATGCCAGAATGCAGAAAAAGATGTTGGAATTGGCATTGCAGCAGTCAGATTTCCGGTTTTGGGACTATGACATTAAAACGCATCGTTTATACCGCTCCTGGGCGGTAACACAGCAGGTCGGTTTTGGCGAATATGAGGAAAATGTACCGGAAGGATTTGTGGAGCTTGGATTGATTCATCCGGATGACTGTGAAGCGTATCTGGAGTTTTATCACAATGTACAGCAGGGAAAGAATCAGCGCCTGACATTTCGTGCCATTCATCAGAATGGAGAATGGGGATGGATGGACATTGCTTACCGTGTATTTTTTAATGAACAGGGTGAGCCGGTGCGTGCAATTGGCGTAGGTGGAGATGTATCTAAGCAAAGAGAAAAAGAACAGAAGTATTTAAAAGATTTTGAATTATTCCGTGATGTCAGTATTTATGCAATTCAAAGAGTATTTCTGGATGTTTTTCTTGTGGATATTCCAACCGACAGCATACGGCTTGTGCTGGCACAGGGCGGATATATGAATATGAAAGAAATACAGGGATATGATAAAATTTTAAATCAGAAACTTTGCAGATATGTACGTGATAAAGAAGATGCGGTAAAGAAATTAAGTATTGCACAGATTAAAAAAAATATCGCATTGACAAAGGATCACAAACTTGAATATACGTTTGAACTGCGGAATGAAAAGGGACGGAAGTGCTGGTATAAGTATTATATTTCATATTTTCATGAGAATACGGAAAAACTGCTGGTGCTTGTGAAAGACGTAACAAATACAACCCGCCTTGAAGATGAAAAAAGACTGGAATTAGAGGCAGCATTATTGCAGGCGAAAAAGGCGAATGATGCCAAAAAAGCATTTTTATCGAATATGAGCCATGATATCCGTACCCCGATGAATGTCATTACCAATATGGCAAAAATGGTACTGGAAGAACCGGAAAATAAAACGCAGGTACTAGATTATATGAATAAAATCTGCTCAATGAGTACGTTTTTAATGGGGGTTATCAGTGATATTCTGGATGTGTCCAAAATGGAAAGCGGAAAACTGCAATTAAGGAAAGAACCATATTCGTGTATTGAACTGCACGATACAGTCTGCGCCATGATGGAACCTCTGTGCCGGGAAAAAAATATTACTTTCTATACCAATCTAAATCCGCAGAATGACATTATTTTTACGGATAAGACAAAGCTAAACCGTATATTTTTCAATCTGCTCGGTAATGCGGTCAAGTTCACACCGGCGGGCGGAGAGGTTTCGTTTCTGCATAAAAATATTGTGCGTAAAGACGGTTTCCTTGAATGGGATACAGTGATTGCCGATACCGGAAGCGGCATGAGTAAAGAATTCCAGCGAAAAATGTATCAGCCGTTTGAACAGGAGAACCAGCTTGTGACAGACAGTCTTGCAGGTGTCGGACTGGGTCTTGCCATTGTTAAGATGAATACAGAAGCCTTTGGCGGTACAATTGCAGTAGAGAGTGAGCCGGGGAAAGGTACGGCATTTACAATTCATTTAAAAGCACCGTATATGAGCGGGGAAGATTATCATATGCATTATACAGCGTCAAAGCTGCAGACAGACCTTGCGGGAAAGAAAATTTTACTCGTTGAAGATCATAAACTGAACATGGAAATTGCAAAGAAGATTCTGGAAAAGAAACAGATGAAGGTAACATGTGCATATAATGGTGCAGAAGCTGTGGCGTTGTTTGAAAAAATGCCGGAGTATACGTTTGATGCAGTGATTATGGATATCCGTATGCCGGTGATGAACGGACTGGAAGCGGCGGCGGCAATCCGTGCCGGTGCAAAAGCAGATGCTAAGACCATACCGATTATTGCGATGTCTGCCAATGCTTTTGCAGAGGATATGGAGAAGAGCCGGCGGGCGGGCATGAACCGCCACGTTGCCAAACCGGTAGAACCGGAGAGGCTGTTTGGTGTGCTTTCTGAAATTTTTTCGGACTAATATAAGATTAAAGTGCAGGAGAGTGAGGCTATGGCAGGAATTTTTGAAGATATTCAGTTTCAAAAGACGGATTTAAATACTGTAAAAGAATTAAAAGAAGACTGCTGGAGAAAAGCACAGGGTGAGGATTTAGAGGCATTTCTGGGATTTTACTTAAAAAAGAAACCCGCACGCAGCTGGCAGATTGCAGCCTGGGCGGCACTGTTTGTATTTTTAATATCTGCCGGTGAACTGGGGTTTGAACGGCTTTGCAAAAATGATCCGTCTTACAATCCGGTGCCGATGACAATCGGTGTCATTGCAGGGGGACTGTTGTATCTGTTTTTTGCATGTATGCGCCAGATTCAAAGCCGCAGAGAGCTGTTACGGATAAAGAGCAGCGTTTATGTGACAGATGCCATTGCCTACGGCGGTGGCGGAAATGTACAGGTGATGGTCAATCACAAGCGGATTGCGTTTGATATGTATGCGTTTGACGAAACTGTAAGCCCGACAGAACAGGTGCATAAACCCGACGGAACATATGAAGGGTTCCGGGTATTATTATATGCAGTCATACAGGACAATTCCTGTAGGATGAAAGCGGTGCTTGGAAGTGCAGGCGTGCGTTACTATGCATCACAGTGCAGGAAATTTGAAAAAAGGAGCGGACAGGTAGTGTGAAAAATCACACTGATGTGCTGATTTTTCGCACAGCGATTTGTTTCTGAGCAAAAACAAATCGCTATGATGGCAGATGAAAAATCGCCTGCGCGAATTTCTCATTGCCGCTTCGCAACAAGTTGCTCAGAAATGAGGATTATTATGAAAAGATATGATGTGATTATAGTAGGTGCGGGACCGGGCGGTATATTTTCCGCATATGAACTGACAAAAAAAGACAGTGACCTAAAAATCGCCGTATTTGAAACGGGAACGTCCCTTGAAAAGAGAAAATGTCCGATTGATGGCAAAAAGGTAAAAAGCTGTGTGGGCTGTAAAACGTGTGCGATTATGAACGGTTTCGGCGGTGCAGGCGCATTTTCAGACGGAAAGTACAATATTACCAACCAGTTCGGCGGCAATCTGTATGAATATATCGGCAAGCAGGAAGCACTGGATTTAATGCATTATGTCGATGAAATCAATCTTTCACACGGCGGAGAGGGTACGGCATTGTATTCTACGGCAAATACCGAGATTAAAAAGCTGTGCCTCACCAACGGACTGCATTTGCTGGATGCTTCCGTGCGGCATCTGGGAACAGATATTAATTATGTGGTACTGGAAAATCTGTATCAGGAATTAAAAGAAAAGGTAGACTTTTACTTTGAATCACCGGTACAGACCGTGGAAAAAAGCGATAACGGCTATATTGTCCATGTAAAAGATGAAAGCTTTTACTGCGACAAATGTATCATTTCGGCAGGACGAAGCGGCAGTAAGTGGATGGAAGGGGTCTGTGCACAGCTTGAAATTCCGACAAAATCTAACCGCGTGGACATCGGTGTGCGCGTGGAACTCCCGGCAGAGGTTTTTGCACATCTGACAGATGAACTTTACGAGAGCAAGATTGTATACCGTACCAAGGGCTTTGAAGATTTAGTCCGTACTTTCTGCATGAATCCGAAGGGGGTGGTTGTAAATGAAAACACCAACGGCATTGTAACAGTCAACGGACACAGCTATGAAGATGAAAATAAGCATACGGAAAATACGAATTTTGCCCTGCTGGTTGCAAAGCATTTTTCAGAACCGTTTAAAGACAGCAACGGATACGGCGAAAGCATTGCCAGACTGTCAAATATGCTTGGCGGCGGCGTTATCGTTCAGCGTTTCGGGGATTTAATCCGCGGCAGACGAAGCAATAAAGCACGAATCGAAGAAAACTTTGTAACACCGACATTGTCAGCGACACCGGGCGATTTAAGCCTTGTTATGCCAAAACGTATCTTAGACGGCATTATTGAAATGATTTACGCATTGGATAAGATTGCGCCGGGTACGGCAAACGATGATACCCTGCTCTATGGTGTGGAAGTCAAATTCTACAATATGCAGGTTGAGATTGACAATAATCTGGAAACAAGAAATAAAGGGCTTTACATTATCGGGGATTGCAGCGGTGTAACCCATTCGCTTTCACATGCTTCTGCAAGCGGGGTTTATGTAGCCAGACATATTTTAAATCAGCTAAACTGAAAGGAAAAATACTGTGGACGATGAATTGATAACGGTAACGGTAGACAGACCGATAGGAAGTTCCCATCCGGATTATCCCTCGCTGGTTTATCCGGTAAATTATGGGTATATCGAAGGTGTTCTGACCCCGGGCGGGGAAGAACAGGATGCCTATATCATAGGTGTGGATATACCTGTTGATAAATTTACAGGCAGAAAAATTGCCATTATACACAGAAAAGATGATGTTGGGGATAAATGGGTGGTTGCACCGGAAAATATGCCGTATACCAAGCAGCAGATTGAGGAAATGGTGTATTTTCAGGAGCAGTATTATGACAGCTTTGTTCAAATGCTCAATGAAGAAATGTGGGATGCCTGCGATGCATGGGAAAACAAATTAGGCTATAAAGTGCCGCGCAGCATGGCAAAATCTCTTGCAGACGGTGTATTTCATGTGGTTGTCATGATTTATACCGTGACAACAGACGGCAGGGTGCTTGTTACACAGCGTTCCCAGAATAAGACTAATCCGTTAAAATGGGAAGTGACCGGCGGCTCGATTCTTGCGGGAGAAACGCCACAGGAGGGGGCAGTGCGTGAACTTTCAGAGGAAACCGGAATTACGGCTCAGATATCAGATTTGGTGCAGTTGTATGAATATGCAGATTACAGAAGACATTCGATTTATCACAGCTATGTGTATGTTACACAGCCGGATACAAAAGTGACTTTACAGGAAGGCGAAACAATGAATTATAGGTGGCTTTCTTATAAAGAATTTGTTGAACTGGTGGAATCCGACCGTTTTGTGCCGTCAGAACAGGAGCGCTTCTGCACGAACCGGGCAATCATTGAAAAGAAGCTGATGTCAATTAAAGAGTTTAAAGAAATGTCCGATATATAAAACAGCAGTTAAAGTACATGGAGGTCACCTGCAATATAATTATTGAAAGGTAGATAAAAATGAGAGTTGTAGCGAATTACAGTACGTCCCTGTTTGATTACATCAACAGTGACAAGAATTTAAAAGAGGTACTTTCACAGGGTGCGGATGAGTCTTTATTATCGGAAGGCGCCAAAAAGACACTTCGGGAAAAGGGAATCAGCTTAAACGGCAGTACAACAAAGGATGCTTCTGTTTATGAAACAGTTCAGGAAACAGCAGAAAGTGTACGTGACAGTGTGATTGCGTTTACCGGTTCAGACGCCGAAAGTCTTTTTACGACAGCCGAAAGCTCAGGCAGTACGGCAAAGATTGTAACAGAAGTGAAGTCATTTGTGGAAAATTATAATGCATTTGCAAGTGCAGTCAAGGAAATGGGCGGTTCAGAGAATACCACCTATTTGGAACAAATGAACGAATTACTGTCTAAAGACAGCGATGCTTATGAAAAAATCGGTATTACATTTGCAGAAGACGGTACACTGACACTGGATGAAAAGGTACTTGACGGTGCATCCGTACAAGATTTAAAGACTGCATTTTACAAGGACAATGATTTGGAAGAAATTGCCCAGAAGAGTATCCGCGTACAGGCGAATGCGATTTCCGGAAAATATGCCGCGACTGTTTCTAACTATACGGACAGCGGTACATACAGCAATTCCGCACTGAGCAGCTTTTTAAAGAGTATTTAGTATCCTGTATTTAGTGCGTGACACATTTTAAAATCAAAAGAATGCCACATGGGAACAGCTATGGAGAGCTGGTTCTGTGTGGCATTTTTGTGATTGTATTTCTCATGTATTTTGGGTTGCTATTTAGAAAACGTTGGTATATACTTGTACCGAAAAAAAGGAAAGAAAATGGAGAATAAGAGGAATTATGAAGTACGTAAGACAGTTTTTAATCATACTTGTCATTTCATTTATCGGTGAATTGTTAAGATATTATATCCCGTTAAAGATTCCGGCAAGCATCTATGGCCTGGTATTATTATTTGCCGCACTGGAGCTGCGCATTATCAAATTGGAATCCATTTGTGAAACAAGCCGCTTTTTAATAGAAATTATGCCGCTGATGTTTGTTCCGGCAGGTGTCGGACTGTTGTCAAGCTGGGGCGTTTTAAAGCCGGTCTGTGTTCCGATTATGGTCATTGTACTGATATCAACCATTATTGTTATGGCAGTATCTGGAAAAGTAACCCAGGGTGTTATCCGCATGGAGAAAAAACATCCGAAAAAGAAGAACGGTGCAGACCATATTTATGTTAAGGATTCTGAAGGCGAAAAGCAGTATATCAGTAAAAATTCTATCTAGATAGCAAAGTGAATAAATGGAAATGGAGATAAAAAGTGAAAGAGTTACTTACAAATTCAGTATTTTTCGGAGTGATGGTCAGTATTCTGACCTATGAGCTTGGAATGTTTTTAAAAAGAAAATTGAAACTGGCAATTTTTAATCCGCTGTTAATTTCAATTGCGGCAGTCATTGTCTGCCTGCTGGCATTTAATATTGACTATGACAGCTACAATGCAGGTGCGAAATATATCAGCTATCTTTTAACACCGGCAACGGTTTGCCTGGCGGTGCCGCTTTACGAACAGGTTGAGCTGTTAAAGAAAAATGCAAAGGCGATTTTTGCAGGCATTTTATCCGGTGTGCTGACCAGTATTCTTTGTGTGCTGGCGGGCTGTGCGATTTTCGGACTGAGCCATGAACAGTATGTAACACTGCTTCCGAAGTCCATTACCACGGCAATCGGCATGGGTGTATCGGAAGAACTCGGCGGTATTGTAACGATTACGGTTGCCGTCATTATTATTACCGGTGTATTTGGTAATATGATGGCGGAATTTGTCTGTAAGGTGCTCCGTATTCAGGAGCCGGTGGCAAAGGGAATCGCAATCGGTTCTGCGGCACATGCGGTAGGTACGGCAAAAGCAATGGAAATGGGTGATATTGAAGGCGCGATGAGCAGTCTGTCCATTGCAGTTGCAGGATTGATGACGGTTGTGGCAGCACCGCTGTTTGCGGGAATACTCTAAAATGTGAAAAAGAAAATAAAAAAATAAAATGAAGCAGAAAAGGAGAATGTGCAATGATAATTACAGTTGGCAGAGAATGTGGAAGCGGCGGACATGCAATCGGAGAGGCACTTGCGGCACATTATGGAATCCGCTGTTATGACAGACATATTTTAGTGTCAGAGGCAAAAGCCAGAGGCATGTATGATGAACTGGAAAGCTTCTTTTCGGAGAAACCAATGGACAGTCTGCTGTATTCTATTGCTATTAATAATATGGGAAAAAGAAATGCAACGGCTTTAAAGCAGCTTCATGAGCTGATTACAGAAAATTCATTTGTTCTGATTGGACGGTGTGGCAACTATATTTACAAAAATGATGAAGATGTGACAACCTTGTTTATTCATTCCGACATGGACAGCAAAATCGAGCGGACGATGCATAAACAGAATTTGGACAGAATCAAGGCAAAAGAGCTGATTAAATATGTGGATTCCAAGCGGGAAGCTTTCCACAAGCGATATACAGATGAAACATGGGGCGATGCTAGAAATTATCAGCTGACAATAAACAGCGGGGTTTTGGGTGTAGAACTGACAGCAGAACAGATTATTGCCTTTATTGATAAGAAGCATAGATAAGAAATACAGGAAATCAAATGCAGATAGACAGGATATCAGTGCAAATAAAAAATAAATGAAAAAACTGGCGTGTCAGAAACAGTGATGTTTTGATGCGGCAGTTCTTTTGCTTCTATGAAAAAAGTGTAAAATTCACCAATTCATATTGAAATAATATGAATTGCTTGTTATAATGAAAACAGAAATGCGAAGTGAGGTCAGGGATGAAAGTAACGAAAGCGGATTTAAGATTATATGCCATTACAGACAGGCAGTGGCTTGGCGGAAAAGACTTTTATATGGTGGTGGAACAGGTTTTAAAAAACGGTGCCACTTTTTTACAGCTACGCGAAAAAAATACAACCCATGAACAGCGTGTAGAGGAAGCAAAAAAAATCAAACAGATTGCGGCAAAATATCATGTGCCGTTTGTTGTCAATGACGATATCTGGGCGGCAAAGGAAGCCGGTGCGGACGGTGTGCATATCGGACAGAGTGATATGGATTATGAGCAGGCACGTAAGATATTAGGACCGGATAAGATTATCGGCATGACGGCAAAGACGGTAGAGCAGGCGGTTCAGGCTGAAAAGCTGGGCGCAGATTATATTGGTGTCGGTGCGGTTTTTCATACGACCACCAAACAGGATGCCAAGGATATGAGCCGTGAAACGCTTGCCGCGATTACAAAAAGCGTGTCGATTCCGATTGTTGCAATCGGCGGGATTACATATGATAATATGGACAGTCTGAAGGATACCGGTGTTGCTGGTGTGTCCGTGATATCTGCGATTTTTGCAAAGGAAGACGAGGGCGCGGCTGCTGCGGCACTGCGCAAAAAGGCGGATACACTGTTTGGTGCGGCACGCAGTCTTATTTTTGACATGGACGGCACACTGTTAGATTCCATGCCATACTGGCGCAGGCTGGCAAGAGAATATGCCACGAAAAAAGGCGCAGTTCTCCCGCCGGATTTTGATGAAAAGACCTATACCATGGATTTGAATGAATGTTCGGATTATTTTATCAAAGAACTCGGTATTGCAGGAAACCGCGAGAATATGCAGAAAGAGGTGCTTGAAATCATGCAAAAGCATTATAAAAAGGATATTCCGATGAAGCCGGGCATGAAAGAACTCATAGAGCGGGAATATCAAAACGGAAGCAGGATGTGTATTTTTACAACATCTGAAAAAGCCTGTGCCGAAGCAGCACTGCAGCGCCTTGGCATTTTATCCTGCTTTGAAAAAATTTACACGGTATATGATATTGGCGTGAATAAAAGAAACCCGGAGAGTTATTTAAAAATCTGCGAATTGATGAACTTTGTACCGGAAGATACCGTTGTTTATGAAGATGTGCTTCATGCCGTGGAATCTGCCAAAGCGGCAGGGTGTCATGTGACGGCGGTATATGATGAAGATTCAGCACATTTATGGGAAAAGATTAAGCATCAGGCAGATGAAACAATTTGCTTTTAAAATGCCTGCGGAATGGAGAAAAGTATGAGCAGGCCATAAACGAAAGCATGCTCATACAGCACTTTGTGCCGCAGGCGCCACAAAGCTGCACTTATCGCAGGACTGAATACATTCAGTCCGCGATTCCTCCGGCATTAAAATGCCTGCGGAATGGAGAGGAAAATGAACAAAAAAGTAGTAGTGGGAATGTCAGGGGGCGTAGATTCTTCGGTTGCGGCATATCTGTTAAAACAGCAGGGCTATGATGTAATCGGTGTTACCATGCAGATATGGCAGGACGAGCCGCAGTGCGCCATTGAGGAAAACGGCGGCTGCTGTGGGCTCAGTGCGGTGGAGGATGCAAGACGCGTCGCATGGACACTTGGAATTCCCTACTATGTTATGAACTTCCGGAAAGAATTCCAGAAGAATGTGATCGACTATTTTGTCGCGGAATATCTGCATGGACGGACACCGAATCCGTGTATTGCCTGCAACCGCTATGTAAAATGGGAGGCACTTTTGGAGCGCAGTCTGGAGATCGGTGCTGATTATATTGCGACCGGTCACTATGCCCGGATCAGCCAGCTGCCGAACGGACGTTACACGATCCGCAATTCCGTGACGGCGGCGAAGGACCAGACCTACGCGCTCTACAACCTGACCCAG
>OGWS01001725.1_pt1 | contig 15957 bp, 18 predicted proteins | sample 1576111 | NCBI WGS metagenome assembly OGWS01 (sample SAMEA3541534, study PRJEB24748) | human gut metagenome | biome: human gut; feature: human-associated habitat; material: faeces | place: China | collected 2012
TCCGCCCGGTCCGTCCTGCGCGAACCATTGCAGGTCATAAGACAGAAGTAACACTTTGTCTTCCTTCAAGTTAATACATTCCTTCTATAAATGACACTGTCATGACTTTAATCTCTTTAAAAATAAAATTGGCAATGTCCGGTAATAAAAACGTCGTGATGAACAAAACTGCCAGACCAAGCAGGAGTTTCAACTGGACACCAACGGCGAACATATTCATCTGTGGTGCCACCTTTGCCATGATACCCAAGATACTGTTGAGAATCATCATGCAGGCAAAGACAGGCAAAACAATACGAAATCCAATGGCAAAAAGATCCGTACAATACTGCACCATGGAGGCAAGCAAGGAGTCCATCTGAAACTGCGCTCCTCCCAGCGGAAACAACTGAAACGAATCGATCAGCGCACGCAGGATATACTGATGCATATTGGAAACGATCAAAAGCAAGAGGATAAAGTAAGAATATAAATTTCCCGTGATACTGACCTGGCTGCCTGTCGTCGGGTCAAATACCATAGCCATGGAAAGCCCGATATCCATATCAATGATCGTACCTGCAAATAAAATAATGGAATTACAAATATATGCCGCGAAACCGATCAGCAATCCTGTAATTCCCTCTTTGAGCACCAATATGGCATAACCGACTTCCGAGGTGTATGCTGTATGTTCTACCGGAACGTCATAAAAAACAAGAATTGCCACAAATGCAGATAATCCGATCTTTACCCTCCCCGGTACTTCCTTCGCGCCAAAAAAAGGTGCTACAAACACAAAGCAGGAAATCCGTACCAATATCAGTAAAAAATATTCAAATGTACTTATATCAAATGTATATTGTAACATACCAAAACTAGCCTAAAAACGTGCTGAAGTTTGTCCACAATTCCGTCATGTAATCTGTCAATGTTGTCAATATAAAAGCACCAAAGATCAGCATTCCCAGGAATACGGCAACGATCTTTGGTACAAAGGTCAGCGTCTGTTCCTGAATGGAGGTAACGGTCTGAAAAATACTGACGATCAGACCGACGATCAAAGAGATCAAAAGCAGCGGTGCCGCACATATGATGATATTGTAGATCGCATCTCTGACAATATCCAATACCTGTCCTTCTGTCACAAAAATCACGCTCTCTTTCTATTTATCAGTAAAATGTCTGACCAGTCCGCCAATGACAAGATTCCATCCATCTGCCAGCACAAATAAAAGTATCTTAAACGGCAGGGAGATGGTCGTCGGCGGCAGCATCATCATACCCATGGACATCAACACGGACGAAACGACCATGTCGATCACGATAAACGGGATATAGATCACAACACCGATAATAAAGGCTGCACGCAGTTCGCTTAAGATAAAACTCGGAACCAATACAACAAATGGGATATCATCATAATCTTCATAGGTCGTATCTGAGATCTCACAAAAGAGTTTGAGATCCTTTTCCTCCGTCTGTCCGTACATGAAATTACGGATCGGCTCCACGGCACGATCCAGTGCCTCTTCCTGTGTGATCTCTCCATTGTCCAGCGGTGTAATGGCATTTTCATTGATCTGCGTAAAGGTCGGCCACATGATAAAGAATGTCAAAAACAATGCCAGCCCGATCAAAATCTGGTTGGGTGGCGATGTCTGCGTACCGATCGCGGATCGAACAAAATGCAGGACAATGATGATCCTGGTAAAAGAGGTCAACATGATCAGTATGGACGGTGCTAAAGCCAGAATCGTTATGACCAGTAAAATACGCACATTTGCGGATAAAGATCCGGAATCTGAATCCAGGGTCAATGATACCCCGCCCTTGCCTGTGACCCAGTCACTGGAATTTGGTGCATTGTCCGTTGCTCCGTAGGAAGACGCATAGACTGTACTGCCACTGGCATACCAGACGCTGACACAGATGGCAAAGGTTGCCAGGATCAGACTAAAGATACAATATCCTTTTTTTAATTTGTTTTTCATATTCATGTCTACTTCTTCGGTAAATGTTCTTTGAACTTTTGTAAGGCATCGGCAAAATCGCCCTTAGCCGTCGGGATCGTCATATTCTGGGAAGGCATTTCTTTTAACTGCTCTCCGCTGAGTTGTCCCAAGACTGTGATCTCGTCCTTGCCGATGGCAATGACATAATAGGTGTCCTTGCCTGCCTGTATCAACTGTATGTACTTATTGGTCGTCAGTTTCAAGGTCTCAACAACCGAAAGGTTCTTGCTGATGCTCTGGCTTTTCTGGTAACCAGCAATCCATCGAGTCACATAGTAAGTCAATGCCAGAACGATTAAAAAATAAAAAAGTACAATGATCAGTTGAAAGATATTCTCACCTGTCGATGATAGTAAAATCATTTTTAACCAATAACCTTCTTTACGGCTTCAAGAACACGCTCTGCCTGGAACGGCTTTACGATAAAGTCCTTGGCACCTGACTGAATTGCCTCGATAACCATTGCCTGCTGACCCATTGCAGAACACATGATAACGCAAGCATTTGGATCCTTTGCACGGATTGCCTTTAAGGATTCGATACCATCCATCTCCGGCATGGTAATATCCATAAGCACCAGATCCGGCTTCAACTCCATGTACTTGTCAACTGCTACCTTACCGTTTTCAGCTTCGCCTACAACGTTGTAACCATTCTTTGTCAAGATATCCTTGATCATCATTCTCATAAACGCAGCATCATCACTAATTAAAATATTTTTTGCCATCTCTTACTCTCCTTTTTATCTCTTATTTCATTATCTCGGTAATACGAATACCGAAAGATTCTTCAATGACTACTACTTCACCTTTTGCAACGTATTTACCATTGACCAATACGTCGATCGGTTCGCCGGCGATCTTGTTTAATTCTATGATCGTTCCCGGTGCAAAATCCAAAATATCCTGAATGGATTTGTGTGTCCTGCCTAACTCGACAGTCACTTCCAATGGAACGTCCATGATCAGATCTATATTTTCCGGCTGGTATGGTGCCTGATAATTGCCGGCAAAAGGTTGGAATTGTGCAGGCTGCACATTGACCTGCTGTTGTGGTGGATATGGTTGCTGCATATATGGCTGTTGCATATATGGCTGTCCGCCTGACGTTCCCATATCCGGCATTGGTTGCGGCGGTGGGGTCTGCCCTAGCATGGCTTGTTCCTGCATCTGCCCCTGCGCTTGCGGTGGGGTCTGTGGTGCCGCCTGTGGCTGTGATGCCGGTTCCGGCTGCGGTGTCGGCATGTCATCATCCACGGTCGATGCCGTATCGCTCTCCATATTCGACATGATGTTACTGCACATCTCCTTGGCAAGTGATACCGGATACAACTGCATAATCTCACTATCCACCAAATCACCAATCAGCATTTTAAAGGTAATCTTAACGAATCTTCCCTCCAGAAAATCTTCGATTTCTCCTCCATCGGTTGTATCCTGCAGATCCATCAAGGTTGAGGATGGTGGGCTGATATCAATCATGGTATTTAGCATGGATGACATCGATGTTGCAGAAGATCCCATCATCTGGTTCATAGCTTCACTGATTGCACTCAAATGCAGCTCTGTAATCTCACCATCTGTGTTTGAGCCATCGCCTCCCATCATCAGATCCGTAATGATTTTTACGTCATTTTCCCGTAAGACTAAGATATTGCTTCCATCTAATCCTTTGGTATAAGCGATTCGTACCAAAACACATGGTTTTTCATATTTATCTACAATCTCATCCCACGTTCCCATGGAAACAACGGGCGTTGAGATCTCGACTTTTTTATTGACTAAGGAAAACAGTGTTGTCGCTGCCGTTCCCATGCTGATATTGGCAATCTCACCAATGGTATCAACTTCATCCGGTGTGAGTTCTTCACCTGCTGCCGCGTCAGACGTGTCAGCATCCGGTATCCCACCACTCAGGAGGGCGTTGATCTCTTCCTGGGATAATACGCCGTCACTCATCTATTCCTGCTCCTCTCTTATGACTGATGTTATTCTAACTGCATAATCTTCTCCGGTTGCGCCGGGAAGTGCAGTAAATTTCTTGATATCTCCGACATAGACATCCAATTCCTGATTGACCTTGGTATTCAGGCGGATGATGTCTCCCACCTGCAAACCCGAAAAATCGTTGACGGAGATCACGCTTTTGCCAAGGATCGCCTTGACCGGAACGATCGCTTTTGCGATCAAAGACTCGATGGTGTCTGCATACTCCATCTCCACCCGCTCCTGCATGTTGGAATACCAGAACTTGGTGTTTAACTTGTCCATGACAGGCTCTAGGGTAATATACGGAAGACAGATGTTCATAAAACCTTCCACATCCCCGATCTTGATGCTGATCGTCACGATCGCGATCATTTCCGATGGAGAAATGATCTGCGCAAACTGGGAGTTGGTCTCAATACGCTCCAAGCGCGGATGTACATCCAAAACATTGGTCCAAGGCTCACGCAATAACTGTACGCAGGCAGTCATGATACGTTCAATGATCAGAAGTTCGATCTCGGAAAACTCTCGTACTTTATCAAGCGGTTCTCCCTCGCCTCCTAACATACGATCCACGATCGCATATCCCAACTTGGATGCCATTTCTACAATGATATTTCCCTCTAAGGGTTCAAAGTTGACAATACCAAGCAAGACCGGATTGGAAAGGGAATTGGAAAATTCCATATAGGTAACTGCCTCCGAATTCATCACCTCTACCTGTATGTTCTTGCGCAAGTAGACCGGAAGGTTGGTAGACAGTAATCTGCCATAATGTTCAAAAATAATCTCAAGGGTTCGTAAATGTTCTTTGGAAAACTTGGATGGTCTGGAGAAGTCATAGTTCTTGACCTGCTTCTCGCTGCTTGCCTTGATCTCTTCAGCATCTACTTCACCACTGCTCAGTGCCTGTAATAAGTTGTCTATTTCATTTTGGGAAAGTATATCGCTCAAGTATTCTCACCACCCACTGCAAATTTCTCCTTTTTACTGATATTGTGCCGTTGGGAATCCTACCGCTACAATAAAATCAGACCCAAACATCTTTTGAAGATCTTTCAAGATCTCATCCTGAACTGCTGACTGATTATTCTTGATCTCGTCTATCGTATATTGTGAAACAATGTTGTTGATGTCGCCCTTGATCAGATTGACCTTTTCTTCGACCTGTGGCTTAAGATCCTTATAATCACTGTTCTTGGTATCCATGGAGATAGATACGGTGATCATAGCGAAATGATCCTTGCCGTCCCCATCCTGCTTAAGGTTGATGGTCTGTTCATCATCAATATTATAAACCTCGATCTGGTCGATCGGGATATTGGCGTTGCTGGTCGCACTGCCGGACTCCAGATCCAGATCAATGGCGCTGCATACCTTAGTGATCAGTTCATTTGCTTTTTGTGTCTCCGGCAAAATCGTGATCGTCAGGATCACGGTGAGTACCAAATTGACAACCACGAGTGCTAATGTAATAACAGTAATAAGATTTTTCTTCATGATTGACCTCTCTAATTATTTAAAGATTCTGAATTAAGCGAATTGTAGATCTTGATCTCTACCCTTCGGTTCTTTGCTCGTCCTTCTGCTGTCGAATTGTCTGCGATCGGCACGTAAGATCCTCTGCCGGATGACTTGATATGTGCCGGATCCAGTGTCGTATTGTCCCGGATATAATTTGCCACATTCAAGGCACGGTACATGGAAAGGATATCATTGTCACTATACTGCTCTCCTGCCGCCGGTGGCACATTATCCGTGTGGCCTTCGATCTCGATCAGATTATTGGTGTAGTTATTAAGGATCACGGCGATCTTTTCCATGACCGGAAGAACTTCCTCCCGGATAGTCGCCTCACCGGAATTAAAGAGCAGGGCTCCGTTTAAATTGATCAGCGTGTAGTATTCATTGAACTCTACATCCACCTGATTCTCAAGACCATAGGATTGCAAAAGACGGCTGACCTGTTCTGCCATCTGCTCACTTTCCGTAAGCCCGGCATTTTCCAGTGTCTCCTGCGCTTCTTCTGTCGTCACCGTCGTATCCGGATTCGTAACCGAATCATCCGGTTCCTCGTCTCCCTTAGGAAGGGCTGAGGATGAATTGAAATAAATATCAAACTTTTCCAGCATGCTCACACCGGAAGATATCAATTCGCCATCTCCGATCGTCGAACCGCCCGACGGTAAAATACTAAAGGTACTCTGCAAAGACTGCACGACCATTTCAAACTTTTCTGTATCGACTGTTGACATAGAAAAGAGCAACACAAAGAAGCATAACAGCAAGTTCATCAGATCACTAAAGGTCGACATCCACGCCGGGGAACCTTTTGGCGGATCCTCCTGTTTTGGTTTTGCCATTATGCCTCACCTCCGTCTTCACTACCGGCATTATCTCGGTCAGATGGTGCTAGGAATGACTTGAGCTTTTCTTCGATAACACGAGGGTTCTCTCCTGCCTGAATAGATAAAAGACCTTCTACGGTAATCTCTCGCATCATGATTTCCATATCATTGTTCACTTTTAACTTTGCTGCTGTCGGACCTGCCAGCCAGTTTGCAATCAAGGAACCATACAATGTTGTCAAAAGTGCTACCGCCATATTCGGTCCGATTGAAGATGAATCTGTTAAGTTCTTCAACATATTTACCAGACCAATCAACGTACCAATCATACCCCAGGCTGGACCAAGTTCTGCCCATTTCTCCCAGAAACCAATAACCTTTTTATGTCTTGCTTCCAGATTAATCAAATCTGTTTCCAAAATACCACGCACAAGATCCGGATCCGTACCATCAACAACCAGATTGATACCTTTTTTTAAGAATTCATCATCCATATCGTGTGTCGCTTCTTCCAATGCCAGAAGGCCTTCTTTTCGAGATATATTGGATAAATTGATAATATTGGATATGACTTCCGATGCATCACCTACGGATGGTTCTTTCATCGCCAGTCCAATACTCTTTAGGCCGCCGATAAAATCCGCCAGCTTATGGGATGCCAGGGTACCCGCCAAGGAACCACCAATCGTAATAATAACAGATGGAAGATCCATAAAGTCCTCGACAATATTACCGCCGGACGACAAAATACCAAAGACAACCATGACCGCGCCTAAGATCAGACCGACTAACGATGCTATATCCAAACTATTCACCGCCTTACATATAAAATACTATATCTTGTGTTTTTCACACAAAAACCCATAGTTACACGTTTATTTAATCTTACTAAATTTTATCTATCTTGTCTACTTGTAATTCCATTTATTTATCATATTTCTACACAAATTGCGAAAATTTAAATAAAAAAAAGCCCACTTTATAGCAGGCTATTTTTTATACATTATCGTTTCAGATTAACCAGTTCTTCCAGCAATGTATCCGAAGTTGTAATAATTCGTGAATTTGCCTGGAAACCTCTCTGTGTCGTAATCATATCTGTAAACTGCTCAGAAAGATCAACATTAGACATTTCCAACTGTCCTGTTGTCATGCTGCCGCCATCTGCTGTAACCTCAACACCAATACCATCGAAATCACCGGAGTTTAATGTTGTTCCATAACAGTTATTACCAAGACTTTCCAGACCGGATGCATTTGCAAACTGCGCTACCGGAATCTGTCCCAAAAGAACAGTATTACCGTTATCATAAGAACCATAAATCTTTCCGGTTCCATCAATTGATACTCCTGTTAACTGTCCGAGTTTCTTACCCGTGCCGTCTGTTGCCTTATCCGCAGATCCCTTTTCAAATTCTGCGGTAGAACTTCCACCTTTGTTCTGGTTTAAAAGATGGCTGAAGTCAATGGAAATATCCTCAAAGTTATCACCCAGAAGTGACATATTTAATGAAACAGATGTCGTTCCTGCGGAATCGATAAAACGGAAAGTTCCGTCGCTGGTATTAAACTGCAAAGTATAATTTGTCGTATCATAGGTCAGGTTCAACATACCGGTTGTCGTATCTACTGCCAGTGTTCCGGATGCTGCCGTATCTGCATCGATACCATAGATATCTGCAATGGAACGGAAGGTCTGGTTGCCGGCGCCATCCGTAAAGTTGTAGCCCAGTTCACCGCCTACGGTGACCGGTGCGCCGTCTGCACCTGTGACCATGGTATAGGTCGTACCATTTTCCGTATAGGTAATGCTTGCCGGATTGGTAGAGTTGTCCAAGGTATAATTCTTGCTTACGGAGAAGGATTTTACCGCTGTGGTGTCGTTACCGAAGATCTGGTCAAGGGCATCACTGCCGGCTGCGTCCACCCCCTGCTTATCCAGCCACTCAGCAAGGATATCATTGTTATCACTGTCATAAATATTGGTCAGTTCCACGGAATATGTACCGGCATCCGTATCAACTGCCTTGTATGCAAATTTTGCAGTATAAGAATATCCCAGATTATCAAAGAAGGATAAGGTACGGACATAACCTGCATCGCTGGTCACGTTGGTATCGTTCTTATCGATCAATCCGGAAACGTTTGCCTTTGTTGTTGCCTCAGGTGAGCTTGTCATATTATCTGCCTGCATGATACGAAGGGCAGATACGGTATCCTTGCGGATATCCCCTGTCAGAGGATCTACCTGCCAGCCCATAACGGTATAACCGGTTGATGTCATGGCAAGGTTTCCCGCACCATCTAAGTAGAAAGATCCTGCTCTTGTAAAGAGATTTTCTGTTCCATTATTTACGATAAAGAAATTGGTAGAACTTCCGTTGGTCAGGCGGATATCCATAGCATCGCCTGTGGACTGTGCTGCACCGGAAGAAGTGATGCTAACCTTTGTTGCTGCGGCAGAAACACCAAGACCTATCTGCATGGCATTTTTACCACCGGTCGTTGCCGTGGCTGCCGTAGCCCCTGATGTTGTCTGATACATAATATCAGCAAACGTCGTAGAAGACGCTTTAAAGCCAACTGTGTTGACATTTGAGATGTTATTACCAATAACATCCATCTTGGTCTGATGTGTTTTCAGTCCTGACACACCAGAATACAATGCTCTCATCATAATAAATGACCTCCTAATCGCTGTCTTGCCGTATCTGTCAGTCAACGGCATTAGCCTCCATAAGGTCCGGCTAAATAATTACAGCTCCGTCTATATTTGTAAATACATTTTCGTCAGACTCTGTCTGATCCATTGCGGTTACTACTGTCTGATTCGGGACATTTACAATAAATGCCAAAGAATCAACGATAACCAAGGATTCTTTTATTCCTTTTTCACTGGCTTTTGCCACTCCTGCTTCCAAGCGCTGGCTCTGGTCTGCGGATAAAGCGATATCTCTTTGTTCCAGGCGCATATTGGCATGCTTGGAAAACTTGAGTTCTGATGTCGACTCTGCCGTGCCACCCATCTGCTGTCGTAAGACATCTTCAAAGGAAAGTCCTGTGGTCTTTTCTTTTGTCTTATTATCCTGCGTCTTGAGATACTGACCGGTGACCTGCTCGATCGAGGTAAAGGAATTGTTGATCGGATTCATTTGCATCACGCTCCTTACTCTGTTGCAGTAGTTGTATCATCGGATGTGGTCGTATCATCTGTACTGTCCTTACCGGCTTCTGCTTCTGCATCTTTGAGTGCCTGTAAACGTTCTTCCAGTTTCTCCAGTGACTTGACCGTGTCAGCAGAAACAAATGATTTCTGTGAATCTGTCATTGCATCATAGAACTGTCTTGCTTCCTTGATCTTGTCCTCATCCGCTGTCGTAAGTGTGTAGACCGTCGGCAGTTTCTTGATCATATCGGCAAAAGTCTGTGCACTGAGCACGCCTTCATAATAATCGTCATCGCAAACACTATCCAGTTTATCAATACTGTATAATTTGTTGTTCACAGATAAGAACATCTTATTGTCTTCCGTCATCACATAATCTACTTTTCCGGAAATGTACTGATCGTCATCCAGTAAGATAACATACTTTCCGACCAGTGAGTTTGCCTCGATCGTAGACATCTGACTCTGTACGGACTGTACGGCTTCGATCTGTGAAAAAGATGCAAGTTCGGATACATACTCTGTATTGCTTGTCGGTTCCAGTGGATCCTGATACTGCATTTCCGCAACCAGTAACTTTAAAAACATCTCCTTGTCATAGGTGTTGGACTTGCTGTCCGTGTCTGTCTTTTTTGACTGACTTGCGCTGCTATCGACCACTTTACCATCTTTAATCTCCTGTACAAGTGCCATAAATCTCCTCCTTTCTCATATTCCTATGCGGTGTAATTGACGGTGTTACCCTGATCCCGCATCATCTTTGTTACTAATTCTTCCTCTTGTGTCATGAGTCCCTGTAGATCATCCAGATCATTCATATTCAGGTTTCTCATCTTTTTCGGACGTTGATTCTGTCCTTCCTGTCCCTGTTCCTGATTCTGCTGACCGGCTTCCAGATTTCTCTCAAATTCATGGGTTCCCACGGAAATCTCTACAGACTGTACCTTGGTCTGTGACTGGTTCATCTGCTCTTTTAACTGGAACATCTGATTTTCCAAGGCTTCCTTGACCTGCTCATTCTGTGTGTAGATATGAGCCTTGACCTGACCATTTTCCTCGGTCACTTCCATCAAGACCTTTCCCAGCCCCTCCGGGTGCAAAAGCATCTCAACCGTCGTCTTATCGCCATCCATCGTTGTGCGGCTTGCCTCAACGATCTGGTCGATGATGGACTGAACGGAAACGCTTTCTCCTGTAGGCAGTTCTACGGTCGGTTCCATGTGCGAGGCAAATTCCGTAATCGGACTTTCTGCCTGCATCGGTGTCAGATCCTGGGTCGGATGGATCTCAGTTTTTGTCTGCTGTTTTAAAAAAGCATCTGTGTCCTGATCTGTGGCATCTTCCTGCCCCTGATCGGTCTGCTTTTCGGTCGTCACATCCTTGGAACCTGCTGTTACAAGTTCGTCTGTCTCGTCCGTCTTAGTCGGTTCGATCGTTTCCTCTGTCGGGATCTCTACCTGCTCGGTCGCCTCTTCGGCTACCACCGTATCTTTGACGTCCTCTGTCTTTTGCATGGTTTCTTCTGTCCCCTCTGTTGCCTTGGCAGGTTCATGCAGATTGTCTGTCGTTCCTGCTTCCTCCACATCGGTCGTTACCAGTTCTGCCATCTGCTGTAAGTCTTCCATAGATATTCCAAGATCTTCCTGCAGTCCACCAGCCAGATCATTCACTTTTAAAACGATCTGTGGGAAAGCATCGCTTACAAGAAGACTTGCGGAATCCTCACTGCCGGACAACTTTGTTACCAATGCAGCCAGATTCGACTGATCTGTCAGATCAAGAAATTGTAATCCCAGATCTTCCATGGCTTTTTCAATCTGCTCATCTGTCACATCCAATTCGTCCTTGATAGCATCTTTGACATCCTTTGCAAAAGCATCGGTCTTGTCTTTGACGTCCTTTGTCTGGGCCATGCCTTTATCATCCTGCTTTGCAAGTGATACATCAGACCGCTTGTTTTCCATCTGCGGAGCACGTTCAATCTTACCGGCATTGCCTGCACTTTGTACTACCTGTGGTGCTATTGCAGAACTTTTTTGCATCTGCATCATCTGCCGGAAATCTCCACCGGATGTGTCTTTTGCACTCGTCTGCTTGGCATTTGCCACCGTAGCCGTCGGCATCAGGATATTTGCTATTCCTGTGCTTGTCATGGCATCTTCCTCCTTCCATATGCAGTTATCAATGTACCTGTCTCATAAGATGAGACTATATATTCTTAAGGCTCCATCAACTTGGTCACAGCCGCAGCCGTATCCGCATTCATGGCTCCCAGAATATCACCTCTGGATTGGGCATCCATAGCCCAAAGTATCTTGCCTACCAATGGCAGATCATCTGTCATTGTATCAAAAATAGCAGCTGCCTGTTTGGCTTTCATGGAAGAATACGTCGATGCATAAGACTTGATCTGTTCATCTTCCTGCAACTGTTCTACCACCTGCTTGTATATCTCTTCTGCCTTTTCCGGCTCGATACTCTCATAATATTCCTTATATGCACTTATATCGGGTGCATTGTCCGAAAAAACAACCTCTTGATAGAATTTTTCTTTTTCTTCTTCAAAAGCGGCTTCGTTTTCTTTATAGTTCTGCAGTTCCTGTGACTGCGCCTCTAAATCTGCCACATGGGCATCCGAGTCATCCTTGCTTGCCTTGACATCCGCCAGTTCCTTTTCCAGTTCCTTGATGCGCTTTACCGCATCCTCAACAGAATCATAGGCATAGGCCTCGTCCTCTTTTGCATATTCCTGCACATCCGGCAGGATCTTATTGATCACAGGTACATCCTTTAGAACCGGATATAAGACGGTCGAGCCAAAACCGCCGACATCCATCTTTACCAGCAATCCCAAGATCAAAAGCCACAATAATACGATAAAGACAGCCACAACGCCGATCAGGACTTTGCCGCCTAAGGTTTCTTCTTCCTCTTCGCCGTTTTCTTCTTTCTTTTCTTTCTTACGGGCGCGCTTTGCTTCCTTTGCCGCCTGTCTCTTTGCCTTCTTGTCTTCCTTTTCGTCTGCCATTCTTTTACTCCTGTTCTTCTTTGCTGTGATAGGTGTAACTTACCAGTTCATCCGTCATCTTGCCTTCTTCTGCCGCCAATTCTTCTTTGAAGGCTTCAAATGCTTTTTCCTTGAGGTTTTCATGGGTCTTTCTCTCTTTCATGACCTCATTCAAACGCTTTCTTGCCATCTCCAGATTTCGCTGTGCCGTGTGTACCGCGATCATCTGGTCGCGGATCATGGATTTAACGGAATCGCTTGCCCGCTTACAGGTCTGGATCTCTACGATGTCAAGTTTTGCACTTGTTAGTTCTTTTAATCTGGCTTCATAACCGGCTTTGCGGACAAAAAGTTTTTGCAGTTTTTCCTGTTCCTCCAAAAGCCTTGCATTGGCGATACCGTAAGCCACTTTTTCCTGTTCTTCCATCTTTTCTTTGATTTCCAGAATATTCTGCATGCGATATCTGAATTTTGCCATCTGCCGTCACTTCCTATATCTATGCACTCTCGCCGAACATCTGCTCCAGTGCGCCAACTACCTCGTCAAAATCAAACTTATCCTCTGTACTCTGGCAAAGGAAAGCATTGACCTGATCTATCTTTTCGATCGCATAATCGATATTGTTGTTGGATCCTGCCTTGTAAGCCCCGATATTAATCAGATCTTCCGCTTCCTGATAGGTTGCCATGACATTCTTTAATTTGCCCGCCATGGTCTTATGTTCCTTGGTCGCAATCGAACTCATGACACGGGAAATGCTTGCTAAGACATCGATCGCCGGATAATGGTTTTTCTGTGCCAGTTTTCTGGAAAGGACAATATGTCCGTCCAAAATACCACGCGCCGTATCCGTAATCGGTTCATTGAAATCATCGCCGTCAACAAGCACCGTATAAAGACCGGTGATCGATCCCTTATCGGAATTGCCGGCACGCTCTAAGAGTTTTGGCATCTCCGAATAAACGCTCGGCGGATAACCTCTTGTTACCGGCGGTTCTCCTGCCGCAAGACCGATTTCTCTTTGCGCCATGGAAAAACGGGTCAGCGAATCCATCATCAAAAGGACATCCTTGCCCTGGTCGCGGAAATATTCTGCGATCGCTGTTGCCGTCTTTGCCGCACATTTACGGATGGACGCCGGTTTGTCTGATGTCGCCACCACAACGACACTGCGCTTCATGCCTTCCGATCCCAAGTCCCTCTCGATGAACTCACGTACCTCACGGCCACGCTCGCCGATCAGGGCGATCACATTGATATCTGCCTTGGTGTTTCGTGCAAACATACCCATCAGGGTAGATTTTCCAACACCGGATCCTGCAAAGATACCGATTCTCTGTCCTTTGCCGACCGTGATCAGTCCGTCCACTGCCTTTACGCCCAGCGGCAATACCTGTGAAATGATCTCACGGTTCATAGGCTCCGGCGGCGTTGCGTCGACCGGATAATGCTGGGGCAGATGGAGGTCCTCTGCATCCGTCGGTCGTCCGATGCCGTCTAGGGTGTGCCCTAGAAGTTCGTCCCCGACCGGAATGGAAAGCGGTGCCTTGGTATTTTCAACAACCGCACCAATACCGATGCCATCAACACTGTCAAAGGGTGTCAGAAGCAGATGCTTATCACGAAATCCAACCACCTGTGCCATGACAGCCTGCGAACGGTCGCCTCCTACAAAAATACGGCATAGATCGTTCAACTTAGCATCCGGTCCGACAGACTCAATTGTGAGCCCCACCACTTTCGTGACGCGGCCCAGACAGTCAAAATATGTTTCATTTGTAAGTGCTAAATATTTGTTACGATCAATTTCCACCTTATATCTCCATTAACTAAGGGATTTTATATCCTTGATCAGATTGCGCATCTGGGTATCCATACCACAATCAAAAAGTCCACCATCGGTCTCGATCATGCATTGCGTCTCATCCAAAAGCGGATCTAAGACAATATCTAAAGTCATGTCCTGCCCTACTTTTGCCTGTAACTCCTCTTTATGCGCACGTAAAAATTCCAGATTGGCTTCGCCGACACGGATCATAAACTCCTTACTGCCTTCTATGTTGGCAAGTGCCTGATCGACGGCATGCAAGATGATCTCTTTTTTATCTCCAAACTGCACCAGAAAAACTTTTTCTACCACATCACAGACCACATCCACCAACTCGTGCTCCATGTTCTTTTGTTTCTGGTCGTAGTCCGCCTGCAACTGCTCTTTTTCTGCCTGCATCCGGCTTTCTAATTCCCGCTGTCTGGCAGCGGCTTCCTGTAAGCCCTGCTCATAGCCCTCTTTTTGTCCTTCGGCTTCGGCATGGGACCGCATGGCATCTGCCTGTTCTCCTGCCTCTGCCAGGATAGCATCTGCCTGCTCTCTCGCCTCAGAAAGAATGGCATCCGCCTCTTCTTTTGCCTGTGCGACATAGTCTATCTCCGGCTCCGCTTCCTCTGCCTCCTCCGGCATCTGCTGGCCAAGACATTCTGTATCTTCATCCAGTGACTCCCCGTCCATAGGTACAAAGGCATCCTCAGAATTCAGTGCCTGCATCTGACGTTTTTTTTCTTCGCGTCGTCTCTCCTCGATCTTTTCTCCGACCAGTTCATTTGAGTCGATGACGCAGGTCTTTTGTTCTTCCTGTGGTGCCATCTGCACACGATATAATATATTAGACAACGAGTTCGTCACCTCCACCTCTGGAGATTACGATCTCAGCAGAATCCTCTAACTTGCGGATAATACCAACGATCTTCTGCTGTGCTTCCTCGACATCCTTCATACGGACAGGACCCATGAATTCCATATCTTCCTTGATCATGGTAGCCATACGTGAAGTCATATTCTTGAAGATTGCAGCCTGCACTTCTTCGTTGGCACCCTTTAGGGCAACACTCAGATCACTGTTATCCACATCACGCATAACACGCTGAATGGCTCTGTCGTCCAGAAGCAGGATATCTTCGAATACAAACATCTTCTTGCGGATCTCGTCGGCAAGTTCCGGTTCTTCGATCTCGAGGGACTCCATGATACGCTTTTCTGTACCACGGTCTACGGTATTTAAGATTGCTACGATGGCATCCACGCCACCCGCGATCGTGTAATCCTGATTGATGAGGGATGATAACTTTCGCTCCAAGACGCGCTCCACCTCCTTGATGACTTCCGGTGAAGTACGATCCATGGTCGCAATACGTTTTGCCACATCTGCCTGCTTGTCCGGATCCAAAGCACCCAAGATCATGGATGCCTGTCCCGGTGACAGGTAAGATAAGATCATGGCTATGGTCTGTGGATGTTCATCCTGGATAAAGTTGAGCACCTGTGAAGGCTCTGTCTTTCGTATAAACTCAAACGGTCTTACCTGCAAAGAAGCCGTCAACTTGGTGATGACACGTGTTGCCTCATCCGCACCCAGTGCCTTCTCCAAAAGTTCTTTGGCATAACCGATACCACCTTCT
>OGWS01001730.1_pt1 | contig 15874 bp, 10 predicted proteins | sample 1576111 | NCBI WGS metagenome assembly OGWS01 (sample SAMEA3541534, study PRJEB24748) | human gut metagenome | biome: human gut; feature: human-associated habitat; material: faeces | place: China | collected 2012
GGGTGAATCATAGCAGGTAAGTCCCCACCGGCGGTAAAGTCCGCAAGCCGAAAGGCATGACACGGTGCTGATGCTGCTAAATTTTTCGCTGCCGTTTGTGCCGGGATTTTTGAAATTCGATATTTCGGAACTTCCGGCCCTGTTTGCAGGATTGTAGAAGAAAACAATTCTGTGTATAATAGAACTATTCAAAAGAACAGAGAAAGCAAGGAGGTACGATTATACATGGAACGTTACGATATCGCCATCATCGGCACCGGCCCGGCGGGACTTTCCGCGGCAGTTACGGCGGCCATCCGCAAAAAGAAAATTTTATTAGTAGGAAGCCGGGATCTGAGCAGTAAAGTACAGAAAGCGCAGGAAATCCAGAACTATCTTGGGTTCCCGGAAATCAGCGGGGCAGAGCTTGGCAAGGCATTTGAGGAACACATTGAGCGGATGCAGATCCCGATCGTGGAGGACCGGGTGAATCTGATCTATTCAATGGGCGATTATTTTTCCCTGCAGGTGGGACAGGACATCTGCGAGGCGGATACTGTGATTCTGGCAACCGGTGTCAATTTTGGCAAGCCGCTTCCTGGCGAAGAAGAATTCTTAGGCCGCGGCGTCAGCTACTGCGCGACCTGCGACGCGCCGCTTTACCGTGGCGCAACGGTGGCCGTGATTGGATATCAGAAATCCGAGGAGGCGGAAGCCGATTTTCTGGCTGATATTGCCGAAAAGGTGTATTATTTCCCAATGTACAAGGAGCCGGTGGAGGTTTCGGAAAAGATTACGGTAGTAAACGGAGTGCCGAAGGAGATTACCGGCGGCATGAAGGCAGATACACTGGTGGCCAGTGCCGGAAGTTATCCGGCAGACTGCATTTTTATTTTAAGGGAGAGTGTGTCTCCGAAGAACCTGGTACCGGGACTTCAAATGGATGGAAACCATGTGGCGGTCAACCTGCAGATGGAGACGAATGTGCCTGGATGCTTTGCCTGCGGTGACATTGCAGGACGGCCTTACCAGTATATCAAATCGGCCGGGCAGGGAAATATTGCGGCACTGTCTGCGGTTTCTTATCTGGACCAGAAACGTAGAAACGAAAAGCAGTAAAAGGTCCACAATCCTCTTGCAAGTAAGCCTGCATCGGATTCCAGACTTTTTGCCCCTGGTATGATTTCATAAAAAGTTCACAAATTTCCGATTGACAAATTAGCGATAATGTCCTAACATACTTAGGAAACTAAATAAAACATGCGGCCGACAGAGGTAACATCAAGGTCTGCTTCAAAAAAAGCAAGGCGAAAAGGCGGCTGCAAAGTCACACAACATGATGAGGTGCAATGAAACAGCAGGAAGAAAGAATTGCCATGCGCAGCATCAAACGTTTGTCAAACGGAATCAGCAGAGAGATGTGTGCGGCCTTCGGCTCCGGGATGTTCAGTGGAGCGCAGGGACGCACACTTCATTTTCTTTTGGCAGAGCATACGAAAAGTGATGTCTTCCAGAAAGACATCGAGGCGGAATTCGGACTCAGACCACCCACGGCTACTGCGCTCTTAAAGGAGCTGGAGCAGCGGGGGCTGATCCGCAAGGAGCCGGTTTCGTACGATGCAAGAAGAAAAAAGATCGTGGTGACCGAGAAAGCGCTGCAGTATAAGGACTGCGTGCTGAAAGGTCTTGATAAGCTCAATCAAAAGCTGATAGCCGGTATCTCAGAGGAAGAGATGCAGGTCTTTTTTTCTGTGACAGACAAAATGCTGAAAAATCTGGCAGAGTAATGCTTGTTGTTCACGTATGCGTGAACGGCAACAGAATCATTTACAAGGGAAACAAGGAGGAATTGCAGTGGTTAAAACTTTACTGAAGAGTGTACGGCAGTACAAGAAACAGTCTCTTTTATCACCGCTTTTTGTAGCAGGCGAGGTTGTACTGGAGTGTATGATCCCGCTGGTGATGTCAAAGCTGATCGATCATCTGTCTGCCGACACCATGACACCAATCTTACAGTATGGCCTGGTCCTTTTGGTCATGGCAACCATGTCTTTAGGCTGTGGTGTGCTGGCTGCGAGAAACGCGGCAGAGGCGTCCTGTGGTTTTGCGAAAAACTTAAGACAGGATATGTATTTTAAAATCCAGGATTTTGCGTTTGCGGACATCGATAAATTTTCCGCATCGTCCCTGGTAACCCGTATGACAACGGATGTTACAAACGTACAGAACGCTTACCAGCTGTTAATCCGTCTGGCTGTGCGTACCCCGCTCATGATTATTTTTTCCGTGATCATGGCGATGACCATCAATGTGAAGATGGCTCTGATCTTCTTATGTATCCTGCCTATTCTGGCAGGCGTACTGTTTGGAATTGCCACCCATGTGCATCCGATCTTCAAGCGCATTTTCAAAAAGTACGATGCCTTAAATAACTCCGTGCAGGAGAACGTAGCCGGTATCCGTGTGGTAAAATCCTTTGTCCGTGAATCCTACGAGACCGAGAAGTTCAACCAGGCGGCAGAAGAGGTGCGCAAGGACTTCACCTTTGTTGAGAAGATCCTGGCATTCAATAACCCGACCATGATGTTTTGCATGTACCTGTCCATGTTCCTGGTGTACTACATCGGAGCGCAGATGATCGTCAATTCCGGATCGACCGAGCTGACGACCGGACAGCTTTCTTCCCTGATCAGCTACGGCGTTCAGATCCTGGCATCCGTGATGATGCTTTCCATGGTATTTATCATGACAACCATGGCTTCCGAGTGTGCAGAGCGTATCGCAGAAGTGTTAAACCATGAGAGCAGCCTGACTTCCCCGGAAAACGGGGCAACCGAGGTCGCAGACGGAAGCGTGCATTTCGACCATGTTTCCTTCAAATATTCCGAGAAGAGCAAAAAGTTTGCGCTGTCTGATATTGACCTGCATATCCCGTCTGGTGCGACGGTCGGCATCATCGGAGGAACCGGTTCTTCCAAGACATCCCTGATCCAGCTGATCTCCAGACTTTACGATGTCAGCGAGGGAAGCGTAAAGGTCGCAGGAAAAGATGTGCGTGAGTACGATCTGGAATCTCTGCGTGATGCAGTGGCTGTGGTTCTGCAGAAAAACGTCCTGTTCTCCGGCACCATTAAGGAAAACATGCGCTGGGGCAATAAGAATGCAACGGATGAAGAAATCATCCACGCATGTAAGCTCGCCCAGGCCGATGAGTTTGTCAGCCAGTTCCCGAACGGCTATGACACCTACATTGAGCGCGGCGGTACCAACGTATCTGGCGGTCAGAAGCAGCGTCTGTGTATCGCAAGAGCCCTGTTAAAGAAGCCGCGCATCCTGATTCTGGATGACTCGACTTCTGCAGTCGACACCAAGACCGATGCCCTGATCCGTAAGGCATTCCGCGAGGAACTGCCGAATACCACTAAGATCATCATTGCCCAGCGTATTTCTTCCGTGCAGGATGCAGATTTCATTCTGGTCATGGACGGCGGACGTATTGTTGAGCAGGGCAGCCACGACGAATTAGTTGCATTCAACGGCATTTACCGGGAAATCTTTGATTCCCAGACTAAGAGTAAGGAGGCGTAAGAGGATGAGACAAATGAGAAACGCAAATGGCTCCGGCATCAAGCCGGGCACCTTCAAACGCCTGATGGCATATTTATTTTCCCATTACCGGGCACATCTGATCACGGTTATGGTCTGCATCATCATTACGGCGGTCGCTTCCGTCGGACAGACCATTTACATTCAGGCGCTGATCGACCAGTGTATTCTTCCTGGTGTGGAGAACGGCATGGACAGCGTGTGGCCGCAGATGGTTTCCATCTTTGGAAGCATGGCTCTGATCTATGCACTTGGTGTATGCGCATCCCTGATCTACACCCGCATTATGGCGACCGTCACCCAGGGTACCTTAAAGAACTTCCGTGTGGATATGTTCACCAAGATGCAGACTTTGCCAGTCAAATATTTTGATACCCATGCACACGGCGACATCATGAGTACCTATACCAACGATACCGATGCCATCCGTATGATGGTCAGCCAGAGTATGCCGATGCTGTTCCAGTCCATCCTTACCATCGCAGTGATGATCGTCATGATGACCAGCTTCAGCATTCCGATGTTCATCGTAGTATGCCTGTTTGTGGCAGCGATGCTGACCGTAACAAAGAAGTACGGCGGCATGAGCTCCAAGTACATGATGTACCAGCAGCGTTCCCTGGCAGCGGAAGAGGGCTTCATCGAGGAGATGATGTCCGGTCAGAAGGTTGTCCAGGTCTTCTGTCATGAGGAAGAAGCAAAGCAGGACTTCTTAAAGTACAATGAGCAGCTGTTTAGCGACAGTAAGACGGCAAACCAGTACGGCAACGCGCTGATGCCGATTCTGGGCAATATGGGTAACCTGATGTATGTGGTCCTGGCGATCGTAGGCGGTCTGATGGTATATTGCAAGGCTCCGAACCTGACCCTTGGCGGTTTCAGCCCGGTGTCTGTCGGCATCATCATCACCTTCCTTGGCATGTCCAGACAGCTGGCACAGACCGTGGGACAGAGTTCCAACCAGGTAGCCCTGATCGCGATGGGTCTTGCAGGTGCAGGACGTATCTTCGAGCTGATCGATGAAACGCCGGAGGAGGACGAGGGCTTTGTTACCCTGGTCAACGCAAAACACGATGAGAATGGGGAACTGGTGGAAGCCGATCACCCGACCCATATCTGGGCATGGAAGTATCCGCGTCCGGATGGAACTGTAAGCTATACCGAGTTAAAGGGTGATATCCGTCTGGAGCATGTGGACTTCGGTTATGTTCCGGAAAAACTGGTGCTGCATGATGTCTCCCTGTTCGCAAAGCCGGGACAGAAGATCGCATTCGTTGGTGCGACTGGTGCCGGAAAGACCACGATCACCAACCTGATCAACCGGTTCTATGATATCCCGGACGGAAAGATCCGTTACGACGGCATAAACATCAACAAGATTTGCAAGGCAGACCTGCGCCGCTCCTTAGGTGTGGTACTGCAGGAGGTCAACCTGTTTACCGGAACCGTTCTGGAGAATATCCGCTATGGACGTCTGGATGCCACCGATGAGGAATGCATCGCAGCTGCGAAGCTGGCGAATGCAGACAGCTTCATCACCCGCCTGCCGGATGGGTACAATACGATGCTGACCGGAAACGGCGCGAGCCTGTCCCAGGGACAGCGCCAGCTGATCTCCATTGCCCGTGCAGCCGTGGCAGATCCGCCTGCCATGATCTTAGACGAGGCAACCAGTTCCATCGATACCCGTACCGAGGCACTGGTACAGCAGGGTATGGATAACCTCATGGAGGGCAGAACCGTGCTTGTCATCGCACACCGCCTGTCCACCATCCGCAACAGTAAGGCCATCATGGTGCTTGACCACGGACGTATCATTGAACGTGGTGATCACGACGACCTGATCGCCCAGAAGGGTACTTACTATCAGCTGTATACCGGCGCGTTTGAGCTGGATTAAACAGAATAACATACAAATATGTTTACGAAGGGACTGCTGTTTTGGCAGTCTCTTTTCTATTTTATAGAAGAGCGTGGTTCTGCGAAACAAAGTGCCCTGCAAGATATTCCGGCGGCATGTCCGGTGCCTGGAAATCCATAGACCATATCTATGATTTTTTTCAAAAAAACGAATTGGTATTTTTTTATCATTTGACGTAAATTATAGGTATCAAAGAAAAACGGAGAATACTATGAAGAACAAATACCAGCATATTTTCAGTCCGATGACCATCCGTCATATGACTGTAAAAAACAGAATTGTCATGATGCCGATGGGCACCAACTTTGGAGAACAGAACGGAGAAATGAGCTTTCTGCACATCAATTATTATGAGCAGAGGGCGAAGGGAGGCACGGGTCTTCTGATCGTGGAGAATGCAAGTGTGGATTCCCCGCAGGGCTCAAACGGAACCACCCAGCTGCGCATTGACCTCGATAATTACATCCCGCGTCTGTACAAACTGTGTGAAAATATTCACAAACATGGCGCCTGCATCGCGATCCAGATCAACCATGCCGGAGCATCTGCAATGTCGTCCCGAATTGGTATGCAGCCGGTTTCTGCTTCGGACGTTCCTTCCAAAGCAGGCGGGGAGATTCCGAGACCGCTTGAAAAAGATGAAATTTTACATATCGTCCGTAAGTACGGAGAGGCTGCAAAGCGCGCACAGATCTGTGGATTTGATGCCGTAGAGATTCATGCCGGTCATTCCTATCTGATCAGCCAGTTCCTTTCCCCAATCTATAATAAACGTACCGATGAATTTGGCGGTTCCGTAGAAAACCGTACCCGGTTTGCACGCATGGTCATTGAAGAAGTGAGAAAGCAGGTTGGACCATTTTTCCCGATCTTCCTTCGTATCAGTGCTGATGAATTTATGGAAGGCGGCAATACTCTCGAGGATACCCTTACCTATTTGCAGTATCTGGAGAAAGAAGTCGATGTGTTCGATGTTTCCTGCGGCTTAAACGGTTCCATCCAGTACCAGATCGATGCAAACTATCTGCCGGATGGCTGGCGCTCCTACATGGCCAGAGCAGTGAAAGAAAAGTTTGGCAAACCTTGTATTACGGTAGGAAATATCCGTCATCCGCAGGTTGCTGAGGACATTCTTGCCAAAGGTGATGCAGACTTTATCGGTATGGGCCGCGGACTGATCGCAGAACCGGAATGGGTCAACAAGGTAGAATATGGAAAAGAATGTGATCTGCGCAACTGTATCTCCTGTAATATCGGCTGTGCCGGTCACCGGATCGGATTAAACCAGCCAATCCGCTGTACCGTGAATCCGGCTGTCAACAGTGGAGAAGATTACATGAAGCATAAGGTCAAAAAGCCTTGCAACGTGGTTGTGATCGGTGGTGGTACTGCCGGACTGGAAGCAGCCTGCACGGCAGCAGAAGTTGGATGTACCACGTTTTTGATCGAAAAGAGTGCACAGCTGGGCGGTCTTGCCTCCGTGATTTCCAAAATCCCGGACAAAAAGCGCCTTGCAGACTTCCCGCAGTATCTGATCCACCGCGCAGAAAAACTGCATAATTTATTTATTTTCCGCAATACCAGTGCAAATGTGGACCTGGTAAAGAGCCTGAATCCGGATATCATTGTGAATGCAACCGGTTCCGTTCCGACCCTTCCGCCGATCACCGGTCTTCATGATCTGGTTGACAAAGAGGGTACGAATGTTGCTACCGTGCTGAAAATGATCGACCGTATCCAGGAGTATCCGGAAGATATGGATGGAAAAAAGGTTTCCATCATTGGCGGCGGCGCCGTTGGTCTTGACGTCATGGAATTTTTCACAGAGCGGGGCGCAGAGGTTTCCATGGTAGAAATGCTTCCGATGATCGGCAATGGTCTGGATCCGGTTTCCAAATGTGATATTCAGGCAAAACTGAAAAAATATCAGGTAAAACAGATGGTAAACACCGTTTTGCAGGAAGTGAAGAATGACCGGTTCATCGTAAAAACCCCGCAGGGCGAAATTCAGGAAATTCCGTTCGACTATGGCTTCATCTGTCTTGGTATGAGAGCCAATACACCGGTTCTTGCGGATCTGGAAGAGGCTTTTGGAGATACCAATGTGGACATCATCAACATTGGCGACAGCAAGCGTGCCCGCAGGATCATTGAGGGAACGGAAGAAGGACGCAATATCTTAAGTGCACTGGCACGTCACGATTATCTGTAATATCAGAAGACCATGCTGCCGGCACATGCACGTGCAGTGTCCGGCGGCATGTAATATGTAATGTAGGAAAATGGCGGGAGTTTTTGGCGAAATATTGAACTTTTGTTAAAATGTTGCTATGATTGTCTGGCAATCGTTTGAAGTGGAGAGGAGTTATCATTATGGCAGAGAGAATTACAGGACATACAGAATTAATTGGATTATTTGCATACCCGATTCGGCATTCCAGTTCCCCGGCAATGCACAATGAGGCATTTGCCTATCTGGGTCTGGATTACGCGTATCTTGCATTCGAGGTAGACAACAGCACCCTGGAAGATGCGATCAAAGGTTTTCGTGCGATGAAGATGGTTGGCGCAAATGTTTCCATGCCGAACAAGACTGTTGTTGGAAAATATCTGGACAAGTTATCTCCGGCAGCAGAGCTTTGCGGGGCAGTCAACACCATTGTCAATGAAAATGGTGTATTAACCGGACATATTACCGATGGCATCGGTTTTATGCAGGCATTGCAGGATAACGATATCGATGTGATCGGCAAAAAGATGACCATTGTAGGTGCCGGCGGTGCTGCAACTGCAGTGGAGATCCAGGCTGCTTTGGACGGAGTGAAGGAGATCTCTATTTTCAATGCACATGATAAATTCTGGGAAAATGCACAGGAAACCGTCAGAAAGATCAATGAGAAAACCGCGTGCAAAGCAACCCTTTATGATTTAGAAGACAAGGACAAACTCCGCGAAGAAATGGCAGATTCCTATCTGTTCGTCAATGGAACCGGCGTAGGCATGAAGCCGCTTGAAGGTCTGTCTGTTGTTCCGGACGAGTCCTATTTCCGCCCGGAACTGATCATAGTCGATATCCCATATTCTCCGCTGGAGACCAAGATGCGCGCGATGGCGAAAAAAGCAGGATGCAAAACCATGAACGGACTTGGCATGATGCTGTTTCAGGGCGCAGCAGCGTTTAAGCTGTGGACTGGAAAAGATATGCCGATCGAGCACATGAAAGAAGTATTGAACATCCGCTACGATGATTAAAGCGGAAACTTTGGTGGTTTTATAACGCAGTATGGGATTTTACGTAGGCTAAAAACTGTTCTGCGAGCGGGGTGCGGTAGCGGTTTTTTAAGTACGCCATGTAAAAGCGGCGTTCCCAGTTGGCTTCGGTAATATGAATGACTTTCAGGTTCATGTTACTTAGAATTGGCATGTCCGGGACAATGGCCATGCCGAAGCCATGTGCGACGAACCCTGCAATGGTCTGGTCTTCATCAATTTCAAAAATACATTCCGGCATTTTGCCGCAGGCAAGAAACAGCTTGTCGATCATGGGGCGCAGTCCGCTGCGCTTGGAAAACATGATCTGCGGATAGTCAAGGGTTTCGCGCAGGGTGACCGAGTCGCGGTCTGCCAGGGGATGATCTTTGGGAATGATGACGACCAGTTCCTGTTTTGCGACAGGAACGAATTCAATCAGCGGTTCCTGGTCCATACGGGAACAAAAGGCAATGTCGTATTTCTGGTTTTTGAGTCCTTCCAGAAAGTCGGCAGTCAGTCCATTCGAAAAATGAAAGTCAATCTGTTTATCCGGATATTCGTTTAAAAAGCTGCGGACCAGACCTGGAACGAAATTTGTTCCAAGTGTGGGAAGCAATCCGATATCGAGTCTTCCGTTTCCGGCTCCGGAAGATTTTAAATTTTCTATGCTGTGGTCGAGAAGCTGGAGGGTATATTCGGTGTCCTTTAAAAATTCCCGTCCACATTTCGTGAGGACAACATTTCGTCCGTCTTTTTCAAAAAGTTTTACACCAAGTTCTTTTTCCAGCGATGAGATCGCATGGCTTAAACTTGGCTGGGTAATGCAAAGCTGTTCCGATGCTTTCAGATAATGCTGCAGCTTGGCCAGTGTGACAAAATAACGAAGCTGATATAAATTCATGCGTAAGATCAAACTCCTTTCCCTGCTAAAAGAATAACATAAATGATAGATTTTTTCTATTAATTCTGTGAAAATTAAGCATTGGTTTTTAGAAACGGAAGCACGTATAATAAAACCAATCAATTGATAGAAAATTGTCATTCTATAACTGGAAATCGTATGCCGCTGATGGCAAAAGACAGGAGGAAAAATTATGTCAAAACAGCATCCAATCACGATCAGTTCCTGGACTCTGGGAGACCAGTGCCGTTTTGAGGAGCGTGTAAAAGCAGCCAAAGAGGCAGGTTACGAGGGAATCGGCCTGCGCGCAGAAACGTATGTGGACGCACTGAACGAAGGATTAAAGGATGAGGATATCCTTGCAATATTGAAAAAGTATGATATGAAAGTAACGGAAGTGGAATACATTGTCCAGTGGGCGGAGGAACACCGTTCTTACGAGCAGAAGTATAAAGAGCAGATGTGTTTCCATATGTGTGATCTTTTTGACGTGCAGCATATCAACTGCGGACTGATGGAAAACTATTCTGTGGAGTACACTGCGCAGAAGTTAAAAGAGCTGTGCCAGAGAGCCGGAGCGTACATCATCGGAGTGGAGCCAATGCCGTACAGTGGTATCCCGGATCTGGACAAGGCATACAAGGTAGTCATGGCATCCGGCTGCGACAATGCGATGATCATTCTGGATACCTGGCACTGGGTAAGAGCAAACCAGCCGTATGATATCCTGACAAAGGAAATGGCAAATAAGGTTGTGAGCATTCAGATCAACGATGCCTATGAGAGACCTTATGCGGATTCCATTTTAAGAGATGAATCCATGCATGACCGTCTTGCACCGGGAACCGGAGCGAAAGACACCGCGGGATTTATCCGGATGATCCGGGAGGCAGGGGTTTCCCCGCGTGCGGTTGGCGTGGAAGTTATCTCCGATGCGATCCTGGCAAAGGGAGTAAAAGAAGCAGCAGTCTATACGCACGAAAACACGGTGAACGTTTTAAAGGAAACCTGGCCGGAGTTACTGGAAGATTAAGGAAATACCGCCTGGGAGAACGGAGAAGGACATGAAATTCAGAGCAATGTTTCAGCCAATCGAGATTGGCAATATGACAGTAAAAAACAGATTTGTGGTTCCGCCGATGGGAAACAATTTTGCAAACACGGATGGCACCATGAGTGAACAGTCTGCGGCATACTATGCAGCGCGGGCAAAGGGCGGATTTGGACTGATTACCATTGAGGCAACGGTAGTCCATCCGGACGCAAAGGGTGGTCCGAGAAAACCATGCCTGTATGATGACACGACAATTGAAAGTTTTAGAAAGGTGATCGATGCCTGCCATGCATATGGGGCAAAGGTTTCCATTCAGCTTCAGAATGCCGGACCGGAAGGCAATGCAAAAAATGCAGGGGCACCGATCAAGGCAGCATCTTCCATCCAGGCCTGCTGCGGCAGGGATATTCCGGAAACCCTGACTACCGGGGAAATCTATGAGCTGATCGAAGGATATGGTGCAGCGGCAGAGCGCGCCTTAAAAGCAGGAGCGGATGCAGTGGAAGTGCATATGGCACATGGATACCTGGTGAATTCCTTTATTTCACCGAGAACCAACAAGCGTGTCGATGAATTTGGCGGCTGTTTTGAAAACCGGATGCGTTTTTCCCGTCTGATCATTGAGAACATCCGGGAAAGAGTGGGAGACCAGCTTGCCATTCTGGTCCGTATCAACAGCGCAGATGAGGTGTTAGGCGGAAACGATGTACATGACAGTGCAGCGATTGCCGCATATCTGGAAGACTGCGGCATCGATGCGCTCCATGTTTCCCGTGCGGTACATATCCGGGATGAATTTATGTGGGCACCGACTGCAATTCATGGCGGATTTTCTGCAGATCTGGTATCGGAGATCAAACGTGCCGTGACCATTCCGGTCATTACCGTCGGCCGTTTCACGGAGCCGCAGTATGCTGAGCTTCTGGTGCGGGAAGGACGTGCGGATCTGGTGGCATTTGGTCGTCAGAGTCTTGCGGATCCGGAACTGCCGAACAAGGCACTAAAAGAGCGGCTGGAAGACATGATCCCCTGTATTGCCTGCCTTCAGGGCTGTGTTCCGAGTATGTACCAGGGAAAGCCGCTTTGCTGTCTGACGAACCCATTCCTTGGACATGAGTCTGCCGGTATGGAAAAGGCAAAGACATCAAAACGCGTTATGGTCGTTGGCGGCGGTGTCGGCGGACTGTGTGCGGCATTTGTCGCAGCAGAGCGCGGACATGACGTGACTCTGTATGAGGCAGGCGAAACCCTGGGCGGCAATATGCGCCTTGCAGCTTTCCCGCCGGGAAAAGGAGACATCACCAATATGGTGCGTGCCTATATCCACCGCTGTGAAAAAGACGGAGTCCGCATCGTGATGAATCAGGAAGTTACCCTGGAACAGATTCAGAAAGAAAATCCGGATGCAGTGATCGTGGCAACCGGAGCAAAGCCGTTAGTTCTTCCGATCGAAGGCATTGACCAGCCGGAGATCCTTTCCGGTTCCGATGTACTGGATGGAAGATGTGCAGCGGGCAAAAAAGTCCTGGTAGTCGGAGGCGGCATGGTTGGCTGTGAGATTGCGGCACTGTTAGGCGAGCAGGAGCATGAGGTAGATGTGATCGAGCTGCGCGATGAAATCGGTGCTGATGTGATCAAGGAACATAAGATCTATCTGATGAAAGACTTCGAACAGTACCAGATCGGACAGATCACGGGAGCAAAGGTCAGCCGCTTCTACAAAGACGGTGTTGCGTATGAGACAGCGGATGGCGGTATGCAGGAAGTAAGAGGCTATGACAGCGTTGTGCTGGCAATGGGCTATAAAAATTACAATCCGTTTGCAGACGGACTGAAAGCACTTGGAAAGGAAGTATATGTGATCGGGGATGCAGGGAAGGCAAGAAGAGCCCTGGATGCTACGAAAGAAGCCTATGAGGCGGCAATGAAATTATAGAATATAATGCAAAAAATCCGGAAATGTCAGAATGATGTTTCTGGATTTTTTTGTTGTCCGGCATATCAAATCTCAATTTGTTTCGCGATTTAGCGCGAAAAAGCACAACTAAAAAGCTGTAATAGTTACAATATTTTGCTTGATATTAAAAAATCTTTATGCTATAATGGGCACCAAGTTGAGAAAAACAGTTGAGATTCATGCCAGGCGTGAACAGCAGGCTGTAAAACAAAACCCGAGGAGGATACGATTATGAAAAAGAACATGGCATTGGTTATGGCATCTATGATGGCAGCATTATCCCTCACCGCTTGCGGCGGTTCCGGTTCCGCATCTACCACCGCAGCTGATACAAAAGCAGCAGATACCACTGCAGCTGACAGCGCGGCAGACACCAAAGCAGCACCGGCTGACAAGATCGGTCAGGCTGGAAGCGGCAAAGAGCTGATCTTTACCACCGGCGGTGACCAGGGTACTTACTACGGATTCGGAAGCGTGATCGCAGGCCAGATCAGTGACCTGACCGACACCACCGTAACCGCGATCGTCGGCAAAGGCTCCAAGGGCAACATCGAGGCCATGGATGCAGGCGACGCACAGCTTGGTTTCGTACAGTCCGACGTTATGGCATACGCTTACAACGGTACGAACCTCTTTGAGGGCGCAAAGATCGACGGTTTCTCTACCGTGGCAGCGCTTTACATGGAACAGGTACAGATCGTAACCCTCGACCCGGAGATCAAAACCGTGGCAGACTTAAAAGGCAAGACCGTATCCGTTGGTGATTCCGGTTCCGGTGTTTACTTCAACGCTCTGGATTGCCTGGGTGCTTATGATTTAACCATCGACGACATCAAGCCTACCTACCAGTCCTTCGGCGACAGCGTCGAGGCTATGCAGGATGGCAAGATCGATGCAGCTTTCATCGTAGCAGGCGCACCGACCACCGCAGTGACCTCCCTGGCAGCAACCAGAGACGTATATCTGGTAGAGTTAGACGATGAGCACATCGCAAAACTTCAGGAGACTTCTCCTTACTACACCAAGAACGTGATCTCCAAAGATGCTTACGGTCTTGAGAAAGACGCAACCACCGTTGCAGTCGGCGCAGTTATCATCGCGCAGGACGATGTAGACGAGAACGATATCTACAACGTAGTAGCAGGCATTTACGACAGCATCGACACACTTGGACACGACAAGAAGAATGAGCTGGACCTTGACTTTGCAGCATCCGTAACCGCAGTTCCGTATCACGCTGGCGCTGCAAAATACTTCGCAGAAAAAGGTCTGACTGTTCCGACCAAATAGGAAGCAGTGGAAAAGTATCATCGGACCGGTGTATGTTAAGCAAGGTCAGGTGAGACTGCTCCAAAATGAAGACAATCAGGCGTTTCCGAATCCCGGAAGCGCCTGAATAAGAATAGGAAGGGGATTCGACTATGAGCTTTCTGAATAAAACACACACAGCAGCTGTGGACAGCGCCCCGGCAGCTGACAATTTAACCGGAACCGCAGAGGATGTTGATGCGGTGATGAAAAAATATGACAGGGAATCGAACGTCCGTGTATGGGAAGGAAAGCCGAAAGCCGTGATCCGTTTCCTGATGGCAGCATTTTCCCTGTTCTGCATTTACCTGACCCTGGTCGATAAGAGTCTTCCAGAGGTTCGCCTGACGCTGTTTCTGGCTATGATCATCATCATCGGATTTTTAAACTATCCGGTCAAAAAAGGGCACGTCCGTGTAAACTACATTCCGTGGTATGACATTATACTGATGGTCGCAGGCGCAGGTCCATTTCTTTACTTTGCAGCAAACGCACAGAAAATCCTGTTAACCAGCTACAGTGTCATTTCCAAAGACCCGTTTATGCTGGCTCTGGCCATCGTTGCCATTCTTGTTCTGGTCGAGCTTTGCCGCCGGTGTGTCGGCCTGCCGATCCTGTTTGTAGTCGGTGCACTGCTGATCTACACCTTTGCAAATGTCCGTTTTGGTAAGGTTGTTTACGATCTGTTCTACACCACCAATGGTGTTATGAACACCCCGATCAATGTATGTCAGAAATACATTGTGGTATTCATTATCTTTGGTGCTTTCCTGGAGCGGACCAGTATTTCCGCATTCTTCATTGACCTTGCAAACTGCGTGGCAGGTTCCTCCTGCGGCGGTCCGGCGAAGGTAGCTGTTATTTCCTCTGCTCTGTGCGGCATGGTTTCCGGTTCTTCCGTAGGAAACACCGTAACTACCGGTTCCGTCACCATCCCGATGATGATCAAGACCGGCTACAAACCGGATTTTGCAGGCGCTGTTGAGGCAGCAGCATCCACCGGCGGACAGATCATGCCGCCGATCATGGGCGCAGCCGCATTCCTCATGGCAGAGTACACCGGTGTTCCGTACTCCCGCATTGCAGTCCTTGCAATCCTTCCGGCAATCCTGTATTTTGCAGGTATTTACATTGCTGTACATCTGGAAGCAAAGAAGCTTGGCTTAAAGGGACTTGATAAAGATAGCCTTCCGAAATTCAGCTATCTGATCCGCAAGATTTATCTGCTGGCTCCGCTTGTAGTTCTGGTCGTTCTGGTATCCAATGGTACCCGTACCATGCAGAGCTCCGCAGCAATCGCAATCCTGGTAACCATCGTTGTAGGCCTGTTCAACTCCGATAACCGCATCAACGTAAGCAAGATTATCGATGCGCTGGAGGCAGGCGGCAAGGGAACCATCACCGTAGCATCTGCATGTACCATGGCTGGTATCGTAGCGGGCTGCATCACCTCTACCGGTCTTGCATCCAAGCTCCTGCGTGCCATTGTATCCGCATCCGGCGGTGTCATGATTGTAGCACTGCTTCTGACCATGCTTTGCTGTATCGTTCTTGGTATGGGCGTTCCGACCACCGCAACCTACTGCATCATGGCAGCAACCTGTGCCCCGATCCTCATGAGCCCGGAAATCGGCGTTGAGATGCTTGCAGCACACTTCTTTGTATTCTACTTTGGTATCGTGGCAGATATCACCCCGCCGGTTGCACTGGCCGCCTACGCAGGCGCCGCCATCGCAAAGGCTGGACCGATGAAGACCGCGTTCAACGCAAGCCGTCTTGCCATCGCAGCATTCATCGTACCGTACATTATCGCCATGAATCCGGCTATGCTGTTCATCAACACCACTATCCCGGAGGTTGTTATGATCACCATCACCAGCCTCATCGGTATCTTCG
>OGWS01001733.1_pt1 | contig 15859 bp, 15 predicted proteins | sample 1576111 | NCBI WGS metagenome assembly OGWS01 (sample SAMEA3541534, study PRJEB24748) | human gut metagenome | biome: human gut; feature: human-associated habitat; material: faeces | place: China | collected 2012
GGCGTAGGATATTTGAGAGGAGCTGTCCTTAGTACGAGAGGACCGGGATGGACTGACCTCTGGTGTACCTGTTGCACTGCCAAGTGCATGGCCGGGTAGCCAAGTCGGGACGGGATAAACGCTGAAGGCATCTAAGCGTGAAGCCCCCCTCAAGATGAGATATCCCATACGCAGGTAGTAAGACCCCTTGAAGACGACAAGGTAGATAGGTCAGAGGTGGAAGTGTGGTGACACATGGAGCTGACTGATACTAATCGGTCGAGGGCTTGACCAAAAGGTCTGAGAGAGCGACACAAGATTTGCGGAGGAAGCCGTTGAAAGCTTGCTTTCATAAGGCTGGATCCGAAAAGCTTCAGGCATTGGCGAAGCCAATGACATGAATAAAACCGTCAGGTTTTATGAATGAGTCGCTAAGTTGTGGAAAAAAAGTTGTAGGTATTCGGTAGTTCAATATGTGGTTTTGAAGGTATGTATCAAAAAAATAAAAATTGTGCTTGCAAAAATGGAAAAAGTATTGTATACTATACCAGTCAGTGCAGTTGATATTCCTCGATAGCTCAGTCGGTAGAGCAAACGGCTGTTAACCGTTGGGTCGTAGGTTCGAGTCCTACTCGGGGAGTTTTTAAGAATTAGCAAGGCCCCATGGTCAAGCGGTTAAGACATCGCCCTTTCACGGCGGTAACAGGGGTCCGAATCCCCTTGGGGTCATTTAACTAAATATGGCGACATAGCCAAGCGGTAAGGCAAAGGTCTGCAACACCTCTATCACCGGTTCGATTCCGGTTGTCGCCTCTTTCTAAGAATCACAGAAATGTGGTTCTTTTTTTCTGCTAAAATAGACTCTTTCCATATCTGAGCCAATATGGTACTATGTATAAGTAAAAAAATTGACAGGATAAAGATATGAATTATATTGTATTTGATCTGGAGTGGAACCAGAGCGCGGAGGGAAAAGAATGCTCCGTGGAGCATATGCCCTTTGAGATTATTGAGATTGGAGCTGTGAAGCTGAATAGACAGATGAAACAGATAAGTGAATTTCATCGTCTGGTACGGCCAAAAGCTTATAAAGAAATGCATTTTAAAATATCAGAAGTGACGCACATGGACATGGAGGAGCTTTCCCGGAAGGGACAGCCATTTCCGGTAGTGATGGAGGATTTTCTGAACTGGTGTGGAGAGGACGAATATATTTTCTGTATCTGGGGATCCATGGATCTGACAGAGTTACAACGGAATATGACCTATCACGGGATGGAAATTCCCTTCCCAAGACCTTTATTATACTATGATGTGCAAAAATTGTATTCTCTGGAATATTCTGATGGAAAGAGCCGTATTTCTTTAGATCACGCTGTAGAACAGCTTGATCTGGACCAGGAGCGTCCATTCCACAGGGCTCTGGATGATGCAGTTTATACAGGACGGACACTACGCCATATTAATATGGAAGAATATGGGAAATATAGTTCGATCGATTATTACCGGCTTCCAAAACGTGGGTGCAGTTATCAGTTAAAATTTCCAGAGTATTCAAAATATGTTTCAGGGGAATTTGACTGTAAGGAGGAGATCCTTAAGGATAAAGAAATTGCAGATATTGTATGTGTAAAATGTGCCAGAATGCTGCGGAAAAAGATACGCTGGTTTTCTTATGGGCAGCGGTTTTATTTCGCTCTTGGCATTTGTCCGGAGCATGGTTATATGAAGGGAAAGATCCGGGTCAAGAAATCGGAACGGGATCTATATTATGCAGTAAAGACCATTAAAGCAGTGGGGGAAGATGCACTGCCTATGCTGGTCCAGAAAAGAGAAGATAACAAAAAGAAAAAGAAGAATCCGTCAAAATAGTAAGAATGACGGATTCTTCTTTTTTTATGGATCTTATGCAGGGATTTTGGCTTTGAATTTATTCTTCGCGCATTCGGTAGCCAACACCGATCTCTGTAAATATGTATTGTGGCTCAGCCGGGTTTTCTTCCAGTTTTCGGCGGATGTGGGCCATATTTACCCGAAGGATCTGGTTGTCATTATCTGCATATGGTCCCCAGATCTTTGTGATAATAGATTCATAGGTCATGACCCGGCCGGCATTCTGGGCAAGGAGACATACCAGCTTGTATTCAATCTGGGTCAGGTGGACATCCTGATCTTTGACCTTCACCAGACGACGTTCAAAATCTACTAACAGATCTCCTACCTGGTATTTGGAGCTTCCAATATGCTGGTTGCGCTGGGAATGCCGCAGAGCGGTACGGATACGTGCCAGAAGTTCTCCGGTGCCAAATGGTTTGGTCAGATAGTCATCAGCACCCAGATCAAGGGCTGCGATCTTGCTTTTTTCCAGGGTTCTGGCAGAGATAACGATAATAGGTGTAATGCTCCAGGAGCGGACCTGCTCGATCAGCTTTAAGCCGTCCATGTCCGGTAATCCAAGGTCTAAAAGAATCACATCCGGATGTTCGGAAGTAATGTACTGCAGGCCTTCTCTGCCTGTATTCGCAGTGATCACACGGTAGCCCTGAGGTTCCAAGATGTGCTCGATAAAGCTGCAGATATTTTTCTCGTCTTCAATAATGATAATGTTCGCTTTTGTAGTCATAATTAGTACTCCTTCCAGTCGGGTAAGGTAAAAGTAAACATAGCGCCGTCTGCATGGTTTGCAGCCTGGATAGTGCCGCCATGGGCATTAATAATGGTCTTGCAGATAGAAAGCCCGATTCCCATTCCTTTGTGGCTGTCACCGGATTCATTGGTATTTACACCGCCACCGTCAAACAAAGTAGGAAGCCGTTTGGGGTCAATCCCCTTTCCGTAGTCTTTGATAGTGATATAAAGACTTTCTTTTTCTGTGCGCACTTTCAATTCAATAGGCTTTTCGCTGCCAGAATGAAAATGAGCATTTTCTAAAAGATTGTTGATGACCTGTTCGATCAGCATGGCATCCATGGGGACCATGATAAAAGCATCAGGAACACTGACTTTGACGGAGATATCAGGGAAGCGTTTGTGGAAACGCTGGACTGCCTCAGAAATAACTTCCTCTAAGGATTCGTCCGTTTTATTAACAGAGCTTATGCCCTGGTCATCCTGGATACGTGTAACAGAAAGAAGATTTTCTACCATATTTAACAGCCACTGGGCATCTTCTTCAATATTGTGGATCAGCTTGCGCTTTTCCTCTGGTGACATTTCATTTTCCTGCTCTAAATAGGTGGCACTGGAACCAATGATGGTAGTCAGTGGGGTGCGCAGGTCATGAGACATGGCACGCAGCAGATTGGCGCGCATGGTTTCTTTTTCTGCCTGCATCAGCATACGGTCCTTTTCCTGGATCTGGGCACTCTGCTTGGAAAGCATGATGCAGATACTGCTGGTGAAACAGGAGATAAAAGTCATTCCAACGAAAGTAAGGGGATATCCGCTTAATGTGAAGTTCAGGGTCATATATGGGTAAGTGTAGGCATAATTGACCCAGAATACACTGTAAATAGAGGCAATGATACCAGCGCTGTAGCACTTAGTATACTGAGCATGGAGCAGGATCGCCAGAATGTAAATAATGGATACATTAATGGCATTGCCACTTAGATGGAAAAGCGCATTGGCTGTAAGGGTAGCGGCTGTCATACAGGCAATTGTTATGGGAAGTGTGTGCAGTGTATTAAAAAATGTGGCCTTCAACCGGCCTGGTAATTTTTTCAGACAATCTTTTTTCAACGCCATAGGATCCACCTCGCTCTGTATTCAATTGTATTATAATTGATTCCTGTCCTAAGTGCAATGTGCGGGTTAAACGTAACGTTTTCTTAGCGGTCAAAAGGCGTTTTCCTGCGGGGACGTTTTACCTTATGTTTTTGCTTTTTGTAAGATGGGGCAGAGCTTCGTTTCTGGGAAAGCAGCTGGTCAAAATCAGAAGATGAATAGCCGATATCTTCCAGGCGTTCTAAGCGGCGCTTGCGGCGCAGGAGCAGGTCCTCTTTTTCTTTTCGGTGAGAATGGAGAAGGAAAAAGAGGATGACTCCTGCTGCTGTAAGACCAAGAGCGCAGATTCCAACTAAGATAATGGGGAATTTCTTCCCAGATTGAGGAGAAGCAGCAGAACGGTCAGCGGGGGGCAGAAGGTTCTGGGGCTGTTTTTCCGTCTGATCGGTGGATTCAGTCTGTAATTCGGCCTGTGGAGCTGCTATGTGTCTTGTCTGGCCTGCAGAGCATAAATAGACTTGTCCAATTGAATGGCCGTCATATTGGTAAAGAATGCGGGCGATGGCATTATCAGGGGCATTTTCATCCAGGTCATAGGAAAGAGAAGCCTCTGTATCAGAAAAGTCTGCATCTTTTGGAATGACAACCAGACTGTTTTTGTCTAATTCAAGAGAAATGTTATCCTGGGCAGTCATGCCTCCAATGGTCATATCATTATCCAGAGCCTTATAAGAAGTTTCATGGTCAGCAGCCTTTAATATCTGAAAACGGTCAAAACCAAAGTCAAGAAGTGCTTTTGTATCTGGATAATGGGTCTGGTGGCCATTTAATACAACGGCAATCAGGGTCATGTCATTTTTTTCTGCACAGGTAACAAGGGTATTGCCGGCAATGGAGGTATAGCCGGTTTTTCCGGCAAAGGCACCAGGATAGTAGACAGAGGTATTTTTCACCAGCATGCGGTGATGGTTTGCCACATAGCCGCCTTCGGGATTGCGTTTAGTAGGAGGCAGTTTGTAGTTGCGGGTGCCATCAATTTCTAAAAAATCCGGATTCTGGATAGCTGCTCTGGTGATCAGAGCCATATCGTGTGCAGTAGTATAATGGTTTTCATCATTTAAACCGCTGGGGTTTGCAAAATGGCTTCCTGTGCAGCCAAGACTTTCAGCTGTCTGGTTCATAAGCTCTGCAAAGGCTTCCCTGGAGCCGCTTACATGGCAGGCAAGTGCATTGGCACTTTCATTGGCAGAAGCCAGCATCAGGGCGTACAGACAGTCACGGACCGTAAGAACATCACCTTCATCAATACCAGCGGTACTGCTTCCTGCTTCCACATTGTAGACGTCATCATGGGAGAAGGTAACTTCTTCATCCAGACTGCAGTGTTCCAGGACGATCAGGGCAGTAAGTATTTTTGTGATACTGGCCGGGTAATAAGGCTGGTCTGCGTTTTTAGCAAAAAGAACCGTTCCGGTCTGCGCTTCCATAAGGATCCCGCCATCTGCCTCAATGGAGATGGCAGATGGCCAGAAAGACGCGGCCAGAGCGGTTCTTACATATGTAAAGAGTATAAAATAAATACTGAGGACTAAAAATAAAGCCTTTTTTCCAAAATTCATAGATTTCCCATATTTCATATAAAAATGCTCCTATTTACGGCGTTTGTTTTTCAGGGTCATGATCAGACAGAGACCAAAAAGAATCAGTGACAGAGAGCCGAAGAGGAAAGCAATACGTCCGGCAGTATCCATGAAAAATCCTTCAGGCACAATATTGATCAGCATATCTGTGGACGGGTCAAGGATCCACAGGTCATTATTAAAAAACATATGATGGAAAAGGATAAAGTATTTCGTAAAGTTTGTGGATATAATAGCAGCCAGTGCTGCGATCGATGCAAAGAACAGTCCGGTTCCCATACAGAGGGAAGAAGGAAGGAGTGTACGCAGATCTGCTTTTGAAAAGACCATAAACAGCAGGGCGATCATGCAGACAGCCACACAGATCCTTCGCAGTACAATGGCTTTTAAAAACAGTCCCTGAACGTCTTCCATATGGGCGATCTCACGTTCATTGAAAAATTCACGGGTCTCTCCGCCCATATGTGTGGTTACATGAAGATCTGCACGTTTTCCCTTTAAATAAGCCATCATCTGGCTAGTAACATCTAACAGGTCATCCATAGTCATGGAAGGAAGATTGTCTAAGACCTGGTATTTGGTGTATTCTTTTTCAAAATATCCGGGATTCCAGTAAACAACAGCTTCTACTGAGGTAAAAAAGAGAATGATCATAAGACAAAATGCGGTAAGGATACCGGCAAAGCGTTGAAGATATTTCATTAAGTTGCCTCCTTTGGGAAAAATGTTCTCTGGGGATTTTCCATTTTCCTATATACGAAAAAAGCCCGACCCCGCAGCTTCTGGTATCTGCAAAGTCAGACCTTTGAGTGCGCCTTCAGGGACTCGAACCCTGGACAAATAGATTAAGAGTCTACTGCTCTACCAACTGAGCTAAAGGCGCATGTCTATGCGTTTTTGAATGACACGATAGACATTATAAGGGGTTTTATAGAGACTGTCAAGAGGTTTTTGAAAATATTTTTATAATTTTTCATATAGGGAATAAATAACCTCTGCAGCCAGTTTCATACTGGCCATAGCTGTAACATAGGCATTGCAGGAAGAGGAGATCCGTCTGTGTGAGCAGGACATAGCGGTAGAAGGCGGACACTGGCAATGCTGACAGTGCTGTGTAAACCGGGACGTAGGAGCGGAAGGCAGTTCTGTTGAGTAGACAACAGGCAGGTCAGAAAATGCTTCACCGGACAGTGCTTTAAGCTGCTGTGCCATGTAGCAGTTACAGGAATCAAGGGATGCTGTTTCAATGGAAGCGGGATCAATACGGCCGGCGGTATCCATACAACTGACAAGAGGTATTTTATAAGAAGCTGCTTTCCGGTACAGGAGCAGTTTTTCTTCTATATTTTCCATTGCGTCTACAATGTAGTCAAAGCATTGCAGATTTATATAGGAAAATACCTCCGGTGAAAAGGGAACGGGACAGAGATGGATAACAGGGTCAGTACTGTTTAGGGTCAGTTCTTCAGCAGGGGCATGGTCGCAGTGAAAGCCGGAAGTCTCCTTTTCATTACAGATCAGGTATACAGAACCAATATGGTTGCGAATCAGGTTTTCGGCAGTAGCTTTTCCTACGCAGCCGGAACCGAAAACGGCAACGGAAAAATGTTTAAATAAAGAAGATGTATCTGTGCATGGATCATTCATGAGCTTATCTCTCCTTGCAGGCTTATTTTATGCTTTTTCCGATATTGCAGCGGACTGCAGTCAGAAAGAGATTTGAAAATTCTGGAAAAAGAACTGAGGCTGTTGTATCCGACCATTTCACCGATCATTTCAATGGAATACTCGCTGTTGATCAGGTAGTTCTTGGCGCAGTTGATTCGGTATTCTGTGAGAAAATCGCTGGCAGTCATTCCGAGAACCTCTTTAAACATGTTATAAAGCTGTGTTTTGCTGATATGGAACTGTTTTGAGAGAAAATCGGTGGAAACGTCTTCTGTAATATGGGTCTGAAGAAATTCACAGACTTTCATTACCATCTGGGAATGGCTGCGGTAAAGGCTTTCCTGCATGTAGCCATATTTTTGGTAATATAACTGGTTGATCAGAAGCAGGAACTGGCCTAAAAGAAATTTAATATGGAGAACGTAACCGTAGTTTTCCTTGAATTCCTGACCGGAACTGTTTTTTTTCTGGTAGGAGATCATCTGTTCCATTAGCTGGATGTAATTTTCCTGCTGTTTTTCGCTTACAGGAAGTAAAACAGGGTGTTTTAACTGGTTGACAGTAAAACATTCTAACAGGTTTATTTCCTGGGTGGAGAGAGAGGAAATGAAGGAAGAGGAAAAATACAGTACATACCGGTCGCAGATCTCGCTGCCTGGTTCTGAAAAGATATAGTGCAGGTCCATTGTATTAAACAGGACCAGTGTATTAGAAGGGAGATCTACGATCCCCTGTTCGGTCCGACATTTTAAATTATCAGACAAAGTATAGATGATCTCAAGTTGTTTGTGCATATGAAAGCTTTTCTTTTCTGTTTGTGAAGAAATCTTATGTAAAATGGAAAATTCGTTTGGAAAGCTTTCAAGGTAGTTTTTATATAGGTTCGACATAAAATCAATCCTTTGCTGTATTTTACATATTAATCACTTATATATCTGAAAAATTGTTAATTTTGATGAAAATGCAAAAAACTCTGACGTTAAAGAAAAATCTGAATTTATAAATATTCTATAATAAAAAATGTAACGAGGCAACAATAAAAGGAAAAGATAAACAAAATAAAAACATGGTAGAAAACATTTTAAGCAAAACAGCAGAAGCGAAAGCAATTTTAGAAAAAGTAAAGAAACAGCTGGAAAATGGAAGCAGCCGGGAACAGATAGAGCCTTTAATGAAAAAAGCAGTCTGTTGTAAGCTGATGATCCCGGAGGATGAGACAGACGATCTCAGAAAACTTTCGGTCCTGAGTATTAAATATCAGGATCAGGGCAGCGCAGCTTTACCTGATTCAGTGATCCGCTCAAAGATCGAAAAATATGACTGCCATCAGACCAATCTGGTGACGCAGAAAAAAACACTTCTTATTATGTTTATCGAAAAACAGCTGGGGGTACATTTCAGCGATGAAGATGCAGTAGAGATCCATACGGTATCTGATCTGTGTCAGATGAGCCTGAATTATCAAAAAGGAAGGTGACAGATAATGGAAGCAGCACAGATCCGAAGATCATTTCCTGTTTTTACCCAGGATCCTTCACTGGTGTATCTGGATAATGCAGCTACCTCCCAGAAACCGCAATCGGTGATCGACCGGCTGGTACAGTATTACACCTTTGAAAATGCCAATATCCACAGAGGAAATTATCCTTTAAGCAACCGTGCTTCAAAACTGTATGAAGACTCCAAACAGACAGTCTGCAACTGGCTGGATGCAGAAGATAAAGAAGAAATCGTTTATACAAAAGGAAGCACAGAAGCTATTAATCTGGTGGCAGCGGTGTTAAGAGAGCAGATTAAACCTGGTGATAACATTGTTACAACAGAGTTAGAACATTCCTCGAACTATTTTCCCTGGAAAGAACTTTGCGAAAAAACAGGAGCTGATTTCAGAGTAGCAAAAGCGAAAAAGGATGGAAGTCTTGATCCGGCAGCTGTTCTGGAACTGATGGATGAACATACAAAGCTTTTAGCCATAACAGGAATGTCCAATGCAATCGGATTTCAGCCGGATCTGAAACAATTGATCCCAGCAGCACATGAAAAAGGGGCACTGGTACTGGTAGATGGAACACAGCTTGTAGTACATAAAAAGGTTTCTGTGAGAAAGTTGGATTGTGATTTCTTAAGTTTCTCTTCCCACAAATTATACGGTCCTATGGGACTGGGAGTTTTATACGGGAAAAAGAAGATACTTGAAAGCCTTCCACCCTTTCTGTTTGGCGGTGACATGGTAATGAGGGGAGATGGGGACCGGCTGGTGTACCGGAAGGACAGCCAGAAATTCGAAGCAGGGACTCAGAACCTGGCAGCTGCCATGGGACTGAAAGCGGTAATGGATTTTTTAAATGAAAATCAGTTTGAAGAACTGATAGAAAAAGAACGTTTACTGGCAGCAAGCCTGCGGGAAAAACTGGCGGCATTAGAAGGCATCCAGATCCTTAATAAAGGACGGGACAGTCCTATAACACTTTTCCGGTCAGAACATTTTGGGGCTTATGACATTGGCGTTTTTCTGGGACTTAAAAACATTGCAGTGCGCTGCGGTTCCCATTGTGCCTACCCGCTGATGAAACGAATGGAACTGCAAAGTGCCTGCCGTATTTCAATGGGAATCTACAATACAGAAGAAGATGTAAAACGCCTGATCACAGCGCTGAAAGGACTGGGATGACAGTTCATGGAAATAAAAGATAAACAACAGACATATAAAGATAATTTTGAACTTTTGGATGATCCGATGTCACAAAGTGAGTATCTGATCCAGCTTGGAATTAAAAAGCCTGCATTAGAAGAGATCCATAAAGATGAAAACCGTATAGAAGGTTGCAAGACAGCTGTATGGATAACAACAGAAGAAAAGGCAGGAAAAAGTCATTTTAAAGCTGACAGCGACTCTATTCTTGTAAAAGGAATGCTTCATATTTTTGAAGATCTTTATCAGGATCGTGAGATTAAAGAGATCCGAAAAAATCCGCCGGATTTTGCAGAGTCGGTGTCCGATGAAGTGATTTACCCTGAGATCAAACACAACGGACTTTTAAAATGTTATGAAAAAATAGCAAATCTTTAACTATAAAAAGCTTAAAGCAGGAGGATAATGTAATGAAGTATGCAATGGATGTGAAAGTAAACTTAAGACCTGTATTTTCTAACCTGGTACATTCTGATTACTGGGAGGGACCATGCCGTGTAGGTCCGGAAGAGACAGGAACCCCTGAATATGAAAGACGTCTTGGAAAAGAAGAGATCAAGCAGTGGTATGATGAGTTAAAAGCAAACATCGACCAAACACGCTGCAACATTATGGAACCTGTATACATTGAATTTAACGAAAGCTTCGTAACAAGAGATTCCGAGTTTGAGAAGCTTCTTCCGGAAAACCATGAAGTAGATATTTACCTGATCACCTACCGTGTACCTGGTATTGAGCGTCTTCATAAGCCAATCTCCATGATCAACTTAGGACCTACACCAATCGACCTGATCGGTTATTACCGTGACATCGGTCTGGAAGCATACATGGCTCATGATTTTGAAGAATACAATAAGATCCTTACTTACATGCAGGTAAGAAAGGCTGTTGCAAATACAAAGGTTCTAATCCTTTCCAATACAGAGCAGACCCCGGCTTCCGTAAACACCAGTACTTATGATTTGACCAATCTGTTCATGCGTTATGGCATCCGCAACAACCGTATTGATTTCCGCCAGATCATGAAGTATTTTAATGATACTCCTGTGGATGAGAACATTGAGAAAGAGGCAACAGCACTGGTAGACGGAGCACGCAAGGTTGATATTGAAAAAAATTATGTATGTAATGACCTGCGTTACTTCCATGCAGTCCGCAAGATGATGGAAGATTATGACTGCAACGCATTTACAACACCTTGTAAAGAGCTTTGTGCAAGCAGACTTCCATGGGAAAATAAATTCGTTCCATGTCTGTGCCACTCCTTAAATAAGGACGACAGGATCCCATCAGCCTGTGAAGAAGACCTGGCAGTATGGATGGCAATGATGATGATGATGTATCTCACCAGACAGAGCGTATTCATGGGCAACCCGGTACTGGTATTAAAGGGAAGCAAGACCTTAGAGCAGTTAGGTATGCCGAATCTGCTGACACAGCCGGGACAGACCTTTGATCATGATGTATTAGAGATCCATCATGCAGTACCTACCAGAAAGATGAACGGTTTTGACAAACCAGAACAGGAATATGAACTGGCACACTTTACCACCCATGGATGGGGCACTCACTATCATGTAGATATGAATGAAAATGAGGGACAGGTAGTAACCTTTGGACGCTTCAACAGACGCGGCAACAAGATGATGGTAGCAGTTGGACATACCATTGGATGTGAATTCCGTCCTGTATACTGCAGCCCGGCTGTTTACTACGATGTAGAAGGCGGAGCAAGAGAGTTCAGACAGGCACTGGCAAATGGCGGTTATGGACATCATCAGGCGATTATCTATGGAAACCATGTAAAAGAGCTTCAGGAACTTGGCAAGGTTGTAGGATTTGAGGTAGAGTATTTCCATTAATTTACAAATGATTTACAAAGTGTAGCTGATAGCAGGCAAAAACACCCGACAGCTCGGTTAGATCCGGGTTGTCGGATCTATGCAATTTAATGACAGGAGGGTACTATGAAACACAGAAATTGGATAACAGCATTATTGGCAGTAAGTATGATGGGAACTTTAGCAGGATGTGGATTAAAAGCTCCGGAAACACAGGAATCTTCAGCAGAACAGACAACAGCAGCTCAGTCTGCTGCAGAAACTACCACACAGGCAGCGGGGAATGCTGATGCGGTAACACTGGTTTATGCAGAGGTAAACTCCATTGATTCCTTGGATGGCAAGATCGCTACATTTTTTAAGGATAAAGTGGCTGAAAAGTCCAATGGAACTGTAAATATTGATATCCAGGCCAGCGGTGTTTTAGGATCAGAGGCAGACGTTTTAGACGGCATGACAAATGACAGTGGTGTTGTTGATCTGTGCCGTATTTCCTGCTTTGCCTTAAACAGCTATGGCGGTAAATTATCTTCTCTTTTAAGTGTACCGTTTACCTTTGAAAACAGAGATCAGTTCTGGAAATTTACAGAGACAGATCTGGCACAGCAGATCCTGGATGAACCGAAGGATCTGGGACTTGGTATCCGTGGCCTGTATTTCCAGGAAGAAGGTTTCCGTAACTTCTTTATGGTAAAAGAAGTTAATGGAATTGAGGATCTGAAGGGCAAAAAAATCCGTGTATCCAATGACCCGATCCTTACAGGTGTTGTAGAGCAGCTGGGAGCAAACCCAACTGTTATTTCCTTTAACGAACTGTATACAAGCCTTCAGTCAGGTGTTGTAGACGGCGGTGACCAGCCGATCACCTCTTATGAGTCCAATGCATTTAATGAGACCGCTCCTTATGTAATTTTAGACCATCATACCATGTCTGCATCGGAAGTCCTTGTTTCTGAGGATGCATGGAATAAGCTTTCTGAAGAACAGCAGAAGGCAGTGGAAGAAGCCGGAAAAGAAACCAGCGCATATGCAAAAGAAGTTTCTGAAAAAGAAGAAAGCGAAAGTATTGAGCGCTTAAAAGGCAAGGGCGTAAAGTTTACAGAAGTAACTGATTTTGCACCATGGAAGGAAGCCTGCGCAGGTATTATCAGCGAATACACTAAGGGAATGGAAGATCAGTATAAGCAGATCACAGATCTGGCAGAGTAAAACATATGTCTGGAGGAGGTAAGGCACATGTCAGAAAAGAAAACAACGAATACAGGTATCTTGGATCATCTATATCGTATTATAAAAGTAATTTGTCAGATATTTCTGGTTGTAGAAATTCTTATTACATCAATGGCTGTAGCAGGAAGATATATTTCGTTTATTCCTGATCCGGCCTGGAGTGAAGAATTGACACTGACCTGTATGATCTATATGGCCTTTATTGGAGCGTCACTGGCTGTAAGGAAAAAGACACATATAAGAATGACTTCATTTGACCAGTATATGCCGCCGAAAGTAGTACAGTTTATAGAAACATTTGATGATCTGCTTGTGCTTGCTTTTTCCGCAATGATGCTGTTTGTAGGATTTCCCTATGCGCTTAAGGCAGGAAAAGCTACTTATGTAAGTTTATCCTGGCTTTCAAAATTCTGGTTGTATGCACCGGTTCCATTTGCAGGCGCCGCCATGTGTATTTTCCAGTTGGAAACATTGGTAAAAGATATTAAAAAATTTGCACAGAAAGGGGAATAAGTACATGGTAAATAATAATATAGCAGTTATGATACTGCTGGTTACGTTCTTTGTGCTGATCCTGCTGCGTGTAAATATAGCGTTTGCAGTAGGAATCGCGTCTTGTTTATGTTTAATGTATCTGCGGATCCCCCTTTCAAATGTGTGTCAGCAGATGGTAAAAGGTTTGAATTCATTCTCTCTGATGGCAGTGCCGTTTTTCATCACCATGGGCGGCCTGATGGGAGGTGGAGGAATATCGGAACGGCTTATTAAGCTGGCAGATTCCATGGTTGGATGGATGCGCGGTGGCGCGGCAATGGTAAATATCCTTGCATCTCTGTTTTTTGGAGGTATTTCCGGATCTGCTTCTGCAGATACTGCCTCATTAGGAAACATTGAAATTCCAATGATGGTCAATATGGGATATGATGCTGATTTCTCAACAGCTGTTACAATTACTTCTTCTGTAGAAGGCCTTCTGATCCCGCCTTCTCATAACATGGTAATTTATGCAACAGCAGCAGGCGGACTGTCTGTAGGTGCCCTGTTTATGGCTGGTTATATTCCAGGTGTCATGCTGGCATTATCCCTTATGGTCGGTTCTTATATTATCTCTGTAAAGAGACATTATCCAAAGGGAGAGCCATTTAAGTTTTCACGCTTTTTAACCTGCATGAAGTCTTCTATCTGGGCGTTGCTGTCTGTTATGATCGTAGTAGTAGGTGTTGTATTTGGTGTGTTTACTGCAACAGAGTCTGCTGCAATCGCGGTTATCTACAGTCTTTTAGTAGGAATGTTTGTTTATAAGGAAATGTCCTTAAAAGAAGTCTGGAAAGTATTAGGGGAATGCATTGACACATTGTCGATCGTTCTGATCCTTTGCGGAACATCCAGTATTTTTGGATATTGCCTGACTTATCTTCATGTTCCAGATCTTGCGGCAAATGCGATCATCGGCTGTTCCCATAACCCGGTTGTGATTGCTCTGCTGATCAACCTGATCCTGCTGGTTTTAGGCTGTGTTATGGATATGGCACCGATCATTCTGATCGCAACTCCGATCCTTCTGCCGGTAGCTACCAGTATTGGCATCAGCCCGATCCAGTTTGGTATTATCATGGTATTAAACTGTGGTATCGGACTTTTAACACCGCCGGTTGGAACCTGCCTGTTTATTTCTTCCGCAATCTCTCATCTGCCGATCGAAAAGATCGCAAAGGCAACGCTGCCGTTTTATCTGTGTATGATCGTAGTGTTAATGCTTCTGACCTTTGTGCCGGCGTTTACATTATTATTGCCTAATTTGTTTTACGGTTAAAATACAATAAATATAAAAAAGGGTCTGTTGTGAGTGGTATGTACCAAAACAGCAGAGCCCTTTTTTGAGCAATTATGAATTTTTCACATTTACATTTAACTGGTTAAATGGAATTTCAATTCCAGCCTGGTCAAACTTCAGTTTGATCTGCTCCAGTATTCTCCAACGTACAGTCCAGTAATCAGTGGTATTTGTCCAGCCTCTTGCACCCAGGATAACGGAGCTGTCTGCTAACTGATCTACATAGACGGTAATACCGTCTTCTTTTAAAATAAGAGGATCATTTGCATAAATCTGGTTTAGGATCTCCTTGGCTTTCTTCAGATCAGAAGTATAACCGATGCCAACGGTCAGGTCTACACGGCGCTTTGGCTGGGCGGTCACATTTGTGATGACTGCATTGGACAGGCTGCCGTTGGGGATGGTGATCTTGCGGTTGTCTATAGTAACTAAAGTTGTGTATACAAGACCTATATTTTGTACAGTTCCTTCCGTGCCTTCACAGATGATGTAATCGTGGATGCCGAAGGGTCTCATAACAAGGATCAGGATACCTCCTGCGAAGTTTGCAAGACTGCTCTGAAGAGAAAGACCGATAGCCAGTGTCGCGGAACCTAAAAGGGCAATGATAGAGGCGGATGGTACGCCGATCTTTTCCAGTGCCATGAAAATGACAATCGCGTATGTAATAGCATTTGCCAGGGAAATAAGGAATTTGCTCAGGCTGAGATCCATTCCCATACGGTCAAAGGTCTTTTTCAGAAAATGGCTGATGTAGATGGCGATCCGTGAGCCAATAAAGATGATAAGGGCAGCAATAGCCAGCCGGTAAGCCACGGATAAAAGCCCTGGAGCCCATGCTTTGATGGATTCTAAAATGGAATTTGGTTTTAATTGCTGTAAATCCTCGTGGACTTCTGCGGCTACTGCCTGGGTCTCAGCCAGAGTAGGGAGCGCACTGCTTTCCTGGGCTGCAAATAATATCATAAAGTTTCCTCCTGCTTTTGTTAAATGTTTTCTCGGAATCTTCTCATAAAATCAGGTGAAAGAAAGGATTCGGGAACATATGTTAAGTAAGATAGAATAAGTTTACCATGATTTGCAGGAGGGGACAATGTATTGTAAATATTTGGTTGATTTTTTTGAAAAAATATTAAAAAAGTCGTTGACAAGAAAGGGCATGTACGTTATAATCATCGTTGTGTTCAGGAGAACGCGCCTTTAGCTCAGTTGGTAGAGCAGTAGACTCTTAATCTATTTGTCCAGGGTT
>OGWS01001744.1_pt1 | contig 15769 bp, 16 predicted proteins | sample 1576111 | NCBI WGS metagenome assembly OGWS01 (sample SAMEA3541534, study PRJEB24748) | human gut metagenome | biome: human gut; feature: human-associated habitat; material: faeces | place: China | collected 2012
AAACTCCCGAACCGTCTGTTTCACAGCATGCGCGATGTTGCCAGGGCTACGGCTTCGTTGCGGGACGACTCTACGGCTTCTAGGAGGCGGTCGATGTCGTGCATGGTGGTGTAGGCGGCTATGCTGGCGCGGCAGACGGCTTCCGCTCCTATGTGGCGCAGGAGGGGCTGGGCGCAGTGGGCGCCGGCGCGCACTGCCACTCCGCGGCGGTCCAGCACGTGGGCGACCTCGGCTGCGCCCACGCCCTTCACGTTGAACGAGACGATGCCGCCGCGCGGCGTCTCGGCGTTCGGCCCGGGGCCGTAGAGCCTGACGGAGGGGATGGAGTCCAGGCCGCTCACCAGGGCGCGGGTCAGCTCGCGCTCGTGCGCGCGCACGGCGTCGAAGCCGATGCGGTCGAGATAGCGCACGGCTTCCGCCAGCCCCGCGGCTCCTGCCACGTTCTGCGTGCCCGCTTCGAAGCGCCCCGGCGTTCCGTCGAACGAGGACGCGCCCTCGAACACCGCCTCCACCATGCCCCCGCCTCGCAGCAAGGGCGGCGTTTCCTCGAGGAGGCGCCGCTTGCCGTACAGCACGCCGATGCCCATAGGGCCGTACAGCTTGTGGCCCGAGAACGCGGCGAAGTCGACGTCGAGGTCGTGCACGTCGAGGGGCTCGTGCGCGATGCTCTGCGCGCAGTCGAGCACGGCGACGGCGCCGCAGGCGTGCGCCGCTTCGATGATGCGCTTGACGGGCGGCACGGTTCCCAGCACGTTCGACATGCCGGTGAACGCCACCACGCGGGTGCGCGGGCCGATTGCCCGGTCGATCTCGTCGTCTGAGACGACCCCGTCGCGGTCGGGCACGATGAAGGAGAGCCTCGCCCCGGAAAGCCGCGCCGCGGTCTGCCACGGCACGAGGTTGCTGTGATGCTCCAGCAGCGTGAGCGCGATCTCGTCGCCCGGCTCCAGCCGCTCGGCGCAATAACAGAGCGCCACGGTGTTCAGGGCGTGCGTGGCCCCGCTCGTGAACGCCGTCTCCTCCGGCGACGCGCCGATGAAGCGCGCGACCGTCGAGCGCGCGTCCTCGTAGACCCGGGTGGCCGCAGCGGCCAGCGCGTGCGCGGAACGGTGCGGGTTTCCGCATGCCGTGCGGTAGAAATCATCCATGGCGTCGAGGACGCACGACGGCTTCTGCGTGGTTGCCGCGTTGTCGAGGTAGGCGAGCGGAGGGCCGCCCGCGGCGTGCGCGGCGAGGAGGGGGAAGTCCTCCAGCGGCGCGCACGCCCGTCCGTCCGCCATCGTCAAGCTCCCTCGTCCTGCTCGGCGTCGGCCGCGTTCATCGTGTCGCTCGCGGCACCGTACTGGACCATGCGCAGCGCGAGCAGCCGCTGCACGTTCTCCAGGCGGTCGCGGTAGGGGTCGTCGGCCGGACATTCCCGCGCGATCGCGTCCGCCAGCGCCGCGTCGCCCACCGTGTCGCGCAGCCAGGCGACGAAGGCGTCTACGTCGATGAGCTTGATGATCTGGTCGGCGCCCTTGCCCACGCGCGCTTCGTCTCGGTCGAGCAGGAACACGGCTGCGCTGTGCAGGTTGTACAGGTACAGGTCCGACCCGCCCTTGGAGGGCACCATGCGCCCGGCAACGAAGTGCTCGCCCCAGGAGAGCTCGCGCAGCGCATGGGCCGCCTCGTCGGGTGAGGGCAAGGGGAAGCGCCGGCACGCCTCGGCCATGCCGGGTATGCCTTCGGATCCGCTCCCCGCCTCCTCGCCCCATGCAGGGGAGGTGAGGCCGCCGCACGCAGCGGCCTCCCGGGATGTGGCGGCGGCCGTCTCGTCGAGAGCTGCCATGTCCATCACGCTCCCAGCTTTCCGGCCGCTTCCAGCTTGTCGGCGGCGAAGCCGAGGTCAAGCGCCTCGAGCCCGGAGCGCGTCGGGCGACCCGTGGACTCCTCGAACCCTTCGTGGGCGTAGAAGCGCGTCTTGAAGTCCTCGAACTTGTCGCGGTCGAGCGTGCGGCCCTGGCACAGCGAGTAGCTCCACTTCCCGTCCTCGAACACCACGAGGGGGAAGGGCTTGGTGGTCTTCACGTCGTACACGTAGTTCGTGAACACCTCCTGGTCGCGATGGCGTCCCTCCAGCGCCCAGATGGCGCGGTCGAGCACCCAGAACTTGTGCCCCAGCTCGATGCTCTCCTCGTAGGAGAGGTCGCGCCCGGTGACGGCCTGGAAGAACTTCACCTCGTACTCGGGCGTGGCCCCGTACGTCGAGCCCGTCTCGGCGGTGCGCTTGCGGCTGATGAAGTTCGGCCACACCCAGTCGCACATGCCGAGCGACTGCAGCCAGAAGCGCCCGTAGGCGCGGTTCCAATGGATCTCGCGCACGCGGGCGTCGGAGTAGATGCCCTCCTCGCTCCAGTCGAAGCACAGCGGGTCGCCCAGGCCGGACTGGTCGGCCAGCTGCTTGGCCATGTTCTCGGCCGAGACGGGCGGCTCGGCGCCGGTGAGCACCGCCATGATGGAGGTGTTGTACACCGCGTTGTGCACGCCGTGCTCGTTGATGTCGCGCTCGCTGAAGATGCTTCCGTAGCTCCACTCCACCTCGGCGCGCGGCTCGTTGTGCTCGCAGTAGCCCCAGTTCGGGCGCGCGAGCAGGCCCGTGGACGTGTCCTCGTCCCAGCGCCCCCACTTCTGCGCGGCGCGCGCGATGCCCTCGGCCAGGTCGTCGCCGATCTCGCGGCGGTAGGCGATGCGCATCAGCAGCTCCTCGATGAACGCGTAGGTGCCGTACTGCTCGAAGGGCAGATCGGTGTCGATGTCCTTGCCCTTGCCCATGACGCCCATCTTGTAGAGGTTGTGCAGGTACACGGGCATGTCGATCTCGTAGCCGTTCAGCCCCAGCTTCGACAGCAGGCTGTAGGCGGCCAGCTGCTCGTCGATCTTGCCCGAGTCGGTGAAGTACAGGCCGGCCGAGCAGGTCAGCTCGTTGCCCACGCCGCCGGGGTACAGGTTACGGCAGTTCTTGAAGCAGCCGCGGCATCCTTCTGCGCGCGACACCGTGGGGCTCGTGTCCAGCACGGTGGATGCGGCGCCCGGGCTGCCCGGCGCGCCCGGAACCTTGCCGGCGTCGATGTCGTAGCCGAACTTCTCCTGCACTTCCAACCGCAGCCTCACGAGCGCGGCGGGGTCGGCGATGGGTATGCTCTTCGAGCCGATGAAGCTCATCGCCTTGAGGTTCTTGGCGCCGAACACCGCGCCGAAGCCGCTCTGTCCCGTCACGTGGCCGGCATCGTGCACGATGCACGACACGCGCGCCAGGTTCTCGCCGGCAGGTCCGATGCAGATGACGGATGGTCGCTGCGTGGTTCGGCCTCCGTCGCGCCCCTTCGTCAGCTCGTACCACGAGCCGGGGGCGGTGCCGTGCGTCACCTCGTCCCAGATCCTCTCCTGGCACTCGAAGGTGTCGAGGCCCCAAAGGTCGGTCGCGTCGTTGAACGTCACCTGGTCGTTCACCACGCTGATCCACACGGGCGCTTCCGCTTTCCCGCGCACCACGCAGGCGTCGTAGCCCGCTTCCTTCATCATGCCGGCCAAGCGGCCGCCCATGCTGGAGCGGTTGTACCATTCGGGCAGCGAGAACGGGCTGATGCCCGTGAACTCGCAGCGCGCCGAGGCGGCCGGCACCACGGCGCCCGAGAACGGCGTGGCGGCGAACACCAGCACGTTTCCCGGATCGACCGCCTCCACGGTCTTGTCCTCGCAGTAGTCCCAGAACAGCTTCGAGGCCATCCCGTGGCCGCCCACCCATTCGATGTAAGGTTCGGTGTCGATGGTCTGGGAGGTGCGGTCGGTCAGGTTCACGATGAGTATCTTGCCGGCGTAGCCGTAGTGTTCGGTCATGGTGCTCCTCCTACTTCTCGTTCGATCCGGCTGCCGCCTGGGCCGCCGTGCCTCCGGCGCCGTACCCGAGCCGGGCCGGCGGGATGCGCGCCTCGTCGTCGCTGGGCAGGCCGATTTCCAGATAGTGGTCGTTGCGCAGGTTCGCCGTGTAGCCTTCGTCGGTTTGGACGGGCAGCACGTTGGTGAACGCGATGGCCTTCATGGGGCAGATCTCGACGCACAGCTGCTTGCCGGACGGGCCGCCCTCTTCATCCCAGAAGGGCGTGTTCTTGCACAGGTCGCACTTCTGGGCGTGCTTGTCCTCGAAGTTCCACTGCACGCGCGACGGCGTGAAGGGGCACGCCTCCACGCAGCGCTCGCAGCCGATGCACTTGCCCTCGTCCACGAGGCGCACGCCTGTCTCGGGGTCGGCGTGCATGGCGCCCACGGGGCAGGCTTCCACGCAGGAAGGGTAGGGGCATTGGCGGCACTGGTTCTGCATGACGTCGTCGGAGGGGAAGCTTCCCAGCGCGTTCTTCATCACCTGGATGCGCGAAAGCGAGGTGTTGATGCGGCCCAGATGCGCGAGCGAGCACGAGATGACGCACGTCTCGCAGCCGGCGCACTTCTTCGCATCTACCAGCAGGTAGCCTTGGCTCGCCTCGATGGCGTACACGTCGTCGGGCAGCAGCAGCGCCGTGATGCCGCTTCCCAGCACGGCGCCGATTCCCAATCCGCCGATCCCGGCGATGAACTGGCGCCTGGAGAGGCCGCCTTTATGCTGCGCGTCGGTCGCGCGCTGATTCGTCTCGGTCATATCGCTCATCTCCCTTGCGTGTCGTCGGCGGCTGCTGCGCGCGCGGCGGCTCCCATCGTCTCTTGCGCGGCCGCGCGCTCTCCGGCGCCGAGTGCGGACTCGTCCATGCCGCGCTCGGGCTGCTCGCGCTCCAGCCGCTCCATCCAACCTGCATGTTCCTTTTCGGCCTCGCCGCGCGGCATCCATCCGATCAGCATGGACGGGAAGGTCTTCCACGAGAACGGCGCGATCACGGCGAAGAACACGTGCGCCGCCAAGAACAGCAGCATGAGCGCGGCCGCGATGTCGTGCACCCAGAACATGACGTTCATGAGGCCGTCGGGCAGCGTGAGCACCACGTGGGCCAATGCCTTGACCAGGCCTGTCACCACCAGCAACGCGGCCGTGACCACGGCCATCACGTAGGCGGCCTTCTCGCTTTCGAAGTACTTGTCCTCGGGCGGCATCGTGAACTTCTTGATGCCCACGAGCAGGCCGTAGTGGCGCACCGTGTAGGCGACCACGTTCTTCGTGGGAAGGTGCTCGCGCAAGCGCCATTTCGAGATGATCGTGTTGCCCAGGTAGTAGAACGTTCCGAACAGGAACACGATCGCGGCCGCGAAATGGACGTTCTGCCATAGGATGGCGGCCGGGCCGTCCTCCACGAATGCCGGGGTGAACCTCAGTCCCAGCACGATGCCCGACGCGAGGCACACGGCGGTGCCGATGCCGTGGGTCCAGTGGGACAGGCGCGCGGGGGCGTCGTGGCGGTACACCCGGTCGCCTGCGATGAAGGGGTCTGTTCGTTTCGCGAATGCGGAAAGGAACAGACCGAAAAACGGCGCCAGGGCGACGAGCCAGGGCGCTTGATCGAACCAGGGCATGGGGTCTTCCTTTCGGTACAAGCTTCGCCCGACCTCGCAAGAGGACGCGACGATAAGCGTATTGGTTTGAGGAGGGGGATGTTCGCGCGCGCCGAATCGACGCGCGAGCTTTCTATACTTTGAAGGCGGTGAGTACGAGCGGAACCATGGGGGACTCCCTTCCGGTCGCGGACGTTCGTTTTCGGTCAGCCGGTCGACGCGATGCTGCTCTTATACGATATAGCCTCGCCTGCATGTTCGGCCAGCAGCCGCCTTGCGAGCGGCGCCGCGCGGATTTGCGAACGGGCGAGCCCCTTCGCCAGCGGTTGCCTGTCGACCATGAGCGGCGACGTCGATGGCCGCGCCGGCGCGCCACGGCGGCATCCATCGTTTCCGCTTACCCGGCTCATCCGCTATATCTGTGGACGTGCGCATTTCATTACCGCAGCGTAATTTGCAAATGGTTGAGCATCGTGTACAATAACCGCACGTGAACTGTGCCCTGACGGGAAACGCAGCATTTGAAAACGCAGCAGGTGTGGAGGATACAATGCCAAACAAGATAGGTTCCGAGCATTTGGCGGTCATCAAGGTCGTCGGCGTCGGTGGCGGCGGCACGAATGCCGTGAACCGCATGGTCGAAGCGGGCGTGCGAGGAGTCGAGTTCATCGCCGTGAACACGGATCGACAGGCTCTGCTCATGTCGGACGCCGACAAGACGATCCACATCGGCGAAGAGCTCACGCGCGGCCTGGGCGCCGGCGCGAACCCCGAAGTGGGCTGCCAGGCGGCCGAGGAAAGCCGCGCGGAGATCCGCGAGGCGCTCGCCGAGGCGGACATGGTGTTCGTCACGGCCGGCGAGGGCGGCGGAACCGGAACGGGCGCGGCGCCCATCATCGCCGAGATCGCCCGCGAGGAGATCGGCGCGCTGACGGTGGGCATCGTCACCAAGCCGTTCTCGTTCGAGGGTCGCACCCGCCGCAACCAGGCCGATCAGGGCATCGACCTCCTGTCCCAGAAAGTCGACACGCTCATCGTCATCCCGAACGACCGCCTGCTGGAGATCGTGGACAAGAAGACGAGCATGCTCGACGCGTTCCGCATCGCCGACGACACGCTGCGCCAGGGCATCCAGGGCGTCACGGACCTCATCACCATCCCGGGCCTCATCAACCTCGACTTCGCGGACATCCGCACGGTCATGAAAGACGCCGGCACGGCCATGATGGGCATCGGCCTCGCCTCCGGCGAGAACCGCGCCCTCGACGCGGCGCAGCAGGCCACGAACTCCAACCTGCTGGAAGCCTCCATCGCGGGCGCGTCGCGCGTGCTGTTCTCCATCGCCGGCGGCCCCGACCTCACGCTCACCGAGGTCGACGCGGCGGCGCGCACGGTGGAAGCTTGCGCCGACGAGAGCGCCAACATCATCTACGGCCAGATCATCGACGAAGGCATGCAGGATCAGGTGCGCATCACGGTGATCGCCACGGGTTTTAAGATGGGTTCTTCGCAGCAGTCCTCCATGGACTTCTCGCGCAAGGACCTGTTCGCCTCCACGACGGCGCCCGACCCGATGCCGTCCGCTCCTCCTGTGACGTTCTCCACGACGTCGCGCGACGGCCGTTTCGCCGACGAGGACTACATCCCCGACTTCCTGAAGCGCCAGCGGTAAGGAGCGGTCGCTTGATGGTCGCGACCGGACAACTGCCCATCCCTCAGATAACCGCGCGCCGATTCGGCGCGCGTTGTCTTCCTGCGCTTACCGACGATGCCCTGTACGAGCGCACGGGCGTGCGCGTCGCGTTCACCGGACGCGCGGGCGGGGTGAGCGAAGGCCCGTATTCCTCGCTCAACTTGGGCAATCACGTGGGCGACGACCCTGCGTCGGTCGAGCGCAACCGAGCGCTCGTGCTGGAAGCGCTCGATGCGGCCGACGTTCCGCTCGTGGTGCCCAGCCAGGTGCACGGGGAAGTCGTGGTGGAGCTCGACGACGCGTCGCCCGAGGCGCTCGGTGCCGCACGCGAAGCGGCGCTCGCGGGCGCCGACGCTCTTGTCGCCACCGTTCCCGGGATCGCGGCGCTGCTGTGCTTCGCCGACTGCGTCCCCGTGATCGTCGTGTCGTCGACGGGCCGATTCGCGGTGGCGCACGCCGGATGGCGCGGCGTGGAGAACGGCGTGGCCGCGAAGGCCGTCCGCGCGCTCGCGCGGGCCGATGCCGCCGAGCTGGGGGAGGATGCGGCGAACGGCTACAACGTGTACGTGGGGCCGCACATCCACGCGTCCTGCTTCGAGACGGGCGCCGACGTGCGCAAGCGCTTCGAAGACCGCTTCGGTTCCTCCTGCATTCCCGACGAACGCCATGTCGACCTGCTGGAGGCGTTGACGGTCGGGCTCGAAGAGGCAGGCGTCGATCGCGCGCGCGTGGCTGATGCGGGCGTGTGCACGGTATGCTCGTGCGACGAATTCTTCTCGTACCGCGCCGCGGGCGGCATCTGCGGGCGCCATGGCGCGGTGGCGTTTCGAAAGGCTGGGTGAGCGGCATGGGATTCAAAGAGCGCTACGAGCGCACGGTCGCAGAGGCGGCCGCCTGTTGCGAGGCGTGCGGGCGCGATCCGAAGAGCGTGGTCGTAGTGGCGGTGTCGAAGACGGTGGGTGCCGACGAAGTGGCCGAGGCCATCGAGGCCGGCGCGCGCGACTTCGGCGAGAACCGCCCGGACTCCCTCGAGGGGAAGCGCGCTCGCTTTCCGCAGCAGACCTGGCACTTCATCGGCAACATCCAATCGCGCCGCATTCCCGACATCGTGCGGGATGCCGCGCTCGTGCACTCGCTGCACCAACAGCGTCACGTGCCGAAGTTCGACGCCGCAGCTGCGGCGTCGGGCAAGGTGCAAGACGTGCTGCTCGAGGTGAACGTGTCGGGGGAGGCGAGCAAGAGCGGTCTCGCGCCGAGCGAGGTGGCCGGCATGCTGGAGTACTGCGCGGGCTTTCCGCACGTGCGCGTGCGCGGGCTTATGACGATGGCGCCGCAGGGCGATGCGCAACGGGCTCGCGCATGCTTCGCCGATCTGGCGCGTTTGCGCGACGAAGTGCGGCTTGGGCTCGACGGGGAACAGGCCGCCGTATTCGATGAGCTTTCTATGGGCATGAGCGAAGACTGGCATGAGGCGATAGCCGAGGGCGCTACCATAGTGCGCATCGGGCGAGCCCTGTTCGACGACGCTTTCGAGGACCCCGCGCACGCGTGAGAGCGCGGCGCGGCCATGACGCTGAACGCAGCGGCGGCTGGACCGCCGGATAAGAAACGAAGCAGGTGAACGGTATGGAGCTGCCAAAGATCAAGAAATCGGAGCACGGAATGCTCGAGGGAATCAAATCGAAACTGGGTTTCGCAGACGCCAACCCGCATTACGACGACGGCTACTACGACGAGGGGTTCGGCGACTACAGCGAGGAGTACGGCGAGTACGGTCCCGACTACAACGAGGACGATTTCCCCGCCGACGATGCTCCCGGTTCGCGTTATGAGCCCTATGCGCCCGTGACTTCGCGTCCTGCGCGCGCCTCGCACGCGCGCTCCTCGGCGCGCAGCTCGTCCGTGGGATCCGCGAAGCTCGTGTCCATCGACGACGTGCGCGCGCACACCCAGGTGCCCGAGAGCCTCAACCGCGATCCGTTGCCGCCTCGCCGCGTGACGTCACCTTCAAGCGGCTCCTACCGCGGCGATCGCACCATGGTGGAAGCGGCGCAGCCCGCCCCGGCGAACACGCCTATCGCGCGTGCGGCCGCCGCAGCGAACCGCGAGCGCTCCGAGAGCCTGAACTCGCTGTTCACCTCCACGTCCGACGATGCGCCGAGCGTTTCTGGGCCTTCTGGCTCGGGCGTCGCGGTGCAAACGGCAACCACCGCTTCGGGCGCTACCGTGGCAACCGCCACGGCGACGACTGCGGCGTTCGATCCGTTCGACGCCTACGCGGGCGCCGGGGCGGTCAAGCACAACCCCTCCCGCTCGGTCACCGTGCTCAAGCCGGCCAGCTACGCCGAGGTCGAGCGCATCGCGAAGGCTCTCAAGGCGGGGGATGCGGTGGTGCTCGCGCTGCGCAACACGCCCGACAATCTGTCGAAGCGCATCCTCGACTTCTCGTTCGGCGTGTCGAGCGCTCTCGACGCCAGCGTGGACTGCGTGGCCGACAAGGTGTTCGTCATCTCGCGCGGTGCTGCGCTCACCGATGCCGAGCGCATGAGCCTGCGCGGGCAGGGCGTGCTGTGATCCCGTATTCGATTCTTCGCCGGCGCGGCTGCCGCCGCCCGACGTTCTAAGGAGTAGAACGCATGTTGAGCATCAAATACCTCATCGTGTCGCTTGCCGATGCGTACAGTATGGTGCTGTTCGTCTACGTGCTCATGTCGTGGTTTCCCACCGACCGTGGCATCTTGGCGGACATCAACCGGGTACTGGCCAAAGTGTGCGACCCGTATCTCAACCTCTTCAGGAAGCTGATACCCCCGCTTGGAGGTATGGTGGACGTTACGCCCATCATCGCCCTGCTTGTATTACAATTTGGAGTACGTTTACTGATAAACTTGTTTTAATGCGTAGAATCGTGTTCGCGTGCGAACAAGACGAAGGGACTACAGATGGCTATCACCTCGGCTGAGATACACAACCAGAGCTTCTCGATCGATCGCAAAGGCTACGACGTCGACGAAGTCGATGTGTTCCTCGAGCATGTCGCCGACGAGATCGACGGCATGAACGCCCAGATCGCCCAACTCGAGAACCAGCTGGACGATCGTAAGTTCGAAGGCTTCGACACGCCGGCTCGCGTCGAAGCTCCCGTCGTCGTGACGGACGATGCCGCGCTGGCCGAGAAGGACGCGCGCATCGCCGATTTGGAGCGCCAGCTCGAGGCCAAAAAGGCCGACGACAACGCCATCGCGCAGGCTCTCATCATCGCGCAGCGTTCTGCAGACGAGATCATCGCGAACGCGAATGCCCAGGCAGCGGCCACCATCAAAGATGCCGAGGACGAGGGCACGCGCATCGTGGACAAGGCGGAAGCCGAGCGCCAGAAGGTGCTCGACGCCATCAAGAAGCTCGAGGACGACCGCGAGGACGTGCGCGAGGACTACCGGGACCTGCTCACCGACTTCATCGGCGACGCTACGCGCAAGCTGGCCGAGATCGGCGGCGAGATGCCCGCTTCCCTGCCGGTAAGCGCCCATGCGCGCACGATCGACGTGGTCGAGACCACCGCTACGGGCCGTGTGACGGCTCCAGCGCAGGCTCCCATCAACCGCGACGGCGCGGGCGCGTACTCCGTGCCGCAGGCGACGGGCGCCGTGGTGGCGCCGGCCACGCCGACTCCTTCTGGCGTCGAGAAGGATCTGTCCGGGTTCGGCGATGCCGACGATGCCTTTGAGTTCGAGGAAATCGACTAAACCGCTCGCATCATCACGCTCGCAGCATGGACGACGAAACGCGCTCCCGCCCGGGAGCGCGTTTTTTTTCGCCGACAGGAAACGCTTAGGGTTTTCCCTGATTTTTGTCGCCATCTTTTGGAGATCGTTGACGGTGACGTTACGTCATCGCGTATGCTCGATTGCAGTTCGAGCGCGCGGGGGACGCGCGGCAAGGCGAGAGGAAAGGCGGCGGCCGAGCTTCGGTCGCCTCGGAGGAGCATCCATGACCGATCAGAACTACCTGACTATCGGCGAGCTGGCGCGACGCGTCGGCGTGACGGTGCGCACCATCCAGTACTACGACCAGCAGGGGCTGCTGTCGCCATCGGCGAAGGGTCCGCAGAACCAGCGCCTGTACACCGACGACAACGTGAAAGACCTGTATCGCATTCTGACCTTGAAGTACCTCGGGCTGTCGCTGGCCCAGATCAAATCCGATGCAGCTCTTTACCGAGAGCCGGCAGCATTGCAGGAGTTGGCAGACGAGCAGATGGATGCTATCGAAGAGCAGTTCCAATCGCTGTTCAAGCGCATGACCACGCTGCGCTCCCTGCATGACGAGTCGCTCGACGATGCGTCTGTGAACTGGGAGGCCATGGCCGACACTATCGAACGCTGCCAAGGTGAGAGCCAGTTCTTCTGGCGCCTTACTTGCATCCGCGACGACGCTCCGGCTTCGGAGGAGGCCGCCGAGAACCAAGTGGCGCGCGGTGAATCCGTGTCGAAGTGGCACGAGCTGATCGCCGACACCATCCGCCTCATGCCTGCCGGCGAGCCCGTGGACAGCGAACGTAACCGCGAGCTGGCCAAGCGCTACCTCGAGTTGGATATGGAGCAGGACACGGCGCGCGCTGAGCAGAACTTCATCCTCATGGAGAACATCGCCCCTCACGCCGGCGGCGACGGATCGTTCGACGAGCTGCGTCAAGCGGTGTTCGACCATCTGGAAGCCATCGTCGCCTCCTACCGTTCCCGCCCCGATCCGGCCGAATAGGCTGCGATCTCGGCGCCGTGGTGCCGCAAAACCTCATCTCTCCTACCTCCCTTTGCGGCTCCCGCACGGCACGTCATACCCTCGTTCGGTTTCAGCAAGCATGGCGCCGCCAAAAGGCGAAGCCGCAACCAAGAAAGGATACGCCTATGCTCGTGTCGTGGATGACGACGAACAAGTGCAACCTCAAGTGCGTCCATTGCTACCAGGACGCCGAGGAGGCCACTGACAAAGAGCTCTCCTGCGAGGAGGGCAAGAAGATGATCGACGAGATCGCCCGCGCCGGCTTCAAGGTGATGATCTTCTCGGGCGGCGAGCCTCTCATGCGCCCCGATATCTACGAGCTGGTGGCGCACGCTGCCTCGCGCGGGCTGCGCCCCGTGTTCGGCTCGAACGGCACGCTCATCACGCCGGAGGTCGCCGTGCGGCTGAAGGAGGCCGGAGCCTGCGCCATGGGCATCTCGGTGGACAGCCTCGATGCCGTCAAGCACGACAGGTTCCGCGGGCTCGAGCACGCCTACGACCTCACCATGGCGGGCATCGAGGCCTGCAAGCAGGCGGGCCTGCCGTTCCAGCTGCACACCACCGTCGTGGATTGGAACCGCGACGAGGTGTGCGACATCACCGACTTCGCCGTGGAGATCGGCGCTATGGCGCACTACGTGTTCTTCCTCATCCCCGTGGGGCGCGGCAAGTTCATCCAGGAGACATCGCTCGAGGTGCTGGAGAACGAGCAGCTGCTCAAGGACATCATGACGAAGGCCTCGCAGGTGCCCATCGACGTGAAGCCCACGTGCGCTCCCCAGTTCACGCGCGTGGCGAAGCAGCTGGGCGTGGACACGCGCTTCGAGCGGGGCTGCTTGGCCGGCCTCACGTACTGCGTCATCGGCAGCGAGGGCATCGTGCGTCCCTGCGCCTACATGACCGAGGAGGCGGGCGATGCGCGGCGCATCGAGAATCATTGCTGTCGGAACGAGACCGGTCTGCGTAGAAGCGGCAAAAAAATACGGCGCAACGGATTTTGTCAGCTACAAGAACGGACCGATTTTCCAGCAGGTACTTGATATGACAGATGGAAAAGGTGTTGATAAAGTAGTCATCGCCGGCGGTGGTGTAGAAACCTTTGCAGAAGCAGTAAAATGCCTGAAACCGGGCGGAAAGATCGGAAATGTAAACTATCTTGGATCCGGTGACAACATTGATATTCCGCGTGTAGAGTGGGGCGTTGGAATGGGTCACAAACAGATTAACGGAGGCCTGATGCCTGGCGGAAGACTCCGCATGGAAAAACTGGGAGCTCTTGTTTCGGCAGGCAAGCTGGATGTCAGCCCGCTGTCCACACATGTGTTTGATGGATGGGATCATCTGGAAGAAGCACTGTTCCTCATGAGAGATAAACCGAAGGATTTAATCAAACCAGTCGTTAAATTGGCTGACTGATGATTTGAAAATTTGACTGAAAAAGGAAACGTATGAAAATATTGATCGTATCCGGCTTTTTGGGCGCGGGAAAAACAACATTTATCAAACGGCTGGCCAGGAACGTCGATCAGCGGTTTGCCATACTGGAAAATGAATATGGAGCCGCAGGAATCGACGGCGCACGTCTTGGCCAGAACCGGCAAGGAACGCAGAAAAATGTATGGGAAATGACAGAGCAGTGCATCTGCTGCATCGGGAAAAAGGATTTTGCAGCATCCGTGCTGACCATTGCCAATGTGGTAGACCCGGAATACCTGATCGTAGAACCGACAGGCGTCGGAAGTCTCGCCCGGATTATAGAAAATCTGCGTCAGATCGAGTACGAGAGAATTCAGCTTCTCTCGCCGGTCACTATTGTGGATGTTTACAGTTACCGCCGCTATATGGCGGAATATCCCGAGCTGTATCAGGATCAGATCCGAAGCGCGGATACGATCATTGTTTCCAAAACAGAAGCATGCCAGGCGGAAGAAAAACAGCGCATCCAGAAATTTCTGCAGGAAATTAACCCGCAGGCAAAAATCATCACGGATTATGCATCCACGATGACACGGGAAGATTACCAGAGCCTGCTGCTGGGCGGCCGATATGAGAAAGAAGTACAGGATACGCAGAGCGGCGAAAAGATGCCGGAGACCTTCTCCTTCGAAAATATCCGAATGGAGGCACCGGAAACCCTGTGGTGTTTTCTGGAACAGATCATTCGCGGAGCGTTTGGAAATATCATCCGTGCAAAAGGACAGTTCGCAGCCGGAGACCAGTTTCTCCAATTTGATGTCGCCGATCACCGCTACAGCATCACCGGCACAGAACAGAAAAACGCCGGCCAGGCTGTGTTTATCGGAAACGATATGAACGAAGATGCGATCCGGCAGTATTTTAAGAAATGCGCCGGAAACCAGAAAATGAAATATGCTGCCCGTCATGTATCATAAAGTAAATAGGAAAAAGAGATTGCGGAGTCCTGCCAAAACAGGGTTTCGCAATTTTGGTTTTTACAGAAAGATTCAACTGAAAAACGAAGGATAGGCAAAAACGAAAAATTACGCTAAAATAAACATACAAGTATTTCAAATAAAACAAAAGAAAAATCAGGGGGGATCTGATATGGAGGAACAGAAAAGAAGACGGGAAAGAAAATCAGCGGCATACTGGTTGAGCAAAAGCTCGATTTTATATCCGATCTGTATCTTGTATGTGATGTATGTGAAACAGGTTGAGGTATATATTACAGAATGTTCCGTCCATATTTCGTCGGGGACAATGCTTTTTGCCTATGCGCTGTGCCTGATTTTGTGGCTGGCCTCACCCATTCGAAGCTACTGCGCAGATGGAACTGCAAATGAAGTTTTATTCTATACATTTCCGCCGAGCATACTGATGCTGTTTTTATTTGCCCAATATTCACTGAAAATTGTGTTGTTTCTTGCAGTGCTGGATGGGATATTTCTTGTTACGGTTTTAAGAGATTTACATAGAAAAAAACGAAAATATTCTCCGAAAAAATTCTGGAGATTAAAAAGAAGTGACTTAAACGCATTTCTGTTTGTTTCAGTATGCGTGAGTATGGTACCGACTTGTATGATGATATATTGGAAGCTTGAGTCTCCGTCCGGAGTGGCAGAACTTTACGAACGAAAAAAGGACTATAATCTCGTCCAGAATCAGGAGAACATTTTTCAGGAAAATAAAGAATTTCTGCTGAGCTTAAAGGAGAGCGAATGGAGGCAAAAAACACTGGAAGAAAGAACAATTGCAGCGCAGAAGATGGTACGGCTTGAAACAGAACGACTTGGAATTCCCGAAATTCCGCTGTATGTGAAAGAGACAGGATCATCGAATTGCGTTGCATTATATAATAATGAAGAGAACGAAATATGGTATGCTCCAGAGCATTTAACATCTCAGACAGCAGAAGAATTTTTTACGGGAATTTGCGAAGAATGTTATCATGGAATGGAGTATTATCTGCTGGAGCGAATGGACTGGAATTCGGAAATGGCGAATACTGCTTATTTTGAAGAAATGAGGAAGTGGAAACTAAATGATAATCGCTACATATCTGGACGCGACGAGGGCGATTCGTTTGAAGCATATCAATCACAGCCGCTGGAAGCATCTGCCAAAAAGTATGCCAGTTCCGAAACAGAGGCACTGATTCATTTTATTGCTGTGTACGGCGATGAATAAAAATCTTTTAGGGGGGAGGGAGAAAAGGAGCGTCGGGAAAAATAAAAAAATTAGCACTCACCTCTTGACAGTGCTAATAACTAGTGTTATAGTACGACTAGAACAAAGAAAGAAAAGAAAATTCACATCAAC
>OGWS01001757.1_pt1 | contig 15693 bp, 16 predicted proteins | sample 1576111 | NCBI WGS metagenome assembly OGWS01 (sample SAMEA3541534, study PRJEB24748) | human gut metagenome | biome: human gut; feature: human-associated habitat; material: faeces | place: China | collected 2012
AGGCTTCCGAAAAACTTATGTCCGCTGATCAAGTCCAGTTACGGGTTCGCGTTGTCTGATAAATGCCCGTACACCTATTTTTCAGACCTGATCGTAGGAGAGACGACCTGCGATGGAAAAAAGAAGATGTATGAGTTGTTAAATGAGAAGCGCCCGACTTACGTGCTTCATCTTCCACAGGGCCATGACGGAGATCCGCTGACAGCCTGGACAAAAGAACTGCACCGCTTTCTTGCATATCTGGAGGAAAACTTCGGGATCACCATTACGGAAGAAGCGCTGCGGGAAGCTGCACGTGTGAGAAATGAAGAACGCCGGGAGCTTCTGAAGCTGATGGAACTTCAGAAGCAGACTCCGCCGCCTATGAGTGGTCTGCTTTGAAAATTGCAGCGGCATCAAGGCGGCATTTCAGATGGTAGATACGGAAGCGGAAGATATTGTGGAGGCCATCGCTGCCCGGTATTTAGAAATCGGCTGTTCGGTGATGACTCCGAACACAAAACGGATCGGGCTGATCGAACGGCTGATCCGGGAATACCAGATCGACGGGATCGTGGAGATTGATCTGCAGGCCTGCACGCCGTACACGGTGGAAGCTTATACGATCCGGCAGCTTGCAAAGGAAAAGCATGTGCCGTATCTGGCGATTGAAACAGATTATTCCCAGAATGACAGCGGCTAGCTGGCAACGCGTATTGAGGCGTTTCTGGAACTATTATAGTGAGGAGGACTGTGTGCGCATGCATGAACAGTCGTGTTACAAAAGTTGCAGGGTGGAAAAACATGGAGAAGAAAAAGAATGTAATTTTGTCAGGCTGCAGAACGGAAGAAGATAATTTTTCCAGACAGGAACAGAGGAAAATGGCAGCCTTGACCCGTCAGGAACTAAAAGATCTGGAAGCGAAAGAAAAAACAGAGCTGGAAAAGGCGTTTGATATCCTGATCCAGTGTCTGCCCAATGTTTGCGGACTGCTTGCAATCCTGGAATATCTGCTGATCCCGGACAACAGCACCAACCGGAATCCGAACACCTATCTTGGATTTCTGGTGCTGCTGATCCTGGTTTACGATATCTGTGGAATCGCTGCAGCATGGAAGCGCAGATCAGGCGATAAAAAAATGTCTGAGCGGTTCCGGTACCGGGCACCGCTCTGGTCGGCTTTATTTCTTTTATTTACCGGATATGATTATCTGACGTTGAAAACCGGGATCCTGACTCAGCCGTTTGTTCCCTGTATCAACTTTATCCTGAATGCTGCGTGGATCGACCGGGCCATGATCCTGGACTGCACGGTGCATACCCTGGGACTTTTGTTCCTGGGATATTTTTCCGGTGTAGCGCTTGGGCTTGTAACCGGAATTGTCTGCGGGTATTCCCGGAAAGCCCGCTACTGGATCGATCCGGTGATTAAATTTTTGGGACCGATCCCAACCTCAACGTGGATCCCGATCATGATGGTCATTGCCTCCTCGTTGTTTGGCGGGGCGGTGTTCATCATCGCGCTGGGATCGTGGTTTGCGGTAACGGTTGCGACCATGAACGGCATAGCCAATGTAGACCGCGATTATTTTGACGCGGCGAGGACGCTTGGGGCAAGCGAGCGCAGGCTGATCTTTGGCGTGGCGATCCCGCATGCCATGCCATCGATTCTTTCGGGCTGTACCCAGGCTATGAGCAGCTCCTGCACCGCGATCATGATCGCTGAAATGCTGGGCGTAAAGTCAGGACTTGGCTGGTATATGAACTGGAGCAAGTCCTGGGCCAGCTACGATAAGATGTTTGCAGCGTTGTTTGTGATCTGCTTCATCTTTACCGTAGTCACCAAGGTATTAGACCGGATCAAACGCCATGTGCTCAGATGGCAGAATGGAGCGGAAAAGAATTATGGATGATCGCAGCAACGTTGTGCTGAAGCTGAATGGAGTATCCAAAAGCTTCGCAAAGGTAGAACAGGATGAAGTAACCCATGCGCTGGATCATGTAGATCTGGAGATGGAAAGCGGGGAGTTTATCAGTCTGGTAGGACCATCCGGGTGCGGAAAATCAACGGTGCTGCGTCTGGTGGCGGGACTGATCCGGCCGACGCTCGGAACCGTAACCGTGAATGGAAACGAGGTAGACGGACCATCCCCGCAGCGGGGCATGGTGTTTCAGAAGCCGACGCTGTTTCCGTGGCTCACCGTAGAGAAAAACATTGCGTTCCCATTGAAAGCACAGGGGAAATTGAAAGAAAATAAGGATCAGGTGGAACACATGCTGGATGTGATCGGCCTGCGGCATTTCCGCAATGATTACCCGGGACAGCTTTCCGGAGGCATGGCGCAGCGCGTGGCGCTGGTGCGGACGCTCATCAGCCAGCCGCAGATTTTGCTTCTGGATGAACCATTGGGCGCGCTGGATGCGTTCACCCGCATGAACATGCAGGATGAGATTTTGTCTATGTGGCGGGAAAAGAGGCAGCTTGCATTGATGGTAACCCACGATGTGGATGAGGCGATTTACATGGGAACCCGTGTCATTGTCATGGATGCAAACCCGGGACGGATCATCGCGGATATCAGGATCGAAGAAGATTTCCCGCGAAACCGTTCTTCGCAAGGCTTTATTGCGTACCGGAACATGATTTTAAACCGGCTTCATTTTGCCGGTGAGAAATAGATCATTTTTTTACTAAAGGAGAAGGTATTATGAAAACAAACAGATCACTTGCATTATTTTTGTCCCTTTCCATGGGACTGTCTCTGACTGCATGCGGAGGGGCAAAGCAGGCTGAGGAGACGAAGGCAACGGAGAAAGAGCAGCTTGCCGGAGATTTGAACAACGACGGACAGATCGAGATGGGCCAGGACGGTGTTGCGGTTGAGGTCAATGTGTCGGATGTTCATATGAATGCGGCAGATGCATTTGCAGCCGGAAAATGGGAAGCTCTGTTTACCCCGGTAGATATGGAAGACCGCGCGATCGACATGGCAGACTTTGACCTGACTCCGACTGAGGAAGAGAAAAAAGCCATGGAGAGCGAACCGGCATATGGTGAGCCGGTCCTGTATTACATGTCTGACGGATGTACCTCCGGCCCGACCGTGGCGGATGACCTCGGTTACTATGCAGAGGCAGGACTGACCGCAGAAGGCTTCAAAGGCAATTCCTACATTGAGGCACTGGGAACCCGCCAGGCAACCGTAGCAGTCGGCCATATCGCTACCATGATCGTTCCGATCACCAACAATGTGGATCTTACCTTCGTTGGCGGCGCACATATCGGCTGCAAATCGCTTTACGCACTGGCAGACAGCCCGTACAATACAACCGAAGATTTAAAGGGAACCCAGATTTCCGTACCGAACGGAATCGGTGCTTCTGACTATAACATCACTTCGATCCTGTTGGATGCAGATGGCATGGATCCGCTGAGCGATGTGACCCTGACCCAGGTTTCTTCCGATGCCTGCGTGGCAGCTATGGAGCGCGGTGAGATTTCTGCAGCCCTGTTAAGTGATACATTTGCGTATGCCATGATGAAAGAGGGCAAGTTAAAATGCATCCGTTCCCTGCAGGATGAGGATTTCGCAGGAGACGCCTGCTGTGTGATTGCTATGAACCGCACGTTTGTACAGGAGAATCCGACCATCGCAAAGAAAATCACCCAGGCAGTCCAGAAAGCACATTCCTGGATGCGTGAAAATCCGGACGAGGCAACCAAACTGCTTCTTGACCGTGGCTGGAACGGCGGCGATTTTGACATGAACGTTATGATCAACAATGCCCTGCAGTTTGGTCTTTCGGATGAGTGCACCGGTGCATCTTTGAAGAAAATCATTGAGAAGTATGTCCGTCTTGGTCTGATCACTTCCACCGATGATGTGGAGGAAATCTACGGACTGGCATGGACCCCGGTTCTGTAGGTTTATCCGGGAAAACAAGAAGGATTGAAACAGGCACAGTCTGTCTGACAGGAGGACTGTGCGGAATCCCGTATCTGACGCAGGCACTTTCCAAAACGCTTGGAGCAGAGGTACGCACCCAGGAAGACGGGCGTTATGCCGGAGCGGTCGGGGCAGCGCTGAAGGCTGCGGCTATATAACAATTTCATTGAAAAAACGATAGATCGTGAAAGTTGCCGAAGGCAACTTTCACGGTCCTATTACGTTAACGATATTGTTTATTTTTAGCTGCACATATGGCATGCCGCGCATGCGGACGGTGCCGTCGCGCATCCGCCCATGGCAGTTTCGCGCAGTTCTGCCGGAAGGCGTTTGCCTACGGTGTACATGGTTTCTAACATTTCATCGAACGGGATGAGCTGGGAGAGTCCTGCCAGGGACATCTCGGCTGCGATCAGGGCGTTTGCCACACCGGCTGCGTTGCGGTTCTGGCACGGGTATTCGACCAGACCGCCGACCGGGTCACAGACAAGTCCTAACATGTTCATCAGCACGATAGTAGCTGCATCGAGACACTGCTTCGGACTACCGCCGAACAGTTCCACAGCAGCAGAAGCAGCCATGGCGGATGCAACGCCGACCTCGGCCTGACAGCCGCCGACTGCTCCGGCTACGGTTGCGTTGCGCATCGCCAGATAACCGATCGCACCGGCATTGAACAGTGCTTTGACCAGATCTTCATCGGAAAAATGGTGGCATTCCTGGAGCGATAACAGCATGCCAGGAACCACTCCGGCGGAGCCTGCGGTTGGAGCAGCTACGATCAGACCCATGGAAGCGTTGGTCTCCAGAACGGCTACCGCGTAGGTGATGGCTTTTTCCAGCACTTCCCCCAGAATATTTTGTCCGGAAGCCTGGTGTGCGGCAAGCTTTCCTGCTTCGCCGCCGATAAGGCCGCCCATGGAGCGCACCGGTGTCTTGATCGGGGTGCGGGCAGATTCTTTCATGATTTCCAGGGCGCGGTCCATACGGCTTCGCGCCTCTTCTTCTGGCATCTCGCCTTCGGTTATTTCCCGGTTCAGCATGATCCTGGAAATCGGAAGGTTCTGTTTCTGACATAATTCTAAAAGTTCTTTTGCGTTTTTAAAATCCATGATCTTGTCACTCTCCCTTCCTTAAATCTGTACGATCATCACATCGTGTACGTTTGCATTTTCTTTTAAGCTTTCTGCTACATCTTCCGGAAGTGTTCCGTCGGATTCTACGATGGTGTAGGCAGTGTGCCCCTTTGCTTCACGGAACAGGCGCATGAAAGCAATGTTGACACCGCGGTCGCTTAAGACTTTGGTGATGTGGGCAACTACTCCTGGTTTATCCTGCTGGACAACAATGACAGCGCTGTATTCGCCGGTAAAGTCTACCGAAACACCGTTGATGCGGACAATGCGCACCTTGCCGCCGCCAAGAGACTCTCCGCGGATTGTCATGGTCTGTCCGTTTTTGTTTGTCATGGAGATGTCCACAGTGTTCGGATGGATCTCGGCTTCCGTCTCATTCGGGGTGAAGGTGTAGGCCAGACCACTTTCCTGCGCAATCTCAAACGAATTGCGGATGCGCATATCGTCGGTGGAAAAGCCCATGATGCCGCCGAGGAGCGCACGGTCGGTTCCATGTCCGTGATAGGTCTTGGCGAAGGAGCCGTACAGGGTGAAATCAGCCCGGATGACGTTTCCACCGATCATTTTCTGGGCGAGGAAACCGATGCGGGCAGCGCCTGCCGTGTGAGAACTGGAGGGACCGATCATGTTCGGTCCAAGTACATCGAAAACACTGATAAATGACATGTTAAGCCTCCTGAGTTTCTTTTATGATAAATTTGCGATAAATTGTATCTACAATTACGCCGATGGCATTGTCACCGGAAACATTGCAGGCAGTTCCGAAGGAATCCTGTGTGATGTAAAGCGCAACCATGATCGCGCAGATCGGGCCGTTCGGGTCTCCGGCTGTGGTGCCGAATACCATGTAGAGGAACGGCAGTGCGGTCATGATGGAGCCGCCCGGTGCACCCGGGGAAGCAACCATGGCAACGCCCAGGGTCATGATGAACGGAACAACGGTAGCAAGGCTGATCGGCAGCTGGTTCATCAGGCAGACTGCGGTAGCGCAGGCTGTGATGGTGATCATGGAACCGGCCATATGGATGTTTGCGCAAAGCGGAACGACAAAGTTACGGATCTGCTCGCAGACGCCATCGTTGGCTGCGCACTGTAAGTTAACCGGAATGGTCGCTGCGGAAGACTGGGTTCCCAGTGCAGTTGCATAACCCGGAAACTGGTTTTTAATCAGGGTCAGCGGGTTCTTCTTGCTGATGGTTCCTGCAATGATAAACTGGATGGTAATGCAGATCAAATGCATGGCAATGACAACCAGGAATACCTTCCAGAGGATGCCGAGGATTGCAAAGGTTTTTCCGGAAATGGTCATATCCGTGAAGGTACCGCAGATGTAGAGCGGCAGCAGCGGGATGATGACATTGTGAAGGACTTTATCAATAATAGAAGAAAAATCCTTGATCGCATTGTAAAGGGTATCTCCGATCTCCTTGCCGCGCATGGAAGACAGGCAGAGTCCTAAAACAAAGGCAAGCACAACTGCGGACAGAGTGTCCATGACTGGCTGGATGGTGATGGTAAAGTACGGAGACAGGGATACTTCTGCGGTAGCAGCGATCTGGTCTAATGCATCTGCGCTCATAAAGCTCGGGAACAGGTTTTCTGCAACCAGGAAGGATGCGGAGCCTGCGATCAGGGTAGAGCTGTATGCAAGGGCAACGGTGATCAGAAGCAGTTTTCCGGCGCCCTGTGACAGGTCTGCGATACCCATGGTTACATAAGCCAGGATCATGAGCGGGATGATAAATTTTAAGAAGTTACTGAAAAAGCCAGACAGTGTTACGACCAGGCGGCAGAAACTGTCCGAATAAGATACCGATGATGATTGCCAGGATCAGCTTCGGTACCAGCCCCATTTTAAATTTCTTTTTTTCCATTTGTAAATTCCCTCCAAAAACAAAAATGTGAATCGTTTGGAAATCTGCTGTTTGTGGCTGTCTGCGTGCTGGGCAGACAACTGTGCTTGGTGCAGATTTCAGAAAAATGGCGATTGACGTCTTCGCAGGGGCATTATATCATGGTAATATGAATGAATCAAATTCATAGTTTTCATAATGATATTGAAAATTTTTCAATTATAGATTGTGAAAGAAGCTGCAAAATAATGTGCTTTTCGCAACGATTATACTGCAAAAATGCAGAGAGTTCGTGAAATTTTTGATAAAACAAAAGAAAAGAGGTGTGAAGTATGGAATTGCGTCAGTTTCAGACCTTTGTGCAGGCGGCGCAGCTGCAGAGCTTTTCCAGGGCTGCGCAGCAGCTTGGCTATTCTCAGTCGGCAGTGACGGTCCAGATCCGCCTGCTGGAGAAGGAGCTGGGGACCAGGCTCTTTGACCGGATGGGAAAGCAGGTGATCCTGACTGCACAGGGAAGAAAATTTCTGGAGCATGCGAACCGGGTGTTGTACGAGGTGAGCCGTACCCGGCTTTCCATGCATGAAGATGAAGAATTAAAGAATCCACTGCATATCGGGACGATCGAGTCCATCTGCACGGCTAAATTTCCGGCAATCGTCAGTCAGTTCCGGAAACTGCATCCGCAGGTGCGATTCCAGATCACCGTTGGGACTCCGGAGGAACTGATCCGCATGATGGAGCAGGATCTTCTGGATATGATCTACATTCTGGACGCACCCAGGTGGAATGAAAACTGGGTGAAGGCCATGGAGCAGGCAGAGCCGGTTGTGTTTGTGGCATCGCCGGGATTTTTAGAGAGTCATGGACTTTTGGGAAGAAAAAATCTGGATGATGTTTTGCAGGAACCGTTTTTCCTGACCGAGAAAAATGCCAACTACCGCCAGGCGCTGGATCAGCACTTAGCGGGCTGCCACCGCGCACTGTCCCCGGTTTTGGAGATCAGTGACACGGCATTTATCATTCAGATGCTGGAACAGGGACACGGGCTTTCGTTTCTTCCGCTGTTTGCCGTGCAGCAGCAGATCCGGGACGGAAAGCTGGCCGTGATTGAGGTAGAGCAGGTAGAAATTTCCATGTACCGGCAGATCTTTTATCACAAAAATAAATTTAAAACCCGGGAAATGGAGGCGTTTATTGCGTTTGCATCGGAAGAACTGTGATAAATTTTGCCCACGGTTTCGATAGAGTATGATATAATGCCTAAGAAAACGCGCGGAAGTGAGGTGAGTAAAATCATGAATTTTCTAAAAAAGCAGTCCCCGGTGCGGATCATCTCCATGGGCTTTGCCCTGGTGATCCTGATCGGCTCTATCCTGTTAAGTCTACCCTGCAGCATTCAGGATGGGGTTACGGTGCGTTACATTGACGCACTTTATATGTCAACGAGTGCGGTTTGTGTGACCGGACTTCTGACCGTGGATGCGGGAGATACATTTACGCCGTTGGGACAGTTCTTTCTTGGACTTTTGATCCAGATCGGCGGACTGGGGGTTACCGCTGTGGGAACCGGTGTGATCCTGGCGATGGGAAAGAAAATCAATTTAAAGGCCAGAAACCTGATCCGGGAGGCTTCGAACCTGGATTCCGGAAAAGGTGTGGTCCGGTTTGTGCGGATGGTGCTGTTTACGACAGTGACCTTTGAGCTGATTGGGGCGGCTCTAAGCTTTCTGGTGTTTTCCAGAAGCTATTCCCCGCTTCATGCAGCAGGGATCAGCCTGTTTCATTCGGTGGCGGCGTTTAACAACTCCGGCTTTGACATTCTGGGAAACATGCAGAACCTGATCCCATATCAGGATGACGTATTTTTAAACCTGGTGACCTGTGCGCTGATCATATTTGGCGGAATCGGCTTTTTGGTGATCCGCGAGGTGATCGACAAGCGGTTCCGCTGGAAAAAGTTTTCCATGCATACCAAGGTGGTCTTAAGTATGAGCCTGTTTTTGACTGTAGCAGGAACGGTGCTTTTGAAGCTGACTGAGGACATCACCTGGATGGGCGCGTTCTTCACGAGTGTTTCTGCAAGAACGGCCGGCTTTTCAACGTTTCCGCTGGGCTCATTTTCGAATGCCGGACTGCTGACGGTGATTGTGCTGATGGTGATCGGTGCATCTCCGGGATCCACGGGAGGCGGAATCAAGACAACCACAGCGTTTGTGCTGTTTCAGGGCATAAAATCCTCAGCAACCAACACATCAGAGAAGGCGTTCCGCTATGCGGTTCCGGCCGATGCGTTCCGCAAGGCAGCAGTCATTACGCTGCTGGCGCTTGGCATTGTGCTGACTGGAACCTATATCCTGGTGATTCTGGAGCCGGGGGTCCCATTTATGGATGCGCTGTTTGAAATCAGCAGTGCGTTTGGAACGGCAGGACTTTCTACCGGAATCTCGCCGGGACTTTGTGACGCGGCAAAAATCTTAACGATCCTGATCATGTTTATCGGAAGACTGGGACCGCTGACGATCGCATCGTTATGGTATTTTACGAAGGGCGAGCGGGTCAGCTATCCGGAAGGAAATATCGCGATCGGATAACCAGAGCGGAATTTGGCGATGTTGGGCAAACGGGTTATTGATTCTGCTGTCCTGATGTTGTGGAATGGAAATATGGAAGGACAGGTGGCACGAAACGGTGCGCCTGTCAGAAGAAAGGGTGCAAGAAGCTATGTTTAAAAAGAAGAGTAATGGGAAAAACACTTATGGCATCATTGGTCTTGGCCGGTTTGGACATGCGCTGGCGCTGGAGCTGGCAGCAGCCGGGGCAGACCTGGTCGTGCTGGACCGCGAAGAAGAAAAGGTGCGGGAGCTGCGGGAGCATACAGAGAATGCGTATGTCGTTCATGCGCTGGACAAAAAGACACTTTCGGAAACCGGGATCCAGAACTGCGATGTGGCAGTAGTGTGTATCGGTGAGCAGCTGGATATTTCCATTCTGACTACGCTGAATCTGGTCAGTCTTGGCGTGCCGACCGTCATTTCCAAGGCAGCCAGTGCGGAGCACGGTGAGATCCTGGAGAAGATTGGAGCTCAGGTGGTGTATCCGGAGCGCGATATGGCAGTGCGTCTGGCGCACCGGCTGGAGGCAGTCCGCATGCTGGACTTCATCCAGTTAAGTGAAAAATTAAACATCTCCAAGATGATCATGCCGGAGCGGATCGTAGGAAAAACCGTTCTGGAGGCGAATCTGCGCGGACGCTTTGGGGTCAACATTATTGCGGTGGAAAGCGAAGGCAGGCTGATCGAGACCATCACGCCGGATTATGCATTCAAGAAGGGCGATATCGCATACATTTCCGGAAGCAAGGATGGACTGAATAAGCTGAGCGACTGGAATGGAAAGGCGTAAATGAGTTGGCGTGAACAGTAATTAAATGGTGGGGCTGATAGCAGATTGACTTTATATACAGGATATGTTAAGGTTGTACTGTAATACATACAAAACAGATCATAACAATTTCATAAACGGGTAACGTGATTGTATATCCTGGAGATGGGTCCAGAGTCTCTACCAACTACCGTAAAGAGTTGACTACATAGTTACATGAACCGGCGAAGCCGGTGCGTCCATGCGGCTGTGTATTGCTTTTGAAGATCGATGAGAGTTCCGCGTGAGCGGAGCTCTTTTTGTGTTTAAAAAACTGCTCCGTGGAGATGTGCACTCGGCGAAGCGGCAAGAGGGAGGAAGAATGCTATGAATGGAAAACGAATATTCGCCCTGAAAGGAAATCTCATTTACACAAAAGAGATCGGCACGATGGAGATTGCCATGCAGCATTATCTGGTCTGCGAAGACGGAAAGGTTGAGGGAATCTACGCAGCTCTCCCGGAAAAATTCCGGGAAATACCAGTAGAGGACTTTGGTGAAAGGCTGATCATCCCCGGTCTTACCGATCTGCATGTCCATGCACCCCAGTACTCCTTTCGGGGAATGAGCATGGATCTGGAACTTTTGGAATGGCTGGAGACGAACACCTTCCCGGAGGAGAGCAAGTACCAGGATCTGGAATATGCAGAGAAATCCTACCGCATTTTTACAGACCATATAAGGCGCAGTGCCACTACAAGAGTCTGCGCATTTGCCACGATCCACAACGAGGCAACCCTGCTTCTGATGGATCAGCTCGAGGAGGCCGGGATTGCAGCTATGGTGGGCAAGGTGAATATGGACCGCAATAGTCCGGATTACCTGCGTGAAGCATCTGCAAAGGAAGCGGCTGAGGCGACAAAGACGTGGCTTCGGGCGGTGGCAGAGCGGCATTACCGCCATGTGCAGCCGATTCTGACTCCCCGTTTTATTCCAAGCTGCAGTGATGAACTGATGGAACTTTTACATGGCATCCAGAAAGAGAGCGGACTTCCGGTGCAGTCTCATTTGTCTGAGAACCAGGAAGAAATTGCCTGGGTACAGAGACTTTGCCCATGGTCAAAGTTTTATGGGGATGCCTACGAACATTTTGGCATGTTTGGCGGAGCGTGCCGCACGATCATGGCGCATTGTGTTTACTCTGGTGAAGAAGAAATTCAGCGGATGAAGGCAAATGGTGTGTTTATTGCACATTGTCCGGAGTCGAATACCAACCTTTCTTCCGGGATCGCGCCGGTACGCCGCTATCTGGAGGAGCAGATTCCGGTGGGACTTGGCAGCGATGTGGCGGGAGGCAGTACGGAAAATATGTTTGTGGCCATGCGCCATGCGATTCAGGAGAGTAAGCTGCGCTGGCGCCTGACCGACCAGACGTTAAAGCCACTGACGCTGGAGGAAGTATTTTATCTGGCGACGAAGGGAGGCGGTTCCTTCTTTGGTCAGGTGGGAAGCTTTGAACCGGGGTATGAATTGGATGCGGTAGTGCTGGACGATGCAAGACTTGAACATCCGCAGCCGCTCAGTATCCGGCAGCGTCTGGAACGGATCGTTTATCTGGGGGATGAACGGGAGGTTTTATCCAAATACGCTGCCGGTCAGCGGATTTTGTAAAAAACACAATCAATACCTGTAAGGGAATTGGATGTATCAGTATTGGAGGAGAGAAGAAATGTATGTTGGTAAGAAGGTAACTCGTGTCGATGCCCGCGACAAGGCAATGGGCAGAACCCGTTATACCGATGACCTGTGCGATAAGAGCGCATACGTCATCCGGATCTTACATTCCACGATCGCGAATGGACGGGTTGTTTCGATCGATACTTCTGAAGCAAAAAAGATTCCGGGAGTAGTAAGGATCTTTACCTGTTTCGATGGAAAGGAAAAGCATTATTTTCCAACAGCGGGGCATCCGTGGTCTACCGACCCGTCCCATCAGGACGTGGCAGACCGGCTGGTTATGACCGAGCGTGTCCGTTTCTACGGGGATGATATTGGCGTTGTGGTGGCAGAGGATGAAGTGGCAGCAGCCCAGGCGCTGCGTGCCATCCGGGTAGAATATGAGGAGTATCCGTTTGTTCTGGATGTGCAGGATGCCATGAAAGAGGGGGCTCCGCAGATTCACGAAAATTTCCCGGGCAATGTCTTAAAGCACACATCCATCCGCAAGGGAAACTACGAGGAGGCGATCAAAGAGCCGGGGCTGATCAAGGTGGAGGGCTGGTACAGTACTCCGACCGTGCAGCACTGCCATATTGAGAACTTTATCTGTACAGCCGAGATGGAAGGTGACCGTATTAAGATGGTCAGCTCTACCCAGATCCCGCACATTGTACGCCGTGTGGTAGGGCAGGCACTCGGAATCGACTGGGGGCGTATCCAGATCATCAAACCGTACATCGGCGGAGGCTTCGGAAACAAGCAGGATGTTCTGTATGAACCGCTTTGTGCCTGGGTCTGCATGCAGATCGGCGGTCATCTGGTAAAGCTGGATGTCCCACGGGAAGAAACCTTTGTTTCCAACCGTGTGCGCCATGCCATCCGCAGCCACATCGTGTCCTGGGTACGCCCGGACGGCACATTTGCGGCAAGAAAGCTGGAGGCATTTTCCGATCAGGGTGCCTATGCGTCCCACGGACACAGCATCTGCGCAAAGGGTGTGGGGGCATTCCCGCAGCTTTATCCGTGCGACAATATTGAAGCAGACGGCTACACGGTATTTACCAACAAACCGGCGGCCGGAGCCATGCGTGGATACGGCATTCCACAGGCGATGTGGGCAGTTGAGTGCCATACCGATGAGGTGGCGAAAAAAGTTGGCATGAATCCGGTCGCGTTCCGCAGAAAGAACCTGATGCCGGTTGGATTCAAAGATGAATTTTCCAAAAATGAGCTGTATACCGATACCTTTAACCAGTGCATGGATAAGGGCATGAAGGAAATGGATTACGAGCGCAAATACAAAGAATACCAGAACCAGACCGGCGATATCCGCCGTGGGATCGGAATGTCGGTATTCTGGTATAACACGGCAGTATGGCCGATCTCCTTAGAGACCTCTTCCTGCCGTATGGTATTGAACCAGGATGGTTCCTTACAGGTTCAGCTGGGAGAGACCGAGATCGGTCAGGGCGCGGATACCGCCTATACCCAGATGGCAGCCGATGTGGTTGGCGTCCGTCTGGACCAGGTGCATGTAGTTTCCTGTCAGGATACCGATGTGACCCCGTTTGGCACCGGCGCTTACGCGTCCCGTCAGACTTACACAGCCGGGTTCTCCATCCGTCAGACCGGGCTTTTGCTGAAAGAACGGCTTCTGAACTATGCCCAGGAACTGACCCGCATGCCTCCGTATAATTTAGACATTGTGGAGGGCAATATCATCCGTGTGACGGATGGACGTGTGCTGATGAGCGTAGGGGAGCTGGCAACTGAGGCGCTCTACAGCGTGACACACAGCCAGCATATCACGGCAGAGAGTACCGCGCAGATCAAGTCCAATGCCTATTCCTTTGGCTGCTGCTTTGCAGAGGTTGAGGTGGACATCCCGATGTGCAAGGTAAAACTGCTTGACATTGTAAACGTCCATGATGTGGGAACGCTGATCAACCCGGCTCTTGCAGAGGCACAGGTACATGGCGGCATGAGCATGGGCATTGGCTTTGGCATGTCGGAAAAACTGATGTTTGACCCGAAGACCGGCCGTGCCCTGAACAACAATCTGTTAGACTATAAGCTGTCTACGTTCATGGATCATCCAAGACTTCGTGCTTATTTTGTGGAGAATCCGGAGCCGACCAGTGCATTCGGAACCAAGTCTTTGGGTGAGCCGCCGACCTGCCCGGTTGCTCCGGCCATCCGCAATGCGGTATATCAGGCAACCGGAGTGGCCGTCAATGACGCACCGGTTAACCCACATATTTTATTCAAACGTTTTAAAGAAGAAGGATTGTTTTAACGGGGAGGTTACAGTATGTATGATTTAAAGGCGCTTTACGAAGCGGAGAGTGTAGAGCACGCAGTAGCGCTCCTGGTGGAACATCCGGAAGCGCAGATCATTGCCGGAGGCAGTGATGTGCTGGTGCAGATGCGTGAAGGAAAACGCGCAGGAAAGGAACTGGTCAGCATTTACAGAATCGATGCCATGCGTGGCGTATCCTTTGAGGAGGATGGTGCCATCCGCATTGGTTCCCTTACCAGCTTTTCCCATATTACGAAGGATCCGATCATTCAGAAATATATCAATGTACTCGGCGAGGCCGTAGACATGGTGGGCGGACCGCAGATCCGCAACATCGGTACCATCGGAGGAAATACCTGCAACGGCGTGACCTCGGCAGATTCTGCCTCAACGCTTCATGCATGGGATGCCATTGTGGAGATCACCGGACCGGATGGGGTACGCCGGATCCCAATCCACGATTTTTACATCAGAGCCGGAGTGGTAGATTTAAGACCGGGCGAGCTGCAGACCGCGATCATCATTCCGAAGGAAGCCTATGAGGGATATTTCGGACATTACATCAAATATGCCATGCGCAATGCCATGGATATCGCAACCACAGGATGTTCGGTCAATGTAAAACTTTCTGAAGATAAGAAAACGATTCTGGATGCCCGGATCGCCTATGGCGTGGCGGGACCTGTGCCGATGCGTGCACCTTCTGCAGAGGCACTGATCCGCGGAAAACAGATCAGCAAAGCGGTCATCAAGGAATTTGCCCAGGCGGTTCTTCTGGACATCAATCCGCGCGACAGCTGGCGTGCAGCAAAGGATTTTCGTGAACACATTGCAGCGGTACTTGCACAGCGTGCTCTGTGCGAGTCTATCCGTCTGGCTGGAGGTGAGGGAAATGAGTAAACAGTATAAGCTTCTTTCCTGCACGATCAATGGAAAGAAAGTAGAGCAGATGATCGATGTCCGCGCATCCTTAACCGATGTGCTCAGAAATGATTTTCGTCTGACCAGCGTCAAAAAAGGCTGTGAGGTGGGCGAGTGCGGAGCCTGCAATGTCCTGATCGATGGAGAGTGTTTTAATTCCTGCATTTACCTGGCTGTGTGGGCAGAGGGAAAAGAAATCCTGACGTTAGAAGGCCTGGCAGGCCCGAATGGGGAACTGTCTGACATCCAGCAGGCTTTTATCGATGAATCAGCGATCCAGTGTGGTTTTTGTACACCGGGATTTATTATGAGTGCAACGGAGATCTTGCAGTCTGGAAAAGAGTATTCCGATGATGAAATCCGAAAGCTTATGTCCGGACACCTTTGCCGGTGCACGGGATATGAGAATATCTTCCGGGCCGTGAAGAAGACGATGCTGCGAAGATTAGGAAAGAATGCGGAAGCAGATGCAGTGTAG
>OGWS01001760.1_pt1 | contig 15654 bp, 12 predicted proteins | sample 1576111 | NCBI WGS metagenome assembly OGWS01 (sample SAMEA3541534, study PRJEB24748) | human gut metagenome | biome: human gut; feature: human-associated habitat; material: faeces | place: China | collected 2012
CCATCGCCAAAGGCGATTTAAAATGGCGAGATGCGTTGCTGGTCGCACATCGTGTAAACAGTAACATGATTTTCTCCACCTGCTAGACATTTTTCAATCTTTCGTCTATTATTAGACATATCCAGTGTTGATTAATGGTTGTAAATTAGTTTCTACATTAATATAATACTTTTTGACATGAAAATCAACATTGTATCTATTACTAGAAATATTTTTAAGAAAAGGAGTTTTATCCATGAGAAACGCATTTCGGATTTTTCGCCGCGATATGAAACGCCTGCTCCGTAATCCGGCAGCAATACTTGTTTTGATCGGAGTATCTATTCTCCCCTCACTTTACGCATGGTTTAATATTGCAGCAAATATCGATCCTTATGCCAATACTTCCGGCATCAAGGTAGCAGTAGCAAATCTTGACACCGATGCCACACATGATGATCTGACGATCAATGCCGGCAGCCAGATTATTGACCAGCTAAAGGAAAACGACCAGTTAGGATGGACATTTGTTTCCAAAGATGCTGCTATTGAAGGAGTCAAATCCGGTGAATATTATGCAGCAATCGTTATTCCGCAAGATTTTAGCGAATCCCTGCTAAGTGTCCTGTCCGGAAAGATTGAAACTCCGGAACTTGAATACTATATCAATGAAAAACTCAATGCAATTGCGCCAAAGATCACCAGCTCAGGTGCAAGCACGATCCAAACACAGGTTAATAACACCTTTTCCTCTGTTGCGTCTGAGACAATTGCCGAGATTTTAAAGGATTCTGTATTCAACATTTCCGACTCTGTTGATTCAACAAATGCAGAGATTAATGATCTGCTTACAAAAGCAAATAATAATATCAAAGAATACGAACAGCTTCTAGAAAAATTCAGTAAAGACTCATCCAATACCTCAAAGCTGATAGAGAATGCAAAAGAAGCATCTACATCTTTAGGAGATGTAGCAACATCCGGAGCAAATGCATTGTCCAGTGCTGACTCTGTCATGAATACAACACGTTCTTCTGCCGGAGATTTTTCTTCCGCACTTTCTAAGTCCCTCTCTGACGGAGAACTTTTACTTGGTCAGGCAAGCAGCTCAGCATCCACAGGACTGACAGAACTTGCTACCGCAGCCGGAAAGATCAACACTTCTGTCAGTGATGCGCTTGGTTATGCAAACTCAGTCAATGAACTGAATGCAGATATTCTTAAAAAAATGCAGGAACTTGCCAATAAGTTTCCGGGAACGATCGGAGATCAGATCAATGCACAGATTTCTGCCCTGCAAACTCAGAACCAGTCAAATCAGGAATTGATCAATAGTCTTCAGACTGGAAATAATGGAATCAAAGATGCGATTGATACAACAACTGCAACACAGGAACAGCTTACTTCTCTGACAAAAGAAAGTATCAATAACCTGCACACTTTCCGTTCTACATTTGACCAGAATATTCTTCCACTGCTCGGTCAGACACTGGATACATTTTCCACACTGACCGGCCAGGTAGAAGGAATGCTAAACGGAGTACCGGCTACTTCTAAGCAGATCAATGATATGCTCGACCAGTTAGAGAGTGGATTGTCAAATACAACTGCTCTCCTTGACAGTACGAAGGAATCTTTAAGTGCCGTAAGCGACAAACTAAATACAATTCAGACGGATCTGAATGCACTGACAGGCTCTGCTACATACCAAAAACTGCTCTCTCTTGAAGGCATTGATGCAGAATCTATCTCATCATTTATGTCCTCTCCTGTGGAGATTAAAACGGAGACTTATTATGCCGTAGATAATTACGGTTCTTCTATGACACCGTTCTACTCTAATCTTGCAATCTGGGTCGGCGGTATCGTACTGATCGCAATCTTTAAGATGGAAGTGGACAAAGACGAATCCATGCGCGGTTACGGACAGACAACATTATACTTTGGACGCTGGCTCTTATACATAGCCGTTGGTCTTGTTCAGGGATTTATCGTCTGCCTTGGTGATACACTCCTTCCGGGAGTCCAATGCAATCATCCGGCACAATTCATCCTGACAGGAATGGTTTGCTCTTTCGTCTATGTAAATATTATTTATGCACTGTCACTTACATTTAAGCATATTGGTAAAGCGCTCTGTGTTATTCTCGTAATCCTGCAGATTCCTGGTTCTTCCGGAACCTACCCGATTGAGATGACACCAGCCTTTTTCCAGAAACTGCATCCACTCCTTCCATTTACATATGGTGTGAATGCTATGCGTGAAGCAATTGCCGGTTTCTACGGTTCTAACTTCCGCAACGATCTTCTGATCCTGCTCCTGTGCTACGTGCCGATCTCTCTGCTTATTGGACTTGGACTGCGCCCGGCTCTTTCCGGACTGAACCATCTGTTCGACAAGAAACTGGCAGAGACAGAATTTATGATGTGCGAACCTCACGAAGCAGAACTTAGCAGAAGTGCACAGCTCTCCATGCTCTTACAGGCATCTCTTTCCATCGAAGACCTTCGCCTTGTAACAGCTGAACGGGCACAGAAATTTGAAAACAATTACCGTAAGATGATTCGTATCGGCTTCCTTGCCATTGCGATCATCCCTCTGATCTTCCTGATCCTGATGTTCAGTCTCGAATCAAAGATTGTATTCCTGACTTTATGGATCATTTCCATCATTGCGATCTCAGTATGGTTGATCGTTGTAGAATACATTCATACAAAATTAGAAGAACAGAAAGAGCTTGCCGGTATGTCTTACGAAGAAATGCTTGAAAACTTCCGTGGAAAGGAGGCGGAATAATTTGAAAAATATTTTTTTAATCCTAAAAAATGATCTGATGAAGATCCAGAAAAATGTCATCGCAATGATCGTTATTATGGGAATCACTGTAATTCCGACTCTTTATGCATGGTTTAACATTTCCGCAAGCTGGGATCCTTACGGAAATACAGGTGCGCTGAAACTTGCAGTTGCAAGTGATGACAAAGGGTATGAAAGTGATCTTATTGCTGTAAAGATTAACATGGGAGATCAGATCCTCTCTTCTCTGCATAAAAATTCTCAGTTCAACTGGGTTTTTACTGATTCAAAAGATGCTCAAAAAGGTGTAAAATCCGGAGAATATTATGCTGCGATCGTAATCCCTGAAGACTTTAGCCAGAAAATGATGAGTGTCTTCTCTTCTGAAGCTGAACATCCGGATCTGACTTATTATGAAAATGAAAAAGAAAATGCGATTGCTCCAATCATTACCGGAAAAGGCGCAACAGCTGTCCAGAAACAGATTAATCAGACATTCATTGAGACAATTGCCCAGACCGCACTTGATGCATTTCAGACGGTAGATTCAATCGCAAAAAAGACAGGTGATGATTCCCTGATCAACAATATGAGTAGTAATTTGAATCAGATGGGATCTGATCTTGGAACTGTTGCTACAACTGTTCAGTCCTTCTCAGACATGACAAACTCTGCAGTTACAATGCTGAACACAACAACAGAATTTCTTCAGGAAACCGGTTCCGGCACAAAAACCAGCCTCAATTCCTTAAAGAATTCTGATTCCGGCATCGATTCATTAACAACTGCCCTATCCGGAACTACGAGCACGATTTCTGACGCATTAGCACAGAATGCAAGCTTCTACACCGCTGTCTCTGATACTATTGACAAGGCTTTAGGTTCCTACAACTCAGATGCACAGGCGGCAGCAAATGCATTGTCTTCCGTAAGTAGCCGCGTACAGAATGTCATTGACGGGTATAATCAGCTTTCTGCTGCATTATCTGCTATTGCAGACGCCTCCTCAGATTATCCTGAGATTCAAAATGCGGTCAATGGAATCAATCAGCAGATTCAGCTAGCAATTGAACGACAGACTGCACTCCGTGATAAAATTAACGGTGCTGCAACTTCAATTACTACAGCAACTGCAAATGCCACTACATTAAAGAGTGAACTTGATAGTCTGATCAGCGAAGCAACCTCTTCTGTCAAAGCAGTCGAGACAACTTACGAACAAAATGTAAAAGGAAATCTTGATAATCTTTCCAATTCATTGAGTTCTACAACAGGTTCTGTCTCCTCTATGCTTGGAAGCCTTGACAGTAGCATTGAAAATATTGCTAACGTTACCGGTTCTGCTTCAAGTGGACTTACAGGACTTCAGACAGCACTTACTAATTCTGCTGCTCTGTTAAAAGAATCTTCTGAAAAGCTGACAGCTGTAGCTACAAAAATTTCCACCGATGATTCAGAAGGTATGGCTGCCGTAACAAACCTGTTATCCGAAGACTCCGAAACGATTTCATCTTTCCTCTCCTCTCCGGTCAAACTGGATGAGAAAAAGATTTATCCAATTGAAAATTACGGGTCTGCAATGACTCCATTCTACTCCACTCTTGCGATCTGGGTAGGTGCTGTTGTTATGGCTGCCATGCTAAAAGTCACTGTAGCTGATTCTACAAAGAAGAAACTATTCCATCCGAAAGAATATCAGCTCTATATCGGACGTATCCTACTTCTGATCATTATCGGTTTCATGCAAAGTGCACTCATCTGTCTTGGAGATCTTTTCTTCCTTGGTATTCAGTGTAAGCATCCGGTAATGTTTGTACTAACCGGTATGTTCACAAGCTTTGTCTATGTGAATCTGATCTATGCACTGACTGTCTCCTTTGGAGATATCGGTAAAGCAATTGCCGTTGTCCTGATGGTAATGCAGGTTGCAGGAAGTGGTGGAACATTCCCGATCCAGTGTGCACCGAAGTTTTTCCAGGTTGTTTATCCACTTCTGCCGTTCACACACAGCATGAATGCGATGCGTGAATGTATTGCAGGATTCTACGGAACAACCTATGCAGCAGAAATTGGAAAACTGGCAATCTACCTCGTTCCTTCACTGTTGCTTGGACTACTTCTTAGAAAACCGATCATCAAGATGAATGAGGCATTTATGGAGAAATTGGAAAGTACGCATCTGATTTAAGATATAAAAAATAAAAACTCAAATAAATAAGGACGCAAGGAAGTGCGAAGCTTGTTACAGACATCAGCTCTCTCTACCTTGCGTCCTTTATTCTAGTCAGAAGTTTCAGTAAAAACTTCTTAAAAATATATCGTTCTCCTTAAATATCGAAGTATGGTTTTCTGTAAATATACTGACCGTCACCGCGATTTCCTTTGAATTCGTTGTTTTCGGCAATAATATTTCCTCTCTGTATTACAAGATCGATCTTTCCATTCAATGGTGTTCCTTCGTAGGAAGTGTAATCAACTGCTCCGTGCATCATCTCATGTGTCAGAGTCTGTTTTGCATCAGCATCAATAATCACAAGGTCTCCATCTGCTCCCGGTTCAATAATTCCCTTCTTAGGATACATTCCGTACACCTTTGCCGGGTTTGTGCAGGCAACTTCTACCAGCTTGTTGATGCTGATTTTGTTTTTCATTACACCTTCTGAGAAAAGAAGAATCATTCTTTCTTCAACTCCCGGAGCTCCATTCGGACATTTCCTGAAATCATCCTTGCCGTCCTGTTTCTCTTTTGCATAATTGAATGGACAATGATCTGTCGCAACGATCTGAATCTCTCCTGCCTCTAATCCTTTCCACAGCGCATCAAGATCCTGCTGTGTACGAAGCGGTGGAGACATAATATATTTCAATCCATCCGGATCTTTATATCTGTCTTCTGTAAGTGTCAGATACTGTGTACATGTCTCAACAAAAATGTTTTTTTGCCCGTTTCTTCTTGCTTCTTCAACTGCTTCAAGACTTTCCTTACAAGAAAGATGTACAATATACACCGGTGCATCACCTGCAAGCTTCGCAAGATAAAGGACTCTTCTTACAGCCTCTGCTTCTGCAAGATTTGGCCTGCTCTTTGCATGATAGATCGGCGCAGTCTTTCCGGCATCACCATATTCTTTCTTCAGATGCTCTACCACATAATGATTCTCGCAATGGAATGCTGTGATTCCATGCAGTTCTTTCATCTTCTTAAGAACTTCTAAAATACCATCATCATCAATCTTATAGCCATAAGTCATATAAACCTTTGTGCTTTGGACTCCGTCATCCATCATTGTCTCAAGTTCATTTAAAATAGACTCGTCTACATGCTGGACTACTCCATGGAATCCATAATCGATAACAGCTTTATCGTCTGCCAGTCCATGATATACATCCAGTTGATGATGTAGTGGGCATCCTGCCGGTCCGAATCCCATATGGTCTACGATTGTTGTAGTTCCGCCGCATGCGGCTGCAACAGTACCTGTATAAAAATCATCTACTGCTCTCGCGATTCCGACATCAATATCCATATGCGTATGAACATCAATACCTCCCGGGAGAACATATTTTCCTTTCGCATCGATCACCTTATCTGCATCCCCAAATTTTGCTTCCAGGTTTTTTCCGATACATTCGATCACACCATCCTCAATCAGGACATCTGCTTCATAAGTGTCCTCCGGTGATACGATCATTCCATTTTTTACAAGTGTTTTCATGATACTTCCTTCCACTCCTCTCTTAGTTTCAGTTATACTTCTACCGCAGTCTATGCTTTCCATAGCTACGGTGATTTTTGTGCCTGATGAGTGCTGTTTCCAATCTCTGTCTTATGCTCAAGCAGATAGGATACCAGATATAATCCTGAGATAGATCCCGGCAACACTCCAAGCATTCCACATACATTATAAATCAAATCGTACGCACTTGCCAGTGCATTCCACGGTTGAACAAATAAAGAGATCATTAACTTCTTTCGCAAAGTCATTTTATCTTTCTCCCTCCATACTTTTCTCCATGTCATTCCACTTGTGTTATCATCTTTGCAACATATTCCATTTTTTCACAATCAACAAATGAATAATTCATAACATAAATATCTTCATACTTTTTCTTCTTCTCACTTGAATGATAATAGGATGACAATGCAGCCAGCTTAATTCCTTTGCTCTTCATTTTATCCAGAAATTCTTCTTCACTCAGGTTTGTATCTACTTTCATTAAAAAATGTACTCCTGCATCTTCTTCCAGAATCTTGATTTTAGTTTTCAATGCTCCCTGTAAAAATGCTTCCAGGATCCGATCTCTTTTCTGCTGATAATAATTACGCAGCCGGTTAATATGTTTCTCAAATGATCCTGAATTCATAAACTGCGCTAACGTATATTGTTCAAAATTTGATACCGTACAGGAATAAAAAGAAAGTTCTCTGTAAAATCGTTCTGCCAATTCATCCGGTAGCACCATATAACTGATTCGCACTGTTGAACACAAAGTCTTGGAAAATGTATTCATATAAATCACTTTTCCCGATACATCAATGCTCTGAAGCGATGGAATTGGCTTACCGTTCAATCTAAGTTCACTGTCATATTCATCTTCTATAATATATCTATCTTTCGTTTTTGTCACCCAGCCAAGTAACTCATAACGTTTACTGATTGGCATTACGATTCCCGTTGGATAATGATGTGACGGAGAACAATGTATCACATTGATTTCTTTTTCTTCCAGTTCTTCTACCTTCGGTCCGTCCTCTTCTATTTCTATATACTCATAACAAGCTCCCATACTGCGATAAATTTTTGCAATTTTATGATATCCCGGATTTTCAACTGAATATTTCAATTCCTTTCCCAAAAGCTGAATCAAAAGACTGGACAAATATTCTGTTCCAGCACCAATAATGATCTGTTCCGGCCGCACCGTCATGTTTCGGAATGCTTTCAGATAATCCGCAATGCTTTGTCTTAATTCCATTACTCCGCCACACGGTGGATTAAGCATCAATTCAGTCTGATAGTCATTCATTACTGCCCGCATCGTCTTTGTCCAAATAGAAAATGGAAATGCACTCTGTTCCGTCTGATTACTCGTAAAATCTGCGATATAAGCATTCTTTCCTCCGGTAAGGTTTAACTTATTGCTGTAAATCCTATTTTCTGATAAACCACTCTCGCTTTTCATTCTGTCATCCCGCAGGTCTGCTACATAAAATCCACTCTTTGGAACGGAATAAATATATCCCTCTGCTGCAAGCTGACCATAGGCATTCTCGACAGTGATCACACTTATGGCCAGATTTTTTGCAAGTGCACGCTTTGATGGAAGTTTTTCTCCACTCTTAATTTCCCCTTGAATAATGTCATTCTTGATACATTTATACAAATATTCATAGAGCGTATCTGACCCTATATTTTCAAAATTATATGTCAACATATTTACTTTTTCTCCATTCTGACCTTTTTGAATATATCAAAACTGAGTATTTTTATATAGTCACTTTGTCATTATACTATTACCTATCGAATTAGTAAAGAAAAGGAGATTTAAAAATGAGTACAAATAATGAACGTTATGAATTGAATAAAAATCTGGCACAGATGTTAAAAGGTGGAGTAATCATGGATGTTACAACTCCGGAACAGGCAAAGATCGCAGAAGCTGCCGGTGCATGTGCTGTTATGGCGCTGGAAAGAATTCCTGCTGACATCCGCGCTGCTGGTGGAGTTTCCCGTATGAGTGACCCGAAGATGATCAAAGGAATCCAGGAAGCTGTTTCAATCCCTGTTATGGCCAAATGCAGAATCGGACATTTTGCAGAAGCTCAGGTACTTCAGGCAATTGAAATCGACTATATTGATGAAAGCGAAGTCCTTTCACCTGCAGATGATGTCTACCATATTAACAAAAGAGAGTTTGATGTTCCATTTGTCTGCGGTGCAAAAGATCTTGGCGAAGCACTCAGACGTATCAATGAAGGAGCTTCTATGATCCGTACAAAAGGTGAACCGGGAACCGGTGATATTGTTCAGGCAGTTCGCCATATGCGCAAAATGAACAGTGAAATTTCCAAACTTGTAAGTATGCGTGAAGATGAACTTTTCGAGGCAGCCAAACAGTTGCAGGTTCCTTATGATCTTGTCCTTTATGTACATGAAAACGGAAAACTTCCTGTTGTAAACTTTGCTGCCGGCGGTGTTGCAACTCCTGCTGATGCTGCTCTTATGATGCAGTTAGGCGCAGAGGGGGTCTTTGTCGGTTCCGGTATCTTCAAATCCGGAAATCCGGCGAAACGTGCTGCTGCTATCGTACAGGCCGTTACAAACTATACAGATGCAAAACTGATTGCTGAACTTTCATCTGACCTTGGTGAAGCTATGGTCGGCATCAACGAACAGGAAATTGAACTTCTCATGGCAGAAAGAGGAATATAAAATGACAATCGCAGTACTTGCCCTTCAAGGAGCATTCATAGAACACGAACAAATGCTTCAAAAGCTTGAAGTTCATACCATTGAACTCCGACAGGCTTCTGATCTGCAAAAAGATTTTGATGGGATTATCCTTCCCGGCGGTGAAAGCACCGTTCAGGGAAAACTCTTACACGATCTTAACATGTTCGAACCTTTAAAAGAGAAGATTGAATCTGGTATTCCCGTTCTGGCTACTTGTGCCGGAATGATTCTCCTGGCTTCTGACATTGCTGAACAAGACGAAACCTATTTTGAAACCATTCCTATGACAGTCAAACGAAACGCCTACGGTCGCCAGCTTGGAAGCTTCCATACAAATGCTGAAGCAGCCGGTATCGGTGAAATTCCTATGACTTTCATCCGTGCCCCTTTTGTAGAATCCGTTCATGCTGACGCTTCCGGAAACACACCTGAGATCCTCAGTATTGTAGAGGATCGTATTGTCGGAGTGAAATATAAGAATCAGATGGCATTTGCATTCCATCCAGAATTAGATCAAGATACAAGAATACACGAAGCATTTCTAAGGATGATCAAATAGTTATCTTGGAAGATTTGACAAAGTAAACTTGAAATAGAATAAACTTAATAAAAGAAACCGACAGGGACTGTCCAGTCCAACAGCCCCATTCCAACTGGTTTTTCATTTCAATTCTGCCAGCACCTGATCATATTCCTTGTCCAGATGATATGCCAACATACAAATTGCAATTAATCCCCATGCCAATATCACTCCGTAAATATACAAATTTTTAATCATTGCGACAGCTTCCACTGTCTCTGTAACACTTCCGGTAAATCCGGATAACTGCATTAACTGGCCGATTGCCCAGCCTGCCACACCCCCACCAAATTTTTGTCCGACAGTAAAGGTGGAAAATATCAGCGCATGTACACGAATGCCAGTTTTCCAATGTCCATAATTAATTACATCTGCCAGCATGGTAAAAGTGAGTCCGTTAATCGGAGCCTCTCCGAGTCCTCGAATAATGGAAGCAGCTAAAACCAACTTCATATTTTCCGGATTAATCATTAGAATAATCTGCGCAGCAATACATATGATGGCTCCTCCCAAGACCAGATTACGCTTTCCAAACTTCTTAATCAGTGGCACCATACAGATGATTCCAAGAATCCACGGAATTTTTTCACACGTCTGCATAACCCCCATAATTTCTGCATTTCCAAGCACATACTGCGCATAATAAGTAGATACTGTTCCATTGACATTCTGATACAGAGCAAGTGCCATTACCATCAAGAACATAATGATAAAATATTTATTCTGTGCAGCAGCTTTCAGACGAACTCGAAATGGAAGATTTTCTGCTTCTGCTGCCGCTTCCGTATGAAAACGTTCCTTTGTTCCTAAAAAGGTCCACATTAGCATTCCAAACGCAATAATTCCATATACCGCCGTTACTATAATCCATGCCCTCTGATCTCCACCAAGAAAGTTAATCAGTGGCAGTGATAAGGCGGTTACAATCATATTGCTGACAGGCGACATAGACATTCTGAAAATATTTAATTTAGCCAGATCCTCTTCATCATTTGTCATCAACGGCGCCATTGCCGAATATGGAAGATTTAATGCCGTGTAGACAACTGTCGTACACAAATTATAAGTAACAAAGATATAGATTGCCTGTACCATTTTGCCCGCATGCGATGGGACTGCAAATAGTGCCGTAGCTGAAATCGCATACGGCGCGGCCATCCACAGAATCCACGCTCTTGCTTTTCCATGTCTGGAATTAATCTTATCCATCAATTGGGCAATCAAAAGATCTGAGACACCGTCAAACACTCTAGATACCAGCAGGATCGTACCTACTACTCCTGCTGATACTCCGATTACATTTGTATAAAAATATACGATAAGACCAGATGTAAGTGCATATACTACATTACATGCAACATCTCCCATACCATAAGCTATTTTTTCTGATATGCTTGTCTTCATATACATTCCCCACTTATTTTGCATTCCGCTTATTTAAATCCTCAATAATCTGCGGATACATTTTATCAAGTTTGTAAAATCTTAACAATATAATATTCAGTACTCCAACAACAAACGGAACCGCAATAAACAGCAGTTTAATTGCAAGTACTGCGGATCCTGCCTGTGTATCTGCAAATGACAGTGTTCCATCATATTTGCTGAAATTGAGTACCCATCCAATGACCGCCGTAACAATACCTGCTGCGATTGTTCCTACAAATCCCTGCATACTAAATGTCAGACCTTCAACACGAATTTTCGTTTTCCATTCCCCATATTCAACTGCATCACTTACCATCGCAGAAGACACTGCAAGCAAGAAGCAATATCCTATTCCCCTCATAGCAGCTGTAATAATCAGTACCGTTGTATTTTCTGTAAATGGTAACAATATCACATAGCTGACACAGATAATAATCCAGCCAAACATCGTAGTCTTTCCTTTTCCATACTTCTTCACAACCAGATGTACAAAGAAAAAGGTTACAATTGCAGGAACTATATAAGCCGTATTCAATACACTAATCATACTGCTATTATGAAGAACCGCTTTACTATAATATGTATTTACCGTACTAATAGCTTGGAAGAATATATTAATACAAATAGATATCGCCATAAGCATATGCCAGTATTTATTTTTCAGCACTGCTTTTACTCCGTCAATAACACGAATCTTTTCTGTCTTCTCTTCTTCATTTTCATGAATTCTCTCTTTACACCCTGCAAAACATAAAAAGAACAGAATTGCTGCAATAACTCCAAATATTCCATATACGATACTCCACGCTTTCTTTTCCCCCACATACTCTGTCATAAAGTTTATCAATGGGAGTGTTCCTGCTGTAACAAGGAGACTTGCAATCTGTGCAAACAACTGACGAAAGATATTTAACAATGTTCTCTGATACTGGTCTTTGGTCATCATTGTAGCCATAGATCCATATGGAATATTAATCAGAGAATAAACACTCATCATCGCATTATATGCAATAAATACATAGATAATCTGATACAGCTTTGCTACATCCGGAACTGCAAAAATTGCAAATGTTACGATTCCAAATGGAACTGCAAACCATAAAAGCCAAGGCCTTGCCTTTCCATATTTAGAATGTGTATTGTCAATCAACCATCCTGTAAGTAACGCAACAACTGCGTTGATCACCCTGGCAATGAGAAAAATGGCTCCAATCGTTGCCGCATTGATATTTACCACGTCTGTATAATAGAACATCAGGAATGTTCCCGTAGATGCCCAGATAATATTGCTTGCCGCATCACCGCAGCCATAAGCCATCTTTTCTTTTAGGGCAAGTTTCTTTCCTATTGTATCCATCACTTCATTCCTCCTATCCGACATTCATCACATTCTTTTCATCTGATACAACACACAACCATGACTATCTACTTCTTCTGCTGCTTCAGTTGCTTTTTTGCCGGACCAGATTTCTTTTGCATCCTCTTTGATATATATTTCTGCTAATTTATCAGGAATTTCTTTCTTTTTATCCGATACATTAAATATTGCAATATATGTATTCTCTTCGTTTTCTCCTGACCAGACAATCCATTCATCGTCTCTGTACTCTTGTCTCTGTCCATCCAGTGTACGATGCATCTCGTTTACCTCTGTATTTGTTAACAATGAGAGCGTCCACTCATCCAAATCAGCTAGTTCTCCGCCATACATCAATGGTGACTGAAAGATAGACCACAATGTGATCATTGTCTTTTGTTCTGGCTTTGTAAAGCAGGTCATACGGTCTGCCTTTCCACGTTCACCTGAACGGATTCCAATATGCCCCAATGGAAGCATGTCACAATCAGGCCAGTTTCCTTTACGAATAAATGGTGACCAATAATTACAGCGGTCAAACATATCATACAGCAATTCCCACTCATCCCAAAAATCATCTGTCAATCTCCACATATTTGCAGTTTTTTGAAGAAAACTTCCATCCTGCAGTCTTGCCGGTCCCGGCGAAAGGGAAAGTACAATGTCCCGTCCCGTTTTGTCGATAGCCTTTCGAATCCCTTCAATTTCCTTTCTATGTGAATCTCTGTAAATCGTTGAATATGCGATATCATCAACTTTAATGAAATCAACTCCCCAAGAAGCATACAATTCCATAAGCGAATCATAATATAACTGTCCTTCTGGAATTGACATATCCACCCCATACATATCTGAATTCCATGGACAGATACTGTTTATTGCAATCTGATCTGCTGTCTTATCCGTTCCTTTGATATGCATTCTTCCATGAACAGCCTGTCTTGGTATTCCCCTTAAAATGTGAATACCGAATTTCAACCCTAATTGGTGTACATATTCAGCAAGTGGTGCAAACCCAACTCCATCTGCTGAACTTGGAAAACGATTTTCAGCCGGAAGCACACGACTATATTCATCTATCTTCAAATCCGCAAACTTGCGATATGCTGCTGACTCAGCTCCTGGCTCGTACCACTGAATATCTACAACCACATAGTTCCATCCATATTTCTTAAGCTTTTCAGCCATAATATCTGCATTTCTTTTTACTTCTTCTTCTGTAACAGACGCTCCATATACATCCCAGCTGTTCCATCCTTTTGGTGGTGTTTTTGCAAATTCTAACATATCTCTTTCCTTACCTTTCCATTTTATTTTAGGGTGCACAAAATACAGGTCACCTTTTACAAACTGACTTCTTTCTTCTAATAACTATAGCTTTTTACTTTTCTGTGAATTTGAATCGATTCGTTTCCTGTCTGAATTTTTAGATTATTTTTTTCTTTTCTTTCTCTTGTCTACATTGATATCATATACTATAATCTTATTACCATGTTAGTCACTTTTGTTGGATAACTTATAAATTTTGTTGGAAATTGTAGTTTAATAAAACCAAAAATTTTGTATCTATCGAATATAAATATACAAATTACCGAAAGGAGATCCTATGGAATTAGAAAAATTAAATCTGTACAGAGACACCAGCTGGAATGATATAAAACTTCGTTTCTGCGGTCATTCAGAATGTCTGCCGCTTCATTCCTACGGACCTGGAACAAGACCCTATTATCTCATGCATTTTGTTCTTTCCGGGAAGGGACGTCTTGTTGTTAATAAAACAGAATATCTTATTGAAGAAAAACAGATTTTTTTGATTGAACCGGATCAGATGGTCTTCTATCAGGCCGATAAGGAGAATCCATGGACTTATTCGTGGGTTGGCTTCAATGGCGAACTCGCTCCATACTTCATGCATCGTCTTGGATTCGGTTATCCGTCCCTCACAAAAGGACTTTCTACAGAAGTCTTTGAGGAAATCAAGGATCTCCTTGAGATTCTGATTTCCATAAAAAATGATAGTACAAAAAATGATCTGTATACCAATGGCATTCTTCTCCTTCTTCTTTCAAAAGTTGGTACTTTTATCGAGAACTCCAAAGAGCTTCCCGAAAGAAAAAGTCGTCAGAATTCAGAAAGTCATGTACAGCGAGCAATTTCTATTGTAGAAGATTTCTACGGACGAGACCTGACAGTTCAGTATATTGCAGACAAACTGAATCTGAATCGAACCTATCTCTCAGAAATCTTTTCAAAGCAGATGGGTGTTCCATTGAAAAAATATATACTGGATTTTCGCATCACCCAGAGTGAAGAATTTCTTTTTACTTCTGACTGGTCCGTGGACTATATCAGTCAGATCTGTGGATTCAGTTCGCCTTCTTATTTTTCAAAAATATTTAAAGAATACCACGGAATTTCTCCTACAGAATATAGAAAAAACCGTCACAAACGCGAACGCCAAATTGTTCTGGTAAAATAAGGGGCTGTCGCACTAAGTGAACTGCTCCCCGTCAAGTAGACAATTGAAAAAATATAAATTTTTCCTACCAGCAGAAATTTATCTGCTGGCAGTTTTTATGCAGCTTGCAAGTAAATTTCATGTTTTTCCATTGGTGTTAAAATTCCAAGATTCCTTTGCAAACGTTTGTTGTTGTAGTAATCTATATAATCTTCGATCATTTTTACGAGAGTACTTCTATCAGTGAATCGTTTTCCATAGTATCGCTCTCTCTTCAGAATTCCCCAAAACCCTTCCATTGGTCCATTGTCGATACATTTAGCAACTCGCGACATGCTTTGTATTATTCCAGCATTTACAAGTTTTGTATGAAATGTCCTGTTCGTATATTGGAACCCCCTGTCACTGTGAAACAGTGGCTGCGCACCAGGATTTCTAAGTAAAGCATTGTCTACCGTATCAAACACCAAAGCATTGTTGTTCTTATCACGAATAACATACGAAACAATCCGTCTATCATATAGATCCAGTATTGCACTTAGATAAACTTTATGCTTTTCCATCCCAATATAATAATGGAATTCTGTCACATCAGTGAGC